>Ga0207695_10002461_pt1 | contig 27342 bp, 32 predicted proteins | sample KBSC54metaG_FD_184354 | JGI IMG/M metagenome (GOLD analysis project Ga0207695, IMG submission 184354) | Corn rhizosphere microbial communities from Kellogg Biological Station, Michigan, USA - KBS C5-4 metaG (SPAdes) (version 2) | ecosystem: Host-associated > Plants > Roots > Rhizosphere > Soil...
GCCCGTCCCCATGCCGCCCGCGCGCCGCGAAAGGTCGATCATGTGCTCCATGTGATGCAGCGCGTGCAGGTCGGAGCCGCAGATGCCGCAGGCCAGCGTCCGGACCAGCACCTGGCCGGCTTCCGGTTCGAGCTCGCCGATCTCGTCGCACACCAGGCGCTTGTTGCGCCGAACGACCGCCCGCATGGCCCAGGTCTCCGAAGCTCGCCGCCTTGCCGCGGCGCCGCCAATCCCCTAACCCTCGCGCCGCGGAATCCCTAGCCCCTGGAGCGGACCCAATGAGCCTCGCCTTCATCTTTCCTGGCCAGGGCAGCCAGGCGGTGGGCATGGGCCAGGAGCTGGCCGAGGCTTTCGCCCCCGCCCGCGAGGTTCTCGAGGAGGTGAACGAGGCGCTGGGCCAGAACCTCTCGCGGCTGATGAAGGAAGGGCCGGAGGATCAACTGACGCTCACCGAGAACGCCCAGCCGGCGCTGATGGCGGTCTCGATGGCGGTGATGCGCACGCTCGAGCGGGAGTTCGGGATCGGGGCGGACAAGGCGGCGTTCGTGGCCGGCCATAGCTTGGGCGAGTATTCGGCGCTGGCCGCCGCGGGCGCGATCAGCGTGGCGGACACCGCGCGTCTCCTGAAGCTCCGCGGGCAGGCCATGCAGCGCGCCGTGCCGGTCGGGGCGGGGGCGATGGCCTCGCTGATCGGGCCGAAGACCGACGTGGCGCTGGCCGAGGAGGCGGCGAAGGCGGGCGCGGCGCTCGGCGTCTGCGTTGTCGCCAACGACAACAACCAGGGCAATGTGGTGATCTCCGGGGCCAAGGCCGCCGTCGACGCCGCGATCGAGAAGGCCAGGGAGCTCGGCGCCCGGGCCATTCCGCTGAACGTGTCGGCGCCCTTCCACTGCCCCCTGATGCAGGCCGCCGCCGATGAGATGGCGGCCGCCTTGGCCGATGCGGCGATTATCGCGCCGCGAACGCCCTTGGTGGCCAATGTCACGGCCCGGCCGACCAACGACCCCGAGGAGATCCGCCGGCTGCTCGTGCAACAGGTGACCGGCCGGGTCCGCTGGCGAGAGAGCATGCTGTGGCTCGCCGGCGAGGGCGGCGTCACCCGCTTCGCCGAAGCCGGCGCCGGCAAGGTGCTGTCCGGCATGGCCAAGCGAATCGCGCCCGACGCCGAGGCGACGCCGCTCAACAATCCGGGCGACCTCGAAGCCTTCGCCAAGACGCTCTAGGAGGCCTGCGCATGTTCGATCTGTCCGGCAAGACGGCTCTGGTGACGGGGGCGAGCGGCGGGCTCGGCTCGGCGATCGCGCGGGCCTTCCACGCGCAGGGGGCGCATGTGGTGCTCTCGGGCACGCGGGAATCCGTGCTCGAGGCGCTTGCCTCGGAGCTCGGCGAACGCACCTCGGCGGCGCCGGCCAACCTCACCGAGCCCGCCGCCGTCGACAGTCTGGTCGAGGCCGCGGAATCGGCCGCCGCAGCCCCGCTCGACATCCTGGTCGCCAACGCCGGCATCACCCGCGACGGGCTGCTCCTGCGGATGAAGGACGAGGACTGGGAAGCGGTGATCAAGGTCAACCTGGAGAGCTACTTCCGGCTCTCCCGCGCGGCGGCGAAGGGCATGATGCGCCGCCGCTTCGGCAGGATCATCGGCATCACATCCGTCGTGGGCGTGATGGGCAACGCCGGCCAAGCCAACTACGCCGCCTCCAAGGCCGGCATGATCGGCTTTTCGAAGAGTCTGGCCCAGGAGCTGGCGACGCGAGGCATAACCGTGAACTGCGTCGCGCCTGGCTTCATCGAGAGCCCGATGACCGACGCGCTCAACGAGGCCCAGAAGGCGGCCATCCTGTCGACGATTCCCGCGGGCAAGCTGGGCCAGGGCGCCGACGTCGCGGCCGCCTGCGTCTATCTGGCGAGCGAGGAAGCGGGCTACGTCACCGGCCAGACGCTGCACGTCAACGGCGGGATGGCGATGATCTGATCGCTAATCGAGCGGCGCGCGGCCCAGCTCGACGGAGCGGTAGTACTCCTGCAGAAAGGCCAGCGCCGCGCGCCGTCGCGCGTCCTCCGACATGCCCAGGCGCGTGGTGCCGGGATTGTGCTGGCTGAGCGGCGAGGGATTGCCCGCGGATCGGGTGCGAAGGTCGTCCTGCATGGCGCGGGAGGTAGCACGGCGCCGGTTAACGCTCTTGTGCGAAACGCGGTTAACGCGGCCCTCCTCGACGTGGTGCTCGCCTGCCAAACAGGAACATGCTAACGCGCCAGCGACTTCGTATTGCGCCGGTCCAGACGGTTGACTTCCCTGCGGCGCTCGCCGATGCAAAGCTTGAATCAGAGGGACCTAACTGATGTCCGACGTCCTAGAACGCGTCCGCAAGATCGTGATCGAACACCTGGACGCCGATCCGGAGAAGGTCACCGAGAAGGCGAGCTTCATCGATGACCTGGGCGCCGACAGCCTCGACAACGTCGAGCTCGTCATGGCTTTCGAGGAAGAGTTCGATATCGAGATCCCCGACGACGCCGCCGAGCATATCCAGACAGTCGGCGACGCGGTGAAGTTCATCCAGGAGCGGCTCGGCTCATAACCGCCCGAATCGGCTGAGGATTTGAGGCCGCCGCGCCGTTAGGGGGACCCTAGCCGCGGCGGTCTTCGTTTGAGGAACGCCATGCGTCGCGTCGTCGTCACGGGAATCGGCCTGATCACGCCCTTGGGGCAGGGGACCGAGCACAGCTGGGCGCAGATCCTCGCCGGCAGGTCGGGGATTGGCCGGATCACCACCTTTGACCCGACCGACTTTGCCTGCCAGGTCGCAGGCGAGGTGCCGCGCGTCGATGGCCGCGGCGGCGGGGCTGCGGGCCAGGCGGGCTCATTCGATCCCGACCAGACCATGTCGCCGAAGGATCAGCGGCGCGTCGACGACTTCATCCTCTACGCCATGGCCGCCGCCGACGAGGCGGTCCGCGACGCCAGCTGGATGCCCGAGGACAAGACTGACCGCGAGCGCACCGGCGTGATGATCGGCTCGGGCATCGGCGGGCTCGCCACCATCGAGAGGACCTCCATCGAGATGCACGAGAAGGGGCCCCGCCGGGTGAGCCCGTTCTTCATTCCCTCGGCCCTGATCAACCTGGCGAGCGGCCAGGTCTCGATCCGCTACGGCTTCAAGGGCCCGAACCATTCGGTGGTGACGGCCTGCGCCACCGGCGCGCACGCGGTGGGCGACGCGACTCGGCTGATCAAATATGGCGACGCCGATGTGATGATCGCCGGCGGGGCCGAGGCGGCCATCTGCCCGGTGGGCATCGCCGGCTTCATCGCCTGCCGGGCCATGTCGACCAATTTCAACGACACGCCTGAAAAGGCGAGCCGGCCCTATGACAAGGACCGCGACGGCTTCGTCATGGGCGAGGGCGCGGGCATGCTGGTGCTCGAGGAGCTGGAGCACGCCAGGGCGCGGGGCGCGAAGATCTACGCCGAGGTGGTGGGCTACGGCCTGGCCGGCGACGCCTACCACATCACCGCACCGGCCGAGGACGGCGACGGCGGCTTCCGAGCCATGCAGGCGGCGATCAAGGACGCCGGCGTCGCTCCCGCCGACATCGCCTACATCAACGCCCATGGCACCTCGACGCCGCTCGGCGACGAGATCGAGCTGGGCGCCGTGGAGCGGATGCTGGGCAACGCGGCGTCGAAGGTGGTGATGAGCTCGACCAAGTCGGCCACCGGCCACCTGCTCGGCGCGGCCGGCGCCATCGAGGCGGCGTTCACCTGCCTGGCGATCCGGGACCAGATCGCGCCGCCCACGATCAACCTGGACAATCCTTCGGTGGTCACGCCGATCGACCTGGCGGCGAACAAGGCCAAGCCCCTCGAGATCGAGGTGGCGCTCTCCAACTCCTTCGGCTTCGGCGGGACCAACGCCTCCGTGGTCTTCAAGAAGGTCTCGTGAGCCGAGCCCGCCTAGGTGGGATCCTGCTTGTCCTGCTGGTCGCAGGGCTGGCCGCTTTCGGCTTCCTCTATCTGGGGCCCGGCCCGCGCGCGGCGCACGGCGGCGCAACCACGGTGATCCTGCAGAAGGGCTCCGGCATCGGCGGGGTGGCGCGCAGCCTGAAGTCCGCGGGTGTGGTCCGCTCCCGAGTCCTGTTCATGGTCATGGCCAAGCTGACCGCCGGGGCGAAGCTGAAGGCGGGCGAGTACGCGATTCCCTCCGGCGAGAGCATGGCCGGCATCATCTCCGAAGTGAAGGCGGGCCGCGTCGTGCGCCACCTCATCACCATCCCCGAGGGCTGGACGAGCCAGATGGCCGCGGACGCCGTGAACGCCGCGCCGTGGCTGGTCGGTCGCGCCGAACCGCCGCCGGAGGGCGCGATCCTGCCCGACACCTATCAGGTGCAGCGGGGCGACGACCGGACCAAGGTCATCCAGCGGATGGAGGCCGCCCGGGATTCGCTGCTGAAGGCGCTGTGGGCGCGCCGCGCGCCCGACCTGCCGCTGAAGACTCCGGAGGAGGCTGTGACGCTCGCCTCGATCGTCGAGAAGGAGACCGCGATCCCCGCCGAACGGCCAAGGATCGCGGCGGTGTTCGAGAACCGCCTGAAAGCCGGCATGCGCCTGGAGAGCGACCCGACGGTGATCTACGGCGTCTCCAACGGCGCGCCGCTCGGCCGTGGCATCACCATCGGCGACCTGGCCACCGGCACGCCTTACAACACCTACCAGATCGCCGGCCTGCCGCCGACGCCGATCGCCAACCCCGGACGCGCCGCCCTGCAGGCGGTGCTCAACCCGCCGCGCACCGGCGAGCTCTACTTCGTGGCCAACGGCACGGGCGGCCATTCCTTCTCCTCGAGCTTCCAGGAGCACCAGAAGAACGTCGCGCGCTGGCGCGAGATCGAGAAGCAAAGGGCTGCGGCCGGCACCGCGCAGGGGGCGGCGCGATGAGCATCTCGGGCATGACCGGCTTCGACCGCGCGGAGGGCGCATCCGGCGCCTGGAGCTGGGCGGTGGAGGCGCGCAGCGTCAACGGCCGCAACTTGGAGGTACGGTTCCGCGGGCCGCCGGGATTCGACGGCCTGGAGCGCGCGGCGCGGGAGCAGGCGCAGACGCGGTTCCAGCGCGGCCAGCTCACGGTCGGCGTGCAGGCCAGGCGCTCAGAGGGAGCTCTGGCGGTGCGGCTCAATCTGGAGCAGCTCGAGCGGTATCTCGCGATCGGCGCGCCATATCTCGCGTCCGGTCGGGCCGGGCCGCCCAGTCTCGACGGGCTGCTGGCGCTGAAAGGCGTGATCGAGAGCGAGGATGCGGTGGAGGATCCGGAGGCGCGAACGGAGTTGGAGGCCGCGATCGGCGCCACCATCGGCTCGGCGCTCGACGGCCTGCTCGCGGCCCGGCGTGAGGAGGGGCGAGCGGTGGCGGGCCTGCTCGCCGGCTTCCTCGACCGCATCGAGGCCCTGGTCGCCGAGGCCGAGGCGGTGGCGGGCGAACAGCCGGGTCTCGTCAAGGAGCGGTTCGCGCGGCGGATGGCCGAGCTCCTCGGCGAAGGCGCCGCCGAGGACCGCATCGTGCAGGAAGCCGCCGCCATGGCCGTGAAGGCGGATGTCCGCGAGGAGCTGGACCGGCTCACGGGCCACCTCGCCGCGGCCCGTCAGCTGATCTCCGGCGACGGCGCGGTCGGCCGCCGGCTCGATTTCCTGACCCAGGAATTCATGCGCGAAGCCAACACCCTGTGCTCGAAGTCCGCGTCGTCCGCCTTGACCTCCCGCGGCCTCGACCTCAAAGCCGTGATCGATCAGTTCCGCGAGCAGGTGCAGAACGTTGAGTAGCGACGCGGTCAACCCCTTCGCCGACGACCACCACGCCAAGCCGTGGGAGACCGTGCGCCGCGGTCTGCTGATGCTGGTCTCCAGTCCCGGCGGGGCGGGCAAGACGTCGCTGTCGCGGCGGCTCGTCGCCGACTTCAAAGGTATGACGCTCTCGATTTCCGCGACGACACGGCCGCCACGTCCCGGCGAGGTCGAAGGGCGCGAGTACTTCTTCAAGACGCGCGAGCAGTTCGAGGCGATGATCGCGGCGGGCGATCTCCTGGAGTGGGCGGAGGTCAACGGCCACCGCTACGGCACGCCGAAGGGACCGGTGATGGCCGCGCTCGAGGCCGGGCGCGACGTGCTGTTCGATATCGATTGGCAGGGCGCGCGTCAGGTCGCCCGGCAGGCGCCGGAGGATTCGGTGCGCGTCTACATCCTGCCGCCGTCCTGGAGCGACCTCGCGCGGCGGCTGCACGCCCGCGCGCAGGACGACCAGGCGGTCATCGAGCAGCGGCTCGCGCTTGGCAGGCGCGAGGTCGCCCACTGGACCGAGTACGACTACGTGATCGTCAACAAGGACTTCGATCACGCCTACGCCGACCTGGTGCACATCTACCGCGCCGAGCGGATGAAGCCGGGGCGAAACCCCTGGCTGCCGCCCTTCGTGGAGAGCCTCCGGGAGGAGGAGGTCTAGCCGGGCCGGCGCTCCATCAAGAGGGCTCGGCTCCACTGGGTCTCCAGCGGGCCGCTGGCGATCCGGAAGCCGGCCTTCTCGAAGGCGCGAATGGCGGCGGCGTTGTCCGGGTGGGGGTCGATGCCGGCGGCCGGCACGCCCCGCGCGAACAGGGCGTCGACGAACTGCCGCAGGATACGTGATCCGTGGCCCTGGCCCAGCATGTCCGGCTCGCCGATGAACAGGTCCATGCCGCGAGAGCCGGGCGGCAGGTGGCCGAAGTGATGCGGCGTCCAGCCGTGGACGTCGTAGTCCTGGATGAAGGCGAACGGCCGGCCTTCCCGGGCCGCCAGGAATAGCCCGATCCGCGGGTCGGCGAGCTTCTCCGCCTCCGGCTCCAGCTCCGGATCGCCCCACCAGCGACGCACGTGCGGCCGCTCGCGCCAACTCCGCACCAGCGGCAGGTCGGCCCCGGTCGCGGGCCGGATGAGATAGGCGCTGGCCGGCTTGGCCATGTTCACCCGTACGCCGACGGGCAGGGTCTCCTCGCTCTCGATATGATAGCCGAGGCTCTCATAGAGCCGGATGTTCTCGGCGAAGAGCTTGTTGGTGTAGAGCCGCGTACCCTTCAGGCCCGCCTCGTCCGCGAGGTGCTCGGCCAGCTTCAGCAACCGCACGCCGAGCCCGCGCTTCTGGAAGCCGGGCCGGACCGCGACATTGACGATCAGCAGCTGGTCGCCTTCGGGCACGGTCTCGATCAGCGCCGCGAGCGCCTCGCCCACGTAGGCAAGGTCGAAGCGGTGGCGCGTCACGGCCTCGTGGTAGTCGGCCTGCATCGGCAGCGGCTCGCGGCCGGCGATCGGAACCCATTTGGCGTAGGCCGCGCGGGTGAGCGTCCGGATGGCCTCGGCGTCGGCGGCTCCGGCGATGCGCAGACGAACGTCCATCCGGCCTCTCCTTAGTCCGCCAGCTCGATCCAGGTGGGCGCGTGGTCGCTGGTCTTCTCCCAGCTGCGAACGTCGCGGTCGACACCGGCCGCCCTGAGCCGCGGGGCGAGGCGGGGGCTGAGCAGCAGGTGGTCGATCCTGAGGCCGGCGTTGCGGGCGAAGGCGTTCCGGAAGTAATCCCAGAAGGTGTAGATCGGCTCGTCCGGATGCAGGGTGCGCAGCGCATCGGTCCAGCCCTGCGCGAGGAGGTCGGCGTAGGCCCGCCTCACCTCCGGCCGGAACAGGGCGTCGTCCACCCAGCGCTCGGGCTTGTAGACGTCGAGGTCGGTCGGCATGACGTTGTAGTCGCCGGCCAGGACGACCGGCGCATCGTGGTCGAGCAGCGCCTGGGCGTGCGCGGCGAACCGCTCGAACCAGCGGAGCTTGTAGTCGAATTTCGGTCCCGGCGCGGGGTTGCCGTTCGGCAGGTAGAGGCAGCCGACCACGAGGCCCCGCACGACGGCCTCGATGTAGCGGCTGTGGCTGTCGTCGGGGTCGCCAGGAAGCCCTCGGCGAGTCTCCTGCGGTTCGCGGCCGAGCGCCAGGATGGCCACCCCGTTCCAGCTTTTCTGGCCATGCCAGATCGCGCCGTAGCCCGCCTTTTCAATGGCTTCGATCGGGAACCTCTCGTCCGGCGCCTTCAGCTCCTGCAGGCAGACGATGTCGGGGCGGCGCGCGTCCAGCCAGCGGAGCAGGACCGGCAGCCGACCGTTCACGCCGTTCACATTGTAAGTCGCGAGCCTCACGCCTAGCGCTTGCGCTCGGCGGCTCGGGCGCCCGCCAGGATGTCGGGAAGCGCATAGTTGCCTTCATGGCAGGCGTATTCGTAGAGCCGCTCAGGGCCTGCGTTCAGCACCAGCTCGGCGCGCCAGGGTTGGGTGTAGTAGGCCGGATCGTCCACGGTGAACTGGTAGAGGATCTGGCGGTCCGAGACGCGGGTGAAGCGCTCGGTCACGCGGGCCTGGTCGGAGAGGTAGATCGGCCCCGAACGGCCCTGCTCGGGATTGACGTGGACGGTCTCGACCACCAGCGCATCGCCGTCCCACCAGCCGGTGCTGTCGCCGAGCCATGGGTGCAGGGCCGCGGGACCGTGCGCGGCCTGGGCGGCGGCCCGGGCCGGGAAGATCGGGATGATCCGGACGTCGTGGATCATCTCCACGTCGATCGCCACCGCGCCGGGCGTCTGCACGATCTGGTAGTTGGAGTTGTAGATGTTGTTGAGCATGCCCGGACCGCCGGAGCCGCGCGAGCCGATCAGGCAGCGGTCCCACGGCATCAGCGCCTCTGGGCCCGAGGGCGCGTCCGGCTCATGCGCGGCGCGGGAGGCGGCGATCAGCTTGCGGCCATTCGCGGAAATCGGCAGCTGGCCATTCGGTGGATCGACGATCCAGGACGTGCGCCGCTCGCCGTTCACGGTCGCCAGCGTCCGACCTGGATCGAGCCAGAAGGCGTTGTAGCCGCCCGGATCGCCGGGCGCCGGCGGCCGATCCGCGGGGCCGGATTCGCGCGCCTCCGCTTCGGCTCCGGCGACCAGCGGATTGGCCTTGGCGATCGTCTCCGCTTCGGCGTTGCTCACCACCAGCTTGGCCACGCCCGGCGGACGTGTGAGGCGGGTGATGGAGGCGTTGGTCCAGACGCCGGTGAGATCGGGATGCGCCTGTGCGGCGCCAGCCGGCGCCGTGATCGCGAGGACGCAGATGAAGGCTGGCAAGCCGGACCGCATGGCGGCAGCTAACGACGAGCGGCGGCCCTTGTCGACCGCCGCGAGCGGCCGGCATAGAACCGCGCGCCGATGATCCTCCGTGGCCAAAGACTTCTGCTGCCGCTGCTGCTGGGCTTCGGCCTGGCCAGCGCTGCTAGCGCGGCCGCCGCCAGGCCGCTCACCATCACCGTCGATCTGACGCGCGCCGGTGCGCGGGGGAGCTTCCGGCCGGACACGGCCCTGGGCGCCGGGATCGACGGCGCGCAGGCCGGCGAGATCGACCGGCTGTTCACCGCCCGCAACGTCGCCGCCATGCGCAGCCTCGGCCTGCGCTCGGCGACCTACCGGCTGCGCACCGAGCTCGGGATCGAGGCCTGGCACTGGACCGAGCAGGGGACCTGGAGCGATTCGGCCCACGCCCAGGGCTACTGGACCGGGAGCGCCCGAGCCTCCGGGTCCATCCGGCTCTCCTGGGGCTATCAACTGCCCCGGCGCGGCGACACCCAGGACAACGCCAACAACATCGGCTGGTCGCGGCTGACGGACGGCGACCTGGCGACCTTCTGGAAGTCCAACCCGTACCTGGACCGGCGCTTCACGCGTGACGCGCGGGCGCACCCGCAGTGGATCGAGCTGCGGCTGGGCGCGCCCGCCGCCATCGACGCCGCGCAGATCGCCTGGGCCGATCCCTACGCCACGCGTTACGAAGTCCAGTACTGGACAGGACGGGACGACTACGACGACGAGGGCCGTTGGAGGGCCTTCCCACGGGGCGCGTTCGCGCATGGGCGGGGCGGGATCGAGCTTCGGCGGCTGGCCGCGGCTCCGATCCGCGCGCAATACCTGCGCATCCTGCTGAAGACTTCCTCCGGCACGGCCCCGGCCGGCTCGAAGGACGTGCGCGACCGGCTGGGCTACGCCGTGCGCGAGGTGGGGTTCGGGACCATCGGCGCGGACGGCCGGTTCCACGACGTCGTCAGGCATGCCGCCTCGCACGCCGATCAGACCTTCACCCATGTCTCCTCCACCGACCCCTGGCACCGGGCGATCGACCGCGACCCGAACCTGGAGCAGGTGGGGATCGACAGGTTCTTCACGAGCGGCATCACCAACGGCCTTCCGGCCATGGTTCCCGTGGGCGTGCTGTTCGACACGCCGGAGAATGCGGCCGCGCTCGTGCGCTACCTGAAGCGACGCGGTTACCCGCTGGCGCGGATCGAGCTCGGCGAGGAGCCCGACGGGCAGTATGGAGACCCTTCCGATTACGGCGCGCTCTACCTCGAGACGGCCGCGGCGATCCGGCGGGTCGAAAAGCGCACGCCGCTCGGCGGCCCCTCGATGCAGAGCGCGGCCACTGAGCTGCCGCTGGTCGAGGCGGCCAAAAAGTCCTGGAACGCAGGCTTCATCCGCTACCTGAAGGCGCGCGGGCGACTTTCGGCCCTGCAGTTCTTCACTTTCGAGCACTATCCGTTCGACGACATCTGCGGCGACGTCCACGCCAAGCTGCTCGCCGAGGACGGCCTGCTCGATTCGATGCTGGCCCGGCTGGCGAAGGAGGGCGTCCCGCGGACGATCCCCTGGGTCATCGCCGAGTACGGCTTCTCGGCCTTCTCCGGGGAAGCGATGGTGGAGCTGCCGAGCGCGCTGCTGCAGGCCGACATCGTGGGCCATTTCCTGGGCGCCGGAGGCCGGGCCGCTTACATGTTCGGCTACGGTCCGAACGTGCCGATAAACCAGCACCTGCCGTGCGCCGGGTTCGGCAACATGACGCCGTTCCTCGCCGACGCGCAGGGCCAGGCAGGCGCGCCGCTGCCGGTGTTCTTCGCCGCGCGGCTGATCAGTCAGATCTGGCTGCAGCCCGGCCATGGCCTGCATCGGCTCTATGCCGCGCGCGTGCACGCTCAAGCAGGCCCGGGCTGGGTGGTCGCCTACGCGGTGCGCCGGCCGGACGGACGCCTCGCGATCCTGATTCTCAATCGCAGCGGCGGGCGGGACGCCGCGGCGCGGCTCGCCGTCAAGGGCGGCGGGGCCCTGCGCGGACCGCTCGATGTCTGGCGCTACGGCCCGGCGCAATACCAGTGGTTGGCGGACGGCGTACATGGCCACCCGGTTCGGGACCTGCCCCCGGCGAAGGCGCAGGCGCAGACGGCCGGCGCGATATCGCTGCCGCGGGAGAGCCTGACGGTGGTCGCGGAGCGCGCCGGGCGCTAGGGTGATCCCATGAACCGTCTGAGCCTCTGCCTGGCGATGTGGGCCGTTCTCGGCGGGACCGCGTTCGCCCAGACGCCGTCCAGCGATCCGGACGGCGCGCAGCGCCTGGCCGAGGCCGTGCGGCCGCATGCGCCCGCGGCGAGCCTCGCCAGTCCGGCCGACGCCAGGCTCGCGGGCGTCGCCCAGACCTCCATCGAGCGGCGCTTTGCCAATGGCCGCATATCCGGCGCGCTCGGATTCCTCTGCGGCCGGCCCGACAGCGCCGCCGAGACCGGCCACGAGACCGCCTACGGCGCCGATCCGCACGGCCGCTTCCTGGGCGCGCGGCTTTCGATCGCCCTGCGCTAGCGCTCAGCGCGCGGCCTGCCCGCTCCCGCTGTTGCGGTCGGCCGGTCGGACTTTCATGTCGGCGTCCGGCGAGACCGGACAGGCTGATCGCGCGTCGGCACGAACTCGTAGTTGTCGTTGTAGCCGCCGTTGGAGATCGGCGGGCCAACCGAGTCGGCGGAGAGGCAGCGCTCGGTGGGCCGAAGCTCCCGCGGTCGCTCAGTCCTTGCGGACGCGCAGCAGCGTGTCGCCGGCGAGCGCCAGCGAGGCGATGACCAGCGGCAGCAGGTAGTACGCGAGCCGATAGCCGAGGAAGGCCGCGGCAAGCGGCGCGACCGCGACGGTGGGAAGCAGCTTGGAGAGCGCGGCCTCGAACACGCCCGCCCCGCCGGGGACAGAGGAGAGCAGTCCCGCCACGCAAGCCACGGCGTAGGCGCCGACGAAACTCGGGAAGGTGGTGGAATGCGGCGGCAGCAGGATCCAGATGATCGCCGCGGCGATCCCGTTGTCGATCACGCCGATGACAAGCTGGGCCGAGGCTTCGCGCCAGGAGGGCAGAGTCAGGCTGCGTCCGAACGCGGAAAGCGGCCTTCGGCGAACGCCGCAGAGGACGACGTAGCCCAGCGCGCCCGCCACCATCAGCGCGCCAGCGACGCGGGCGAAAGAGACGGGAATGGCCGTGGCGGCGAGCGCCTTCGGCGTGGCCAGCAACAGGCCGCCGCCGCCCAGCGCGGCGATTCCGACCGCGAACGACATGCCTGCGAAGAGGGTGGCCGCCGCGACCTGTGTGAGGCCGACGCCGTAACGGTCATACAGGCGGGCCCGCAGCGCGCCGGAGACCAGCAGGTTCGCCCCGATGGCGTGGGCGATGGCGTTGGCGAGGAACGAGCCCGCCATGGCCACGCCCCAGGGCAGGGTCTTGCCGACCCAGCGCAGGCCCAGCCACTCCACAACGCCCATGAAGATGAAGCTTGCGACGGCCAGCGCCAGGGCCCCGATGATGGCGGCGTGGCCCCAGCGGTCCATGGCCGCGGCCACCGCGTGCAGGCTCAAGCCGCGGAACTCTCGGCGCAGCACGAAAACCGCGGCCACGAGCAGAACGAGCGGCACGATGCGAAGCGCGAGGCGGGAGAGCCGAGCGAACGGATGCGCCGCGTCGATGGGCAGCGCCTCGGCGAGCTTCACCTCGACCGGCGCCGTCGGCTTCAGCTTGGCGTGAGGATCGCGTTTCTGCACGGCGACGCTAATCTCGGTCGAGTCGGAGGCATGGGCCACGGCGGTAAGCAGGGCAAGTCCTGCCGCGGTTCCCGCATGTCGTGCGAGCGCGTGGAACTCCCGCGCACGGCGCCGGTTGTCGGCGCAAAACCCGATCCCACTCCGAAGGAGACGCCCATGCCCCGCAATGACTGGCGCGATCGCGAGGACGACCGCGCGCGACGCCGCGACCCGCGCGACGAGGAAGGCTTCGGCCTAGCGGACTATTCCCGCGACTACGAGTACGATCCCGACAGCCGGAGCGGCCGGCGCGTCGAGGAGCGCGTGCGCGGCCGCGACGACTACGGCCAGGCCGACTACAGTCGCGACTGGGCCTATGACGAGGAGCGGGGCCGCCCCTACCGCCGCTCGGCCGAGCCGGACGTGGATCGCGACGCGCGGATACGGCGCGACGAGCGTGAGCGCGAAGAGGACGAACGCGGCGAGCCGCGGTCATGGATGGGCCGCGCGGGCGACTTCCTGGCCGGACGGCGGGGCTACGACGATCGCCGCGACGACGATGATCGTCGCGAGGAAGAGCGCCGGGCTGAACGCCGCTACGATGATCGTCGTCGGCGCCGGCGCGGTCCTTCCGACCGGGTGCTCTGGGCGGTCATCGTCGAGCGCCTGGAGGACGAGCGCGGGCTCGACCTGCGTGACGTCGATGTGCTGGTCGACGACTGCGAGGTGACGCTGAACGGAACGGTGCGGCGCAAGGAGGACAAGCGCCGAATCGAGGACATCGCCGATATCGACGGCGTGCGTCACGTGCAGAACAATCTGCGGGTGCGCGAGCGGCCGCACTGGACGTTCCTCTAGGACGCGTCCCCCAAGTCGCGGTTGGCCTCTGCGGATCGCGTCGGGAACCGGCGGCGAAAGCGCTCCACCAGCACCGGCGCGAAGGCCGCCGCCATGCCGCCGACGTCGGCGACCGCCTTCTCGACCAGCGGTCCAGGCGGCGCGCCTGCGAACAGATGCGTCGACTCCAGGATGACGCCGAAGATCACGAAAGCCGAGCCGATGCGGTGCAGGCGCGCCCGCGGCATCGCCGCTAGGCCGAACAGCGTGGCGACATAGAAGGCCGCGAAGTGCTCAAGGTAATGCGAGCGCACGAACTGGGGCACCATCCAGCGCGGCAGGAACACGGCGACGACGATCGCCAGCACCGCGCCGATGAAGGCGAGCCGCGCCAGGATCGCGAGCGGGCCCGTGTCGGGATATCGGCCCCCGCCGAAAAGCGTGCGGTCGTCGCCCAGGTCACGCGTCTGCGTCATGCGCCCGGCAGGGTAGGGACCTTGGGCGCCCTGCGGAACCCCTCGGCTGGGCTCGGCCGTTAGAGGCGCATGAGCAAGGCCGTCACGCTGACCATTCCGCACGATCTCGGCCGCGCCGAGGCGCGGCGGCGCATCGACGGCGGCTTCGGCGATCTCGCCAGGCATCTGGCTGGAATGGGTTCGGTGACCAAGACCTGGGAGGGCGATCGCCTCAGCTTCTCGTTCTCGGTCATGGGCCAGGCGATTTCCGGGACCGTCGACGTCGCCGAGACGATGGTCAGGCTGGAGGTGCTGCTGCCGGGCCTGATCGGCATGATCGCCAGCAAGGTCAAGGGACGGTTGCAGAAGGAGGGCCAGCTGCTGCTCGAGAAGAGATAGCCATTCGGCCGCCTTTGGCGACCCAGCGCGAAAAGGAGCACCTCATGCCCGACAAACAAACCGACAAGGAAGAAAAACGCGCCTTCAGCCACGGCTCGAGCGGACCCACCGCCGACCGCGCGCCGGAGCGGCTGAAACCCGAGGACCGCAACATCGACGCGCCGCATTCACGGCCCGCTGAGCCGCTGCCGGAACAGGAGAAGCACGACCAGCTGGCCGACAAGGAGGCCGCCGCCGAGGACCGTCAGGAGGCCCTGCTCGACGAAGCCATCGAGGAAACCTTCCCGGGATCCGACCCGATCAGCCCCAAGCACATCACCTGAGGGCCGGTCATTCGGTCGGCGCCGCGCCGGCGGCGTGGGCGGAGCGCGACCGGCGCAGGCCCCTCCGCTTGCCCTGGTGCGGTGTCGTGTCGACCGCGGTCTGACGCTCGATCTCGGAGTTCAGCTCGGCGCCGATCAACACGATCAGGCTCGAGAGCCAGCTCCACATCATGAATCCCACCACGGCGCCCAGGGAGCCGTAGGTCTTGTCGTAGTGGGCGAAGTTGCCGACGTAGAGCGAGAAGAGCGCCGAAAGCGCGAGCCACAGGACGATGGAGGCGACGCTTCCTGGGGTGACCCACTTGAAGCGCGGCGACTCGCGACTGGCGCCATAAGCGTAGAGGACGGCCAACCCCATCCCCAGGATCACCACCAGGGCCGGCCAGCTGATCAGGTTGAACACGAAAGCCGCATGCCGGCCCAGGTAGGCCTCGATGGCGGGACCGGCGCCCAGAACCGCGATGGCGCCGCCGCCGAACAGCAGCAGACCGATGGTGAAGGCGAGGGAGACCAGCGTCTTTCTGATGAAGCCGCGTCTCTCCCGCTCCTCATAGGCGATGTTGAGGCCGGTCATCATCGCCTTCACCGCGCCGTTGGCGCTCCAGAGTGACGTGAGCAGCCCCACGACGAAGGCGAAGGAGAGGCCGCCCTTATGCGCCTCGGCGAGCCGGACCATCTGCTGGCCGATGAACGTGAGCGCCGATCTCGGAAGCAGGAGGGAAAGCACGGCCAGGTGGTGCTGCACGGCGCTGACATCGGCGAACAGCCCATAGAGCGCGACGAACGCGCCCAGGCCCGGAATCAGCGCGAGCAGGGAGTAGAATGCGATCCCCGCCGCGATCATCGAGATATTGTCGTCCGAGAACTCCTTGCGCGTGCGGACCAGGATGTCCTTCCAGCCGTTCCAGGGGATCTGCAGCGGCGAGCGGGCGCGTCGGCCGGGGCCGTGAGCACCTGATCGCCCCCAGCGCTCCGGACCCTGCAAGGCGATGACCCCGGCGCCGGCCAGCATCATGATCGGCGCGGCCTGGAAGACCAGCTTCGGAATGAGCCGGGCCATCTCCCGCCTCCCACGGTCGAACGACGGCCCGGCAATATCTCGGGGTCCCGGAAAGTTCCGGAAGGCCATGCTATGGCTCGCGCATGCAGCGGCGCCCGCCCCGGATCGACAGCCAAGGCCTGAGCGCGATCAAGCTCGGCGCCTCGCGCTTCGCGTGGGACGATCCGTATTATCTCGTGCTGGCGATGAGCTGGCAGGCGTTCCTGGGCGCGGTCCTCGCCCTGTTTATCGGCGTGAACGTGATCTTCGCCGGCCTCTACTGGGCGATCCCCGGCGCCGTCGGCAACGCCAAGCCCGGGAGCTTCGGCGACGCGTTCTTCTTCAGCGTCGAGACGCTGGCGACCGTCGGCTACGGCGAGATGACGCCCGCGGGCCGCTACGGCCACACGATCGCGGCCGCGGAGATCTTCGTCGGCATGTTCCTGACGGCGCTGGTCACCGGCGCCTTTTTCGCCCGCTTCGCCCGGCCGAAGCCGCGGCTGATCTTCTCCGACTCGGCGGTGATCGGTCCCTATGAAGCCGGCCAGGCGCTGATGGTGCGGGTGGCGAGCCGCAGGCTGCACGCGATCAGCGAGGTCAGAGGGCGGATCAGCTATCTGCGGACCTTCCGCCTGCCGGACGGCGGCACCTTCCGGCGGTTCTTCGACCTCAAGCTGGTGCGGAGCGAGAACCCCGTCCTCAGCCTCTCGTGGACGCTGATCCACCCGATCGATGCGGAAAGCCCGCTGCATGGCATGAGCCAGGAGCAGCTGTTGGCGGAAGCACCGCGGCTGCTGGTGTCGATCACCGGCTTCGACGAGGCGATCTCGTCGGCGATCAACGACCGCCACAACTACCGGCCCGAGGACATCCGGATGGGGCACATGTTCGCCCACATTCTGGAGGACCAGCCGGACGGCGCGATTCAGATCGACCTGACGCGCATCCACGATACCTTCGAGGTCCCGCCCGGTCAGGCGGTCGGCTTCAGCGACTCATAGGCCTGCTGGGCTTCCAGCCACTCGTGCTCGGCCGCGGCGAGCGCAGCCTGAGCCGCCGCCCGGCCCCGGCCGAGCTCGGCCAGCCTGGCGGAATCGCCTGACACCACCCGAGGATCGGTGAGCTGGGCGTCGATGGCTTCGAGCACGCCGGCGGCGCGCGCCAGCGCGGCTTCCGCGGCCTCGGCCCGTCGGCGGGCGGGCCCGGTCGGGACCTTCCGCGCCGGCGCCGGCGGGGGCGCAGCCGCCGGCGGCTCGGCCTTCGCAGCGCGCGGGCCCTGCGCAGCGGCCCTGGCGCGCTCCAGCACGAACCGGGCATAGTCCTCGATGTCGCCGTCGAACGGCGTGATCGTGCCGTCGGCGGCGAGCCACAGCCGGTCAGCCACCAACTCCATGAGCGAGCGGTCGTGGGTGATCAGGATCACCGCGCCCTCATAGTCGTTCAGCGCGTCCAGCAGCGCCCGCCGGGAGTCGATGTCGAGGTGGTTGGTGGGCTCGTCGAGGATCAGCAGATGCGGCGCCTCCATCGCGATGAGATTGAGCAACAAGCGCGCCCGCTCGCCGCCGGAGAGGTCGGCCACCGTCGTGCCCTGCTTTTCGAAGCCCAGGCCGAACTGGGCCAGCCGCGAGCGGCGCTGCGCCTCGGAAGCTTCAGGCAGCGCGCGGCGGATGATCTCCAGCGGCGTGTCGGTCGGGTCCATGGCCTCGATCTGGTGCTGGTGGAACCAGCCGACGCGCATCCGGCCCGAGCGGTGCATGCGACCGGCCTCCGGCGGAAGCGCGCCCGCCACCAGCTTGGCGAACGTCGACTTGCCGGCCCCGTTGACGCCCACGAGGCCGATGCGGTCGTCGACGTCGAGGCGGAGGTTCAGCTTCTGCAGCACCGGCGGCCCGCCATAGCCCACCGAAGCCGACTCCAGTCGCAGCAGCGGCGGCGGCAGGGGCCGCTCGGGCGAGGGCAGGGTGAACGGCGCGACGTGCTCCTCCACGACGGCGGCCACGGCCGGCAACTTGGCGATGGCCTTCAGCCGCGACTGCGCCTGGCGCGCCTTGCTGGCCTTGTAGCGGAAGCGGTCGACGAAGGACTGCATGTGCGCCCGCCGCGCCTCGATCTTGGCGCGGGTGGCGGTCTGCAGGCGCAGCTTCTCGGAAAGCTGCCGCTCGAATGCGTCGTAACCGCCCGGATAGAGATCGAGCTGTCCGTCCTTCAGGTGCAGGATGTGGTCGACCGAATTGTTGAGCAGTTCCCGGTCGTGGCTGATGACGATGGCGGTGTGCGGATATTTCCGCAGGCGCGCCTCCAGCCAGAGGGCGCCCTCCAGGTCGAGATAGTTGGTCGGCTCGTCGAGCAGCAGCAGGTCCGGCTCGGCGAACAGCGAGGCGGCGAGCGCCACGCGCATGCGCCAGCCGCCCGAGAACTCCGCCATCGGCCGCGCCAGATCCGCATTGGAGAAGCCGAGGCCGGTCAGGATCTCGGCGGCGCGGGAGGGCGCCCGGTCGGCGTCGATGTCGATCAGCCGCGCGTAGATCTCGCCCAGCCGCTCCGGTTGGGCGGTTTCGAGTTCGGCGAGCAGCCGCGCGCGCTCAAGGTCGGCGGCGAGCACGGTCTCCAGCAGCGGGACGGGCGTGGCCGGATGCTCCTGGTCGACCCAGCCCAGGCGAGCGTCCTTGGGCAGGCTGATATCGCCCTCGCCCGGGACGTAGGCGCCCTGGATCAGCTTGAACAACGTCGACTTGCCGACCCCATTGCGGCCCACCAGGCCCACCTTGGCGTTCTTGGGCAGGGTGACGGCGGCGTGGTCGAAGAACCGGCGGCCCCAGGCGTCGAATACTAGGTCGTGGATCTGCAGCATTGGAACGGAGTGGAGGCAGGCGGGCGCGCACGCGCTCCGCGCAAGGATTGCGGGACGGGCGGAAGGCCAGAATGGAATGCGCCGCGCCGGCTGGCCCGGGCGCTGCATAGCAGAAGAGATCAGCGCTTCCCACCCGTGACGCGAAGGGCGCCTTGGCGAGCGGGAACCTTGCCGCTATAGACCGGCGCCCGCGGCGCCACGCAGGCCCGTTCCCACAGCCCGGAAGACTCCACCCGAACCATGACCGAACGCACCTTCTCGATCATCAAGCCCGACGCGACGAAGCGGAACCTGACGGGCAAGATCAATGCGGTGATCGAGGACGCCGGCCTGCGGATCGTCGCCCAGAAGCGCATCCGGATGGAACGCCGGGCGGCGGAGCGGTTCTACGAGGTGCACAAGGCGCGTCCGTTCTACGGCGAGCTGGTGGAGTTCATGACCTCCGGACCGGTCGTGGTGCAGGTGCTGGAAGGCGACAACGCCGTCGCCCGCTACCGCGAAGTCATGGGCGCGACGAATCCCGAGCAGGCGGCGCCGGGCACGATCCGCAAGCTCTACGCCAACAACGTGGGCGAGAACTCCGTGCATGGCTCCGACAGCCTCGAAAACGCGCGCGCCGAGATCGCCCAGTTCTTCACCGAGGCCGAGATCGTCGGCTGACCCAACGCCCCGGCCGCCGGACCGGAAACCCAGGTTCGGCGGCAACCCGATCCGCGCCCGGGGGTTTTGGCGCGACAACCTGTGAGACCCGTCTTAGTCCATGATGCGTGAGTCAAAGATCGGCGGCTTTTCCGACCGCCTGACCGATCAAGCCGAAGCCCGCAAGGCGCTGCTCGAGAAGTTCAAACCGAAGCCCACGGTGCGTCCCGCGACGCTCGAAACGCGCGCCCAGCGCAAAGCGCGCGAGCTCGAGGAGGTGCGCGCCAAGCGCGCCGCCGAGAAGGAGGAGGCCCGCCGCAAGGCCGAGGCGGAGGCCGAAGCCCGGCGCATCGCGCTGGCCAACGACGAAGAGGCCCAGCTGGAGCTGAAGCGCCAGGAGCGCAAGGAGCGCAAAGCGGCCGCCAAGGCCGATGCGCGCGCGCGCCGCGAGGCCAAGGCGGCGGTGCGGCGGGGCTAGTCCTCGCCCTCGCCCCCGCCGGTCACCCGGCGGGAGAGGTGCCCGTAATAGCCCTGGATCAGGAGCTCGACCGTGTCGCCGCGCTCCTCGGCCTCGAACGCCAGGTCTTTGGCCATCTGAATGGCGGCGGATCGCGAGAGCCCGCGTTCGACGGGCTCTCCGTCCTTGAAGACAGTCCAGTCGCCGTCCTTCAGCGTCACCGCGTATTGCACCATTCGCTCATCCTCGCGAGAAGCTTCAGCGTGCAGAGCCCGGCAAAAGTTCCCGCGGGCGCAGAAGGGGTCGCGAGGGGTCGTCGCGGGACACCGCGCGTCGCCAGGGGGGCCGTCGGCGGCCTAGAGCGTGACCGGCCTGCCGTGCGGCGTGCGTCGATAGGCGGCAGCCCACGCCTCCTTGCGGTCATCGAGCGCCGCCGATCCGGCCAGGCGCTTGGCCGTGACCAGCCGCTCCAGAGCGGCCAGCCAGCGCTCGTAATAGCGGCCGCCGTCGTCCTGCGGCCCGGCGGACTTCAGCTCGTCGGCGAGCGCCTCGGCCCACTCTGTCCAGGTGAAGGCGCCCTGCGCGTGGAGATGGACGGTGAGCGCGAACGCCTGCGCCTGCCAGGGTTCGGCGAACACCGGGCCGTCCGCATCGCGCGGCAAGCCCGGGAGCGCGCGAGGATCAGGCGCGCTCAAGGTAGGGCTCCCAGAGGTCGAGGCAGACGCTGTCGCGGGGATCGGCCGCCTGGCCCCACAGCTCGCTGGCGGCGAAGCGGACAGTGTAGAGGTGCTGCGGGTCCTCGCCTTGGCCCTTGGCGTTGGAATCCGGGAAGACGTGGGCGCCGTGGTGGGCGACCACCTCGCCTGCGTGGCCCCGAACGTAACGCGGCAGGCGCGTGTGGCCGGTCGGGTTCAGGTTGCGGCAGCGCACGGCGTCGCCGGAGCGGAAGGCAGGCTGGGCCGCCGTCTCGCGGACATAGCTCCCGGGTCGGGTGAGCACCGTCGAAACCGCGTCTGCCTTCAGCAGCGGCTCGGCCCTGGGTGCGCCGGGCGCCGCCCTGCCGGCGGCCATCTCCTGGCGGGTCACGAGGCCCGCCTTGAGGAGCAGCTCCGACAAGGAGCGGAACCACTTCTCGTAATAGGTCATGGCCAGGTGCTCGGGGCCCGGGATGAGCTCACGCTGATGGCGCCCGGCATCGATGTTGCTGCGGGTCGGCGAGGCGATGGTCATCGCGTGCGCCCGGGCTTCCCAGGCGTGGTGGAACGGCGGCTCGTCAGGCTCAGCGACCAGCGGTCCGAGCCCGTGCATCCCGCCCATGTCGTGCACGCCGTTCACAGCCGCGCCGTGCCGATCATGCCGTCGCGGGTGACCAGCGCGGCAAGCGCCTCCTCAGAGAGCCCGTCCGTGTTGGCCGGGCGCTCCGGGATGACCAGATAACGGACCTCGGCGGTGGAATCCCAGACGCGCACGGCGATCTCCGGCGGCAGGGTCACGCCGAATTCCGCCAGCACGCCGCGCGGATCGATGACCGCGCGCGAGCGGTAGGGGGCGGACTTGTACCAGACCGGCGGCAGGCCCAGCACCGGCCAGGGGTAGCAGGAGCACAGGGTGCAGACGACCATGTTGTGCACGGCCGGCGTGTTGAACAGCGCCACCATGTGCTCCCCCTGCCGGCCGCTGTAGCCGAGCTCGGCGACGGCGGCGGTGGCGTCGCGCTCCAGCTGCGCGCGGTAATCGGGTTCGACCCAGGCCTTGGCGACGACGCGGGCGCCGTTGCGGGGGCCCACCTTGTGCTCGTAGTGGTCGACGATCGCGTCCAGCGCGGCCGGATCGACCAGCCCCTTCTCGACCAGCAGGGACTCCAGCGCCTTCACCCGCAGCTCCATGTCGGAGGGCGGATGCTGGCCGTGCTCGTCGCCGGGATGGTCGTGCGCCATGCGAGCGGGAGCTTGGCGCACCGGCGGGAGCCTGTGAAGCCGGAGCCGGTCGCTTTCGCGTGACGCGGCGGCGGATCGGCGCGATGTTTCGGCGCCCGCCCCGGGAGGCCCGCATGCAAGAGCCGCACCTGATCTACTTCGCCGACCCCATGTGCTCCTGGTGCTACGGCTTCTCCCCGGTCATCGAGGCGGTCCACAGGGCGTTCGGCCGCGGCCTGCCGGTGCGCGTGATCATGGGCGGGCTGCGCCCCGGGACCGAGCAGCCGATGGACGAGGCCGGCAAGCGGGAGGTCCTGACGCACTGGGCCCACGTGCACGAGGCGACCGGCATGCCGTTCGACCGACACGCCATGGATCGCGAGGGCTTCGTCTACGACACCGACCCCGGCGCGCGAGCCGTCGTGGTCGTGCGGCGCGAAAGCCAGGAGCTGGCGGTGAGCTATCTCGCGCGCGCCCAGAGCGCCTTCTACGCCGAGGGCCGCGACCTGACGTCAGGGGACGTGCTGGCTGATCTCGCCGAGGAGTTCGGGGTGGAGCGCGCGGGCTTCCTTGCGCAGTGGCGCTCGGAGGAGGCCAAGCAGGAGACCTGGCGCGATTACGCGATCGCCCAGCGCGCGGGCGTCACGGCCTTCCCGACGCTGGTCGGGGGTCCCAACGAGACCGGGGTCTATGGCGTGGTCACCCGCGGCTACGCGCCGGCCGACCAGGTGGTAGGCGTGCTGAAGGACTGGATCAGCCGCATCGCCGCCTGAGCACGGCGGTGGGGATGTCGTCCCGATCCGCGGCGTGGCGTTTCTTCGCCATTCTTCAGTCCTGCAGCTGCCGGAGCCGTCCGCGCATCGCCTTGAAGTAGGGCGGGATCTCCTTGAGCCGGTACGGCGCGAACTCGACCTTGGCGGCGGCGAGGCGGTCGCGCAGGTCGGCGGCGACGTCCGGATGGACCGAGGCCACGCTGTAGTTCTCCGATGGGTCGGCTTCGAGATCGTAGAGCTGGTCGTAGCCCAGGAGTGCGGTCGGCAGCCGGGCGCCGCGGTAGTAGGCCGAGGCGATGTACTTCCAGCGCTGGGTGCGGATGCCGATCGGGTCCTCGTTGTCGAACAGCACCAGGTGCTCGTGGGGGGAGGGGCCGCTCCGCATGACGACGTCCGTCAGATCGCGCCCGTCGAGGGCGACGTCGGCCGGCGCCGGCATCCCGGCCAGCGCCAGCAGGGTCGGCAGGATGTCGATGCCCATGCAGATGGCGCCGGCGCGCCGACCCGCCGGGATGCGTCCCGGCCCCCAGACGATGCAGGGCACACGATAGCCGCCGTCGTAGGCGCCGCCCCCCTTGCGTTCGCGCAGCCAGCCGGGCGAGCCCTCGAACCATGGGCCGTTGTCGGACGTGAAGACGACGATGGTGTCCTCCGACAAGCCAAGTTCCGCGAGCTTCGCCAGGAGCCGCGCCATGATGGAGTCGATCTCCTCGACCACCGCGCCATAGGGCCCGGCGAACCCGCGGGCGTCGAAGTCGGGGTGTGGGTAGGGCGGCAGGTGCGGCGAGCTGAGCGCGAGCTCGACGAAGAACGGCCGCTCGCGGTTGGCCGCGATGAACCGTTCCGCGTGCTCGTAGAACCGCTGCTGGAGCTGCGGCAGGTCGACCGCGCTTTCCAGGACCTCGTCGGAGCCGGCGTGCGCCTCGAAATAGGCGAGCGGCTTCATGTCGTGGCTGTAGGGGATGCCGAAGAACTCGTCGAAGCCGTGCCGGGTCGGCGGCCAGGCCTCGCCCCGGTGCCCGAGGTGCCACTTGCCGAACAACGCGCTGGCGTAGGCCGGCTTCAATGCCTTGGCGATGGTGAGTTCGCTGAGCGGCAGGCCGCGATCGTCCTGCTGCATGATGACCTCGAAGCCCAGGCCCGTGCGCACCGGATACCGGCCGGTGAGCAGGCCGGCGCGCGACGGCGAGCAGATGTTGGCGGGCGCATAGTAGTCGGTCAGCAGGACGCCCTCGGCGGCCATCCGGTCGATCGTCGGCGTGGGGATCCGGCCGCCATAGATCCCGACGTCGCCGCAACCGAGGTCGTCGCAGAGCACGACGATGAAGTTGGGCGGCCGGGCGCCGACGGACCCACGTTGCTCGCTCATCTGTCCCCCTTGGAGGTTGACCCGCCCATAACGGCGCGGGGCCCCAGCCCTGTAAAGCCGATCAGGCGGTGGCGGCGAGGCGCAACGCTGCCTCGAAGCCCGGCTCGGCGATCCCGTCGAGGAAGGCGCGCAGGGACATCATGGCGAACGCCAGGACCGTCTCCGGCGTGGCGCCGCCCAGCCGGCCACCCGCCACGGCCTGGCGGAAGCTCTCGGGCGTAAAGGCCTCGAGGCTGGCCACCTGGCCGGCCCGCGGCTGCCCGGTCATCGATTCCAGCACGATCGCGCCGTAGAATATCCGGGTCAGCAGGCGCACGACAGCGAGCCTCGCCTTCAGCGCCCGGTCGGGGATGCGGCCGAACGCAGCGCGCAGCAGCAGATCCTCCAACTCAGGGGTCTGGGCGTACTCGGTGGCGCCGATCGCCACGTCGACGAGCGGATCGTTCATCGCGGCGAGCTCCCAATCCACGAGCCACAGCCGCTCGCCGTCGAACAGCAGGTTGCGCGGATTGGGATCGTTATGCGCCGGAAAGAAGCCCCGCTGGCTCCAGGGAAGCGCCGCGCGGATGCGGGCCAGGCCTTCGGCGTGCGGACGGAGGAGGCCAGGCGCCAACAGCCCCGAGGCTTCGACGGCGTCCAGCAGGATCTGGGCGACCTCCGGGTAATCGGGGAGGACCGGGAACGGCGGGGCTTCTCGGATGCGGGCGAACAGGCGGCCGAGGCCCTCGACCAGGGCGGCCCGACCACCGGGAAACGCGGCGAGCGGCCGGTTCTCGATGAAGGCGATGATCGCGACGCCAGAGGCGGCGTCGGCGTAGAGCACGGCGGGCGCGGCTCCGACCTCCGCCGCGGCGGCCAGGCAGTCATAGCCGCGCTGGCGATCGGCGAGCGGGATGCGCTCGGGCTCGAGCCGCAGCGCATAGGCCCGTCCGGCCGCCTCGAAGCGGCAGACCAGTGCGCCGGAGGCGCCGCCCGCGATCGGCCTCAGGTCCGGGAGGCCAGGCCGGTCGAAGACGCTGTGCAGCGCCTCCTGCACGGCTTCGCGCCGAGTTTCGGGGATGATCTCCATCGTCTTCCTGGCCAGCCGCGAAGGCGGCTCACCTCATTCTGGCCGGCGGATTGCGGCCGAGGTCCCCGATCAGTCGGGTCAGCATATAGAGCCTGGGCGTCACCGACTTCAGCTCCAGGTACTCCTTGTCGGAGTGGAAGCCGCCGCCGACCGGGCCGAGGCCGTCGAGCGCCGGGACGCCGGCGTCGGCGGCCAGCGCCGATTCCGAGGCGCCGCCGTTGCCGCCGGTGGCGAGCCCGAGGCCGAGGCCGGCGTAGATGGCTTGGGCGCGGGCGGCCAGAGCGTCGGTGGCGGAATTGGAGGGTAGCGGCGGGTAGGCCGGCTCGCGGCTGATCGCGACCTGAGTGTCGGGGATCTGGGTGACCTTGGCGTTCTTTTCCAGGACGGCCTGCACCTCGTCTATCTGCTTGCGCTCGCGGACGCGGACGTTGATCTGGGCGTGGGCGTCCTCGGGGATGATGTTGTTGCGCGTCCCCGCGCTCATGATCGTCAGGTTGGCGGTGAGCCCGTCGCCGGACTTCGGGAACACGTCGTCGGCCTGGATCTGGTGGATCAACTCGAGGGCGGCGTTGCGACCGTCCTGCGGATCGACGCCGGCGTGGGCGGCGAGGCCCTTCACGTCGATGTGGAATGTGCTGGAGCCCTTGCGCCAGACGGTGAGCACATCAGGCGGATCGCCGGGCTCGAGGTTGAGCTCGGCGTCGGCGTCGGCCAGGAGGCGGCCGATCAGCTTCTGGGTCCCCGGCGAGCCGCGCTCCTCTGAGGTCTCGATCAGGAAGGTGATCTGCTTGAAGTCCTTGAAGCCGGCATCGTGCAGCAGGGTCAGTGCGTAGAGCCCCTCGACCACGCCGCCCTTCTCGTCGTCGACGCCAGGGCCATAGGCCTTTTCCGCATCGGTGCGGTAGGGCCGTTTGGCGACCGTCCCGGGGCCGAACACGGTGTCCATATGGCCGATCATGAGGATGCGGCCCTTGCCGGTCCCGGAGAGCCGGGCGACGAGGTTGTCGGGGAGCCCCGGCGCTTCCGCCGGCACAGCCTCGATGCTCATGCCGAGCGCCTTCAGGCGCGGGATCAGCACGGCGGCGACCTTGCGCCCGCCTTCCATGTCGCCGGTGCCGGAATCGATATCGACCAGCGCCTGCAGGAGCTTGAGCTGCCCGGGCCGGGCGGCCTGCGCCGCGGCCCACAGCTTGGCGTCCTTGGCGATCGGCTTCGGGGCCGCCTGCGTCCCGCCAATAGCGAACAGCGCCGCCATCCCGAGACTCGCGATCCAGGCCCGCATGACGTCCCCGCCCAACAGATCGCGCCCCAGCGGCCCGACGGCCGCGATAGAGCCGCAAGCCCGCCGCGGCCGCAAGTCGCCGGAGGCCAGGGCCAAGTACGACGCCGCCTTGCCCTATGCGCCCAAATGGCGGGCGCTGCTCGACGCCCGCGCCGCGGCGGCGGGCCATCTGCCGCGGTCCGGCTGAGCCGGCCGCCTTGCGAAGCCGCTGAAGGCACGCAATATCCAGGCTGAGCGCGGGCGCGGCCCGCCGCCGGATTCCAGCAAAGGCTACCCCGACATGCGTGACCCCGTGACCACCGCCCTCGGCCTGGTTCCGATGGTGGTCGAACAGACCAGCCGCGGCGAGCGCGCCTACGACATCTTCTCGCGTCTGCTGAAGGACCGCATCGTGTTCGTCGCGGGCCCGGTCGAGGACGGCATGGCGGCGCTGGTCTGCGCCCAGCTGCTGCACCTGGAGGCGGAAAATCCGAAGAAGGAGATCCAGATGTACATCAACTCGCCGGGCGGCATCGTGACCAGCGGCCTGGCGATGTACGACACCATGCAATACATCAAGTCGCCGGTGATCACGCTGTGCCTGGGCATGGCGGCCTCGATGGGCTCGTTCCTGCTGATGGCCGGCGAGAAGGGCCAGCGGATCGCGCTGCCGAACTCGCGGATCATGGTCCACCAGCCGTCCGGCGGCTTCCAGGGCAAGGCCAGCGACATCCAGCGGCACGCCGAGGACATCATCAAGACCAAGCGCCGCTTGAACGAGCTCTACGCCAAGCACACCGGCCGCACCTACGAGGAGGTCGAGGAGAAGCTGGACCGCGACTCCTTCATGAGCGCGGAAGAAGCCAAGGACTGGGGCCTCGTCGACCACGTCTGGGAGAAGCGCGAAGGCGAGGCCTAGGCGAGGGATCGCCGATCACGCCTCGATCGGCGACAGCGCGCTCGCCTGCGAGACCCTGAAGAGCGCCGGCTCCTGGAGGCCGGCGGCGTCATCCACGACGCTGAGGATCTGCGGCTCGGCCC
>Ga0207695_10002462_pt1 | contig 27332 bp, 31 predicted proteins | sample KBSC54metaG_FD_184354 | JGI IMG/M metagenome (GOLD analysis project Ga0207695, IMG submission 184354) | Corn rhizosphere microbial communities from Kellogg Biological Station, Michigan, USA - KBS C5-4 metaG (SPAdes) (version 2) | ecosystem: Host-associated > Plants > Roots > Rhizosphere > Soil...
GCTGGGCGAGGGCCGCGGCTTCGAGATCAGCCAGCTGCGCCTGGGCCCCGGCCGCATCCACCACTGCATGCGCGCCATCGGCCAGGCTGAGAAGGCGCTCGACCTGATGGTCACCCGCGGCCTCACCCGCGAGGCGTTCGGCAAGCCGCTGGTCCAGCTGGGCGGCAATATCGAGATCATCTCCCGCGCCCGGATCGACATCGAGGCCATGCGCCTGATGGTGCTGAAGGCCGCCAAGGCCATGGACGTGCTCGGCAACCAGGAAGCCCGCGTCTGGATCCACATGGTCAAGGCCATGGTGCCCGAGCGGGTCTGCCAGATCATCGACCAGGCGATCCAGATGCACGGCGCCCTGGGCGTCAGCCAGAAGACCCCGCTGGCGCGGATGTACACCTCCACGCGGACGCTGCGCATCGCCGACGGCCCGGACGAGGTGCACCACATGGTGGTGGGCCGCAACGAGCTGCGCCAGTTCCGCGAGATGCCGCAGGACCCGTCGACGGCGGCGGTGTTCCGGAACTAGCCGGGGCCGCCCGTCGCGCGCGGCGGATCGGCGCCTTCCCGAGCTAAGGCGCTGCGAACGAGCTGATCCAAGGGGGCGCGATGCCATCCGAGCAGGAGAGTGGCGCGGCAGACCGGTCCAGGGCGGCCGTCGACCTCGCCGTGGTCCTGGCGGTGTTCGGGCTGATGTCGCTCAGCATCCCGTGGCTGAATCCCATCCTGCGGCGCGGCCATGGGATAGCGGGCTTCTTCGAGGCCGCCGGCTATCAGGTCGCGATCGAAGGCGCGGCGCCGCTCGCCCTGATGCTGTTCCGGCGCGAGCGGTTCTCCGACTATGGCTTCGTCCGGCGCGGGCTTTGGCTTTCCCTCGCCCTGGGCCTGGCCCTCGCCGTCCTCTACGACGCGGGCCTATCGATCAGTTCGGGCGCCTTGCGCTGGATACCCCTGGCCCGGCAGCCGGCGACGCGCATGGCGCTCGCCGCCGGCCTGCCCTTCGCGCCGCTTGGCCTCGCGCTGGTCGCCCTGATCTGGGGCGTCCTCGAAGGCTTCTTCGGCATCTACTTTTCGCGGAAGGTCAATCTGATCCTGCGCCATGGCGGGCGGGGCTGGCTCTCTCCGGGCGTGCTCGCCTTCGCCCTCTTCAACGGCGGCGTGCACCTGATCGTCGGACAGGGCCTGGAAGGCTTCCTCACCAGCTTCGCCTCGGGCTACGCCATCGCCGTCGTGCCGGCGGTGACCGCAAACGCCTGGGGCGGCGCGCTCGTGCAGACCCTGACCAACGCCGCGGGCGCCCTGCGGTGAGGCCGCCGCCTCCGGCGCCGTCGCCGGGGGGTCCGAAGGGGCGGCGAGCGGGAGGCGCAAAGGCAGGTTTTGCGCCCGTCCGCGCCCTGTGCCTAAACTCCGATAACAAATGAGGCTTGGGAGGGCTGATCCGATGAAATCGAGCACACTGGCGCTGGCCGCGATGTCGGCCTCGCTGCTGGCCCTGGGGGCCCCGGCCGCCGCGCACGCCGAGACCGCCTGCGCCGACATGGTCAAGACGGCCCTGCCGCACGCCACCGTCACCAAGGCGGTCTCCGAGAAGGCGGGCGAGGCCGCCGTCTGCAAGATCTCGGTGACGGCCAAGCCGACCGCCGACAGCGACATCCGCCTGGAGCTGTGGATCCCCGAGGGCGCGGCCTGGAACGGCAAGTTCATCCAGCTCGGCAACGGCGGCTTCGCCGGCGCCGTCCCGGTGGTCCAGTTCGGGCGGCTGGTCAGGGCCGGCTATGCCGTCAGCGGCACCGACGACGGCCACCAGGACACGGTGGCCACCAACGCCTCCTGGGCCCAGGGACATCCGGAAAAGGTCATCGACTTCGGCTACCGCGCGCTGAAGGAGACCACCGATGCGTCCAAGGCGCTGATCGCGGCCCAGAAGGGCGGCAAGATCACGCGGTCCTATTTCGTCGGCTGCTCGGACGGCGGGCGTGAGGCGCTGATGGAGGCGCAGCGCTGGCCCGCCGACTTCGACGGCATCGTGGCCGGCGCCCCGGCCAACTACATGAGCCAGCTGTTCGGCCTGTCGGCCTACCAGCAGCAGATCATGGCCCGGCCCGGCGGTTATCTCGGCGCGCCGCAGCGCGAGCTGTTGCAGAAGTCGGCGCTGGCGCAGTGCGGCGGCGAGGGCTTCATCCGCGACCCGATGAGCTGCCACTTCGATCCGGGCAGGCTGGCCTGCAAGGCCGGCCAGACCGAGGGCTGTCTGACCGCGCCGCAGGTGGCCTCGGCCAAGGCCATGTACGAGGGCCGCAAGGACAAGTCCGGCAAGGTCGTCTTCCCCGGCTACAGCCCCGGCGCCGAGGCGCTGAACGGCGGCTGGAACGCCTGGATCACCGGGCCGACGCCGGAGACCAACCAGCGCGCCGCCGGCCCGTCGTTCTCGTCCAACGCCTTCAAGTACTTCGGCTTCCAGGACCCCAACTTCGACTATCTGAAGATGGACATGGGCGCCCAGTACGAGGGGGCGCGCAAGAAGATGGCGGCGGTGCTGGATTCGCCCGCCCCGAACCTGGCGGCCTTCAAGAAGCACGGCGGCAAGCTGATCCAGTACCATGGCTGGAACGACCCCGCGATCCCGCCGCGCTCGTCGATCGTCTATTACGAGGACGTCAAGAAGACGATGGGCGACACCTCGGACTTCTACCGGATGTACCTGGTCCCCGGCATGCTGCACTGCGCCGGCGGCGTGGGCCCCTCCAACGTCGACTGGGTGGCCGCGCTGGACGGCTGGGTCACCGCCGGCAAGGCGCCGCACGAGCTGACCGCCATGGGCGGCCCGGGCCAGGCGCCCGGCGGCCCGCCCAGCCAGGTGCTCTGCCCGTTCCCGGGCGTGGCGAAGAAGTCCGGCGAGGCCTACGCCTGCGCCGTCCCGGCCAAGAAGAAGGGCTGACGACATGACCCGGCCCATGCTCCTGGCCGGCGTGGCGCTCAGCCTCGCCGTCCCCGCCGCCGCGCGCGCCGAAACCGCCTGCGCCGACCTTGCCCGAACCCCGCTCGCCCACGCCGAGGTGACCTCGGCCAAGGTCGAGGCGACCAAGGCGGGCCAGGCCTGCCGCCTGCTCGTCACCAGCCGGCCGACGGCGGACAGCGACATCAGGATCGAGGTGATGATCCCGCTGGGCGGCGCCTGGAACGGCAAGTTCGTGCAGGTGGGCAACGGCGGGCTGGCGGGCTCGATCCCGTCAGCCCAGATCAAGGCCCGCGCCGAGGCGGGCTACGCCGCGGCCGGCACCGACGACGGCCATGTGGGCAACGGCCGCACGGCCATCTGGGCGCTCGGCCATCCCGAGAAGATCCGCGACTTCGCCGACCGTTCGCTGAAGGAGACGACCCAGGCCGCCAAGGCGCTGATCGCCGCCCAGAAGGGCGAGGCGCCGAAGCGCAGCTATTTCGTCGGCTGCTCGGCCGGCGGGCGCGAGGCCCTGATGGAGGCGCAGCGCTTCCCGGACGACTTCGACGGCATCGTCGCCGGCGCCACGGCCAACTACAACACCCTGTCCACCGGCGGGCGGGCCTATATGCAGCAGGCGCTCAGCAGGCCCGGCGGCTACCTGGCGACGGCGCAGCTGGAGCTGCTGCAGGCCGCGGCGCTCAAGCAGTGCGCCAGCGGCGGGGACGCCTTCATCCGCGACCAGCTTGCCTGCAAGTTCGATCCGGCGTCGCTCAAGTGCAAGGCCGGCCAGACGGAAGGCTGCCTGACCGCGCCGCAGGTGGCCTCGGCCAAGGCGATCTACGGCGGCCGGATGGTCGGCGGCAAGTCGATGTTCCCCGGCTACATGCCCGGCGCCGAGGCCGCGCGCGGCGGCTGGCAGGCCTGGAACACCGGGACCTCGAAGGAGACCTATGCGGAGTCCTCCGGCCATGCGATCTCGTCGCAGTTCCTGAAGTACTTCGTCTACGGCGACCCGTCGTTCGACTTCCTGAAGATGGACCTGGGCCCGAAGTACGACCGCGACCGGTTGAAGACCGCAGCCGTGCTGGACGCGGTGAACCCCGACCTCGGCCCGTTCAGGAAGCACGGCGGCAAGCTGATCCAGTACCACGGCTGGAACGACCCCGCGATCCCGCCGCTCGGCAGCGTGCGCTACTATGGCGAGGTGAACGCCAGGATGGGCGACACCTCCGATTTCTACCGGCTCTACATGATCCCCGGCATGCTGCACTGCCAGGGCGGCGCGGGGCCGGGGACCGTGGACTGGCTGGCCGTGCTCGACCACTGGGTCAACGACAAGGGCGTTCCGCGCGAGCTGGCGGCCACCGGTCCGGGCGGCGCGAGCCAGCTGCTCTGCCCCTATCCGGGGGTCGCGCGGAAGAAGGGCGAGGGCTGGTCCTGCTCGGTCGGCAAGGCCAAGGGCTGAGACGCGCGCGCCGAAGCGGCGCCGTAGGACTGGCGCGGCCAGGGTCGCGGGTGTAAGCGAACGCCGTTCAGATGACCCGGACCTTCCGCATACGCCGCCTGCCGCAGGCCGAGGCGCGTGGGGCGGCGAGCGCGCTCGCCGCGGTGATGGCCGACTGCGTCCGGGGCGGGGCCTCGGTGGGCTTCATGGCGGACATGACCTTAGCCGAGGCGGAAGCCTTCTGGCGCGGGCAGACCGCGGCCGACGACGGGCGCGCGATCCTGGTCGCGGAAGACGACGAGGGGCTGTTCGGCGTCGTGCAGGCGATCCCGGTCTCGATCCCCAACCAGCCGCACCGCATCGACGTCGCCAAGCTGCTGGTCCATCGGCGCGGGCGCCGCCGCGGGGCGGCCGACGCCCTGATGGCGGCGGTCGAGGACGCCGCGCGCGAAATGGGCCGGTGGCTCCTGGTTCTCGACACCGTCACCGGCAGTCCCGCCGATTTCCTCTACGAAAAGCGCGGCTGGTCCCGCGCCGGCGTGATCCCGGACTACGCCCTCTATCCCGACGGCGCGCGGTGCGACGCCACCTTCTTCTACAAGGCGCTCGACCGATGACGGTCCAGTCCCTTCTTCAAAGAGCCCGGCCGCGAGCGGCCGTTGGCCCCAGCCGGACGGCCGGCCCCTTCTGGCGCACGTCGCGTCGCGGATCCGCGGACGAAGGGGCCTGTGTCCCCTTCGCGAGGCGGGTCGCAACTCCGAAGGATTTCTCCCATGACCCTGGCAACCGGCGCGTTCATCATCGCCATGTCGTTCCTGACGGCGGCGATCTCCGGCGTCTTCGGCATGGCCGGAGGCCTGGCGCTTAAGGGGGCTCTCGCCCTCGTCCTGCCGGTCTCGGCCACCTTCGTCGTCCACGGACTGCTGCAGCTGGTCGCCAACGGCTGGCGGGCCATCCTGCACCGCCGGCACGTCAGCTGGCGCATCGTGGGGATCTTCGCCCTGGGCGCCTTCACCGCCGGCGCCCTGGTGGGCCTGATCGTCTACGAGCCGACCCGGGCGACGCTGTTCCTGCTGATGGGCCTGGCGCCGGCGCTGGTCTGGCTGCCGCAGGGCTGGGTCAAGGTCGACGCCTCGCGGCCGGCCCAGGCCTACGCCTGCGGGGTCAGCGTCACGGCCATGAACCTGACGGCGGGCGTGGCGGGCCCCCTGCTCGACATCTTCTTCGTGCGCACCGCGCTCACCCGCCACGAGATCGTCGCCACCAAGGCCGCGACCCAGGTGTTCAGCCACCTGATGAAGATCGCCGTCTACGGCGCGCCGCTCCTGGCCGCCGGCGGCAAGGGCGTCCCGCCGCTGTGGGTGTTCGCCCTGGCCGTGCCGTTGTCGATGCTGGGCACGGCGGCGGGCGGGCTGGTGCTGGACAGGTTGAGCGACGTCGACTTCAAGCGCTACCTGCGCCTGATCCTGACCGTGATCGGCGCGGTCTACCTGGCCCAGGCCGCGCGGCTGTACATGGCGTGAGCCGAGCCTGAGGCGGGGGCAAAAAGAAGCCGGACCCGAGGGCCCGGCTTTGGAAGTCTTGGGAGGAAACGCCCAGGAATGGGCCTTGCTCAGGTATGTGCGCATTGCGGCGGCGCAAGGGCCGCCGGTAACTTTTTTGGCCGCGGGTGACGAAAGATGCAGTTGGAGCCGAACGTCCTGGAGAACCGCTGGGTGCGGCTGGAGCCGCTGGGCGAGGCGCATCGCCAGGACCTGCGGGCGGCCTGCGGCGCCGACCCGCAGACCTGGGAGCGGCTCTATCCCTATTCCATGCTGGGCGAGGCCTTCGACGCCAACTGGGCGCGGATGTACGCCGAGCCGCCGCGGGACCGGCAGAACCTGGCGGTGGTCGCCGACGGCCGATGCCGCGGGGTCAGCAGCTTCCTGGCGATCGACCCGGTCAACGACAGCGTGGAGATCGGCGGCACCTACTATGCGCCCGAGCTGCGGGGCGGGGCGGTCAATCCGGCGTCCAAACGCCTGATGATCGGCCAGGCCTTCGACAGCGGCGCGCGGCGCGTGCAGTTCCGCGTCGATGCGATCAACGCCCGCAGCCGGGCCGCGGTGCTGAAGCTCGGCGCCACGTTCGAGGGGATCCTGAGGCAGGAGCGGGTGACCTGGACGGGCCGCCTGCGCGACACCTGCGTGTTCTCGATCCTCGCCCACGAGTGGCCATCGGTCCGCGAGCGCCTGGACGCGCGGTTGGCGACATTCGCCTGACCGTTGGTAGACATTCGGCTTCGTGGCGTCGTGAATATGACGACCTTGTGCGCCCAACGAACGGACGGGGGGATTTCTGCCATGACCACACGGCGCCATGTGCTGGCCTACGCCGCGGCGCTTGCCGCCATGGGCGCGTCGGGGGCGTCCCGGGCGGCCGGGACGGGGTTCGGCGATGCGGATTTCCGGCGCGCGATCGTCATCGACGGCCTGGGCGGGGTCGACGATCCGGGGAACAGGGACCCGAACGCCACGGTGATGTCGGCGGCCGGGATCGCGGCGCTGAAGGCCTCCGGCCTGACGGCGGTGCATGCCACCGTGAACCAGGTCGGCAACGATCCGGACGTCTGGGAAAGGACCATCGCCAACATCTCGATGCTGGACCAGCTGATCACCGACAACCCCGGCCTCTTCCTCAAGGCCAGCAACGCCGGGGACATCCGGCGCGCGAAGGCGGAAGGCCGGACCGCGTTCGTCTACGGCGTGCAGGACACCAGCCTGGTGGGGACCGATCTCGATCGGCTGGCCCTGCTGAAGGGCCTGGGCGTGCGGATCGTCCAGCTGACCTACAACCTGCGCAACCTGTCGGGCGACGGCTCGCTGGAGCCGGCCAACGGCGGGCTCTCCAAGCTCGGACGCGCCACCATCGCGCGGATCGAGAAGGCCCGGATGCTGGTGGACTTCAGCCATGGCGGCCAACGCACGGTCGCCGAGGGGCTGGCCGCCACCACGCGGACGCCGATCATCAGCCACACCGGCTGCCGGGCGCTGAACGACAATCCGCGCAACACCTGGGACGCGGAGATGAAGGCCTGCGCCGACCGCGGCGGGGTGGTCGGCATCTACTGGATGCCGTTCCTGACCGCGAACAGCAAGCCCACGGGCGCCGACCTGATCCGGCACATGGAGCATGCGCGCAACGTCTGCGGCGAGGACCACGTGGGCATCGGCACCGACGGTCAGCTGAACAAGACCGTGCTCGACGACAAGGCGCGCGCGGGCCAGAAGAAGTTCTACGACGACCGCGCCGCCAAGGGGATCGCGGCGCCCGGCGAAGGCCCGGACATCTTCAACATCGTCGCCGACTGGGACGACAACCTGCGCTTCAGACACCTGGCCGACGGCCTGTCGCGGGCCGGCTGGTCGACGACCCAGGTCGAGAAGGCCCTGGGCGGCAACCTGCTCCGCGTCTACGGCGAGGCGTTCGGCTGAGGGCCTAGCCGGTGCGGGCGAGCTTGCGGGCGGCCAGCAGGGTCAGGGCGGCGCTGATGGCCGCCAGGATCAGCCCGTGCGTGGCGACCGAGCCCTCGGTCGGCATGCCCGCCGCGGCCCGCGCCAGCTGGGCCAGGTGATAGGTCGGCCAGACGGCGCGGATGTCGTGCAGGACGCCGCTCAAGGGGAAGAACAGGCCCGAGAGGAAGGCCATGCCCAGGTAGACGATGTTGGCGAAGGCGCTGGCGCTGGAGGCCGGCGCCCAGGACCCGATGAAGAGGCCGATCGCGCAGGCCGGGATCACGCCCAGCGACATCACCGCCGCCACCGTGACGAGCTTCGGAAGGCTGAGCGAGACATGGCCCATGGTCAGGCCCGCGGTCACCAGCATGGCCATGACCACCAGCGCGAAGACGTAGGCCATCATCAGCTTGGCGGCCAGGTAGGAGCCGGTGGGCATGGGCAGCGCGCGCTTGAAGGTGAGCAGGCCCATGTTGCGCTCGACGGCCACCAGGATGCCGAAGCCGAACAGGCCCGGGCCCATCACGCCGTAGACGGTCCAGCCCACGAACATCTGGTCGGCGAAGCCGGGCGGGCGATGGCCGCCGCCGTTCAGGAGCACCCCGAAGAAGGTGTAGAACAGGATCGGCATGGCCAGGATCGGCACGGAGAAGGCCGGCGTCCGAAGCAGCCGCAGGGACTCGTACTTCGCGTCGCTGAGGTAGGCCGCGACCAGGCGGCCGAACGTCATCTGCGGGACGCCGGTGGGCGCGAGCGCGGTCATTGTGCGGCCTCCATGGCGGCGGGTTCCTGGGTCAGCTCGGCGAAGGCTTCGGAGAGGCCCGCGCGGCGGACCTCCAGCTCGGAAAGTCCCGGATCGGCGGCCAGCAGCCGGCGGACCACGGCTTCGGCGTCGGGGGTGGTGATCGCGATCTGGCGGTTCTCGCCGGCGATCGCGCTGGTGACCTCCGGCCAGGCGGCGATGGCCGCGGCGCTCAGCGCGGTGACGCAGTCGACCCGCTTGCGGGCCACCAGCGCCCGCATCTCGGCCACCGTGCCGGTGGCGACCTGCCGGCCCTTGGCCATCACCACCACGCGATCGGCCAGCGCCTGGGCCTCCTCGATGTAGTGGGTGGTCAGCACGATGGAGGTGCCGCGGGCGACGATGCCGCGCAGCGCCGCCCACATGGTCTCGCGCGCGGTGACGTCGAGGCCGGTGGTGGGCTCGTCGAGGAACAGCAGCCGCGGCCGGCCGCAGATCGCCAGCGCGAACTGGGCCTGGCGCTTCTGGCCGCCGGACAGCTTGATGTAGGGCCGTTGCGCGATCTTCTCGATCCCGGCGAGCGCGATGGTCTCGGCGAGGGTCAGCGGGTCGGGATAGTAGGCCTGCGTCATCGCCACCAGCTCGCGCACCTTCAGCGCGTCGGGCAGCATCACCTCCTGCATCATCACCCCCACCCCGCGGCGGGCGGCAAGGTCCAGGGGCGAGCGGCCGAACAGCTCGACCTCGCCGGCGTCCGGCCGCTGCAGGCCCAGCATCAGGGCGATGGCGGTGGTCTTGCCCGCGCCGTTGGGGCCCAGCACCGCCAGCAGTTCCCCCGGCCGCACCTCCAGGTCGAGGCCGGCCAGCGCGACCGTCTCGCCATAGCGCTTGCGCACCCCGCTCAACCGGGCGAGCGCCGTGTCGGTCTCGCTGTCATCCCTGGCCATTGTCGCCCCCCGCGCCTTGTGGTCTCGATGGGTAGTCGCCGCAGGGAGGCGGGGTGGATGCGCTCCATCCCTCCTCTTTAGGGGAGGGACAGGCCGCGCAGCGGCCAGGGTGGGGGAGTCGGGTTCAAGCGCGAACCTCGGAGCCTGGCCCACACTTCCCCACCCGTCTCGGGCTTCGCCCTCGCCACCCTCCCCGGAACGGGGAGGGATGATCTTGCTCTACGCCGTCTGGGCCGTGCGTTCCTCGGCGTTCGGGAAGAACACCTCGGCGGCGTGCTCGGCGACCTCCTGGGCGGTGTAGGGCCGGCCCGGGTTGAAGCCGCCGGTCTGCAGCATCTTGATCTCGCGCACGCCGCGGCTGGAGACGCCCAGCACCTTGCCGGAATGGTCGGCGGCGAGGTCGGAGACCATGTAGAGCACGCCGGGCGCCACGTTCTGCGGCAGGCTCATGGGATCGGGCTCCTTGCCGATCCGGCCGGGCAGGTCCGAGGTCATGCGGGTGTAGGCGCCGGGCGCCAGGCCCATCACCCGGATGTTGTACTTGCGCCCCTCGATGGCCATCACCCGCATCATCCCGTAGATGCCGGCCTTGGCCGCGCCGTAGTTGGCCTGGCCGAAATTGCCGTAGAGGCCGGAGGTCGACGAGGTCAGCACCATCGAGCCGCCGCCGTTGTCCTTCATGAACCGCCAGACCGGCAGGGCCGTGCAATAGGTCCCCTTCAGGTGGACCTTCACCACCGCGTCCCAGTCGGCCTCGGAGGTGTTGGCGAAGGTCTTGTCGCGCAGGATGCCGGCGTTGCAGACCAGGATGTCGACCTTGCCGAAGTTGTCGAGCGCGGCCTTCAGGATGTTCTCGCCGCCCTGCACGGTGGAGACGTCGTCGCCGTTGGCCACGGCCTTGCCGCCGGCCGCCGTGATCGCGTCGACCACCTTCTGGGCCGCGGTGCGGTCGCCGCCGGTCCCGTCGCGGGCCCCGCCCAGGTCGTTGACGACGACGGATGCGCCCTCCTTGGCGAACAGCCTGGCGTAGGCCTCGCCCAGGCCGTTGCCGGCGCCCGTGATGATCGCAACCTTGCCGTCCAGCAGACCCGCCATCTCGACCTCCCAATGTGCACCTGAATTTATGGGCGCATCTTCCGACCGGGCCGTGGCGGATGGCAAGAGGTCAAGCGGAGGCCAGTGCGGTCACCAGATGTCCCAGGCCCGCGGTTTTCGCCCGGGCGACGAGTTGCAGATCCGCCGTGAGCACCGTCGTGCGCCGGCTTTCGGCCAGCGCGAGATAGGCCGCGTCGTAGGCCGAAAACCCGTGGTCGGCCGCCAGCCTGAACGCCGCGCCCGCCAGGGTCTCCGAGGGCGCCGTTTCGGCCAGCAGGCGGGGCAGGCGCGACACCATGGCCTCGGCCTGCGCCCGATCGATGAGGCCTCGGCGCATCGATTTCAGCGCGACGCTGGCGATTTCAAGGAAGATGAGGTCCGGGGCGATCCAGTCCGCGCGTCCCGCCACGGCTGGCCGCGCCAGGTGCGAGTCGGCCTCGTCCACAAGACATTTGACGGCGACAGAGGCGTCCAGGACGCCCAGCTCAGCGCTCGTCACGATCTTGTCGGATCAGATCGGCGCTGTCGTGGCCGGAGGGCATGGCGGCGACGGACAAGCTATCCAGCAACTGCCGTCGTCGTGCGGCGGCTGACGCCTCCAGGATGACCGCGACCGCCGCCGCACGGTCGAGTCCGGTCGCTTCGGCATAGTCGTCGATCATGCGTGCGGCAGAGAGCGACAGCGTCGCAATCGGAACGTGGATGGTGTCTTCCCGGACGGTCCCGGTCTTGGACCCGGCGTCGTGCATGAACGGCGGGGCGTCCTCGCGGACGGAGGCCATGCGGGGCTCTTCGCGAACAAAGGTCACGCGCTCGCCGGCGATATCCACCCGGCTGGTCTTCCAGCCCGCTTCGCGCCAGGCCCGCGCGCCCACGTGGGTTCCGACGTTGTTGGACCACCAGGCGGGATACTGCCGGGCCGACGCCGGCAGCGGGAAACCGAGCACCGTCTCGACCTCGGAAAAGCCCATTGGAGCTTCGGGCCCGAGGCGGGACTCCAGGAAACGTTTGAGGGGATCGTACTTGCTCAACCTCGTCTCTCCGGCCGGCAGGTTCCGGAAAATGTAACATGTTAAATGATGAATTCAAGAGGTAATAATACATTTATACATTATGGGAAACCGCCGCCGCGTTGGACTTGGCGCGTCCAGCGCCGAAGCCGTCCAGCACGTCCGTCCAATGGGCCAGCGGATGGCCGGTCTTCTCGATGAGCTGGGCGTCGGTGACGGCCCAATAGTCCCCCTTGACCATGGTCAGCCCCGCCGCGCCTTGAAGAAGGCCTTGAGCAGGGCCGAGCTTTCGGCGGCCAGCACGCCGCCCTCGACGACCGGACGCGAATGGCAGGTGGGCTGCTCGAAGAACCGCGGGCCGTTGACCACGGCGCCGCCCTTCGGGTCCTCCGCGCCGAACACCAGGCGGCCGATCCGCGCGTGGCTGATCGCGCCGGCGCACATGGCGCAGGGTTCCAGGGTGACCACCAGGGTCAGGCCGGTCAGCCGGTAGTTGCCGAGCTTGGCGGCGGCGGCGCGGATCGCCACGATCTCGGCGTGGGCCGTCGGGTCGTGGGCGCCGATCGGCTGGTTGGCCCCTACGGAGATCAGGTCGCCGGACGCCTCGTCGACGACGACCGCGCCGACCGGGGTCTCGCCGCGCCGGGCGGCGGCTTGCGCGGCGTCGAGGGCGATGCGCATGGTGCGATGGTCATGGTCCACGATCCGCACCGAACCGGCGCCCGCCCCTCCGGTCAAGCCCGCACGCCCCAAGCGCCGGCCTCGCCGGAGGTCGCCAAGGACCTCGGGGGCGACCGCGTGGCCAAGATGCTGGCCCGCGCGGGCGTCGCCTCGCGCCGCGAGGTCGAGCGGCTGATCGAGGCCGGACGCGTGGCGCTGAACGGCCAGGTACTGACCACCCCGGCGGTCAAGGTCGAGCCCGGCGACATCCTGACGGTGGACGGCGCGGTGGTCACCGAGGCCGAGCCCGCGCGCCTCTTCCGCTACCACAAGCCCATCGACCTGGTGACCAGCCACAAGGATCCGCAGGGCCGCCCGACGGTGTTCGACGCCCTGCCGCCGGGCCTGCCGAGGCTGATCTCGGTGGGCCGCCTCGACATCAATTCCGAGGGCCTCCTGCTGCTCACCAACGACGGCGGGCTGGCCCGCGCGCTGGAGATGCCCGCCACCGGGATCGTGCGCCGCTACCGCGCCCGCGCGCGCGGCCGGGTGACCCAGGAGCGGCTCGACACCCTGAAGAAGGGGATCACCGTCGAAGGCGTGCACTACGGGGCCATCGAGGCGACGCTGGACAAGGCCAAGGAGGGGCCGCAGGGCGCGAACCTGTGGATCACCGTGGTGCTGGCCGAGGGCAAGAACCGCGAGGTGCGCCGCGTGCTGGAGGCGCTGGGCCTGAAGGTCAACCGGCTGATCCGCCTGTCCTATGGCCCCTTCGCGCTGTCGACCCTCCTGCCGGGCGAGGTCGAGGAGGTGGGCCCGCGGGTGATCCGCGAACAGCTCGCCCAGCACATCGCCCCGCAGAACCTGCCCAAGGGCGACCGGCCGCTCTGGAAGAAGCCCGCGGCCGTGGCCGCCGGCCCGCGGCGCGGGGCCGTGGAGATCGGCCGGCCGGGCAAGCCGGGCCGTCCGGGCAAGCCGCAGCGGCGCCCTCGCGCGGCGCCCACCGGCGAGGCCCCGCCGAAGAAGGAATACAAGGCCGGCTGGGCCAAGCCCAAGCCCAAGGCCAGGGTCGTCAAGACCGGCGGCCCGAAGCGCCGCTCGGGCGCGGGCCACAAGCCGCCGCGGCCCGGCGCCGGGCCGAAGCGGCCTTAGGACTTGCGCATCGTCGCCGGCAGTTTCCGCGGCAAGACGCTCGCCGCGCCGAAGGGCGAGGCCACGCGCCCGACCTCCGACCGCGCCCGCCAGGCGATCTTCAACATCCTGGAGCACGCCCACTGGTCGAAGGGCGTGCGCGACCAGCGGGTGATCGACCTCTTCGCAGGCTCCGGCGCGCTCGGCTTCGAGGCCCTGTCGCGCGGCGCGGCCTTCTGCCTGTTCGTGGAGACCGACGAGGCGGCCCGCGGCGCGATCCGTGAGAACGTCGAGGGTTTGGCCCCCAATGGGGGGTTGTTCGGCGTCACCCGCGTGCACCGCCGCGACGCCACCGACCTGGGGGTCCGTCCCGGCGCAGACGGCCCTGCGTTCGACCTCGCCTTCCTCGATCCGCCCTACGCCAAAGGCCTGGGAGAGACGGCGCTCGGCAAGCTCGCCGCCGGCGGCTGGCTGGCCCCAGGCGCCGTGGTGGTGTTCGAGCGTGGGGCCGGCGAACCCGGCCTCGAGGTCCCCGGCTTCGAGCGGCTGGACGCCCGCGACTACGGCGCAGCCCGCGTGCACTTCCTGCGGTTCGGGGCCGCTTGACCCTCACGTCCCGTGAGGCCTGATACCGCCGCCATCGACGAGGAACGACGAACGTGCGCGGTCATACGGTCAAGCAGGTGGCGAGGTTGTCGGGCGTCAGCGTCCGCACCCTGCACCACTATGACGAGGTGGGTCTGCTCAAGCCCGCCTGCGTCGGCGAGAACGGCTACCGCTACTACGGCCGCGAGGAGCTGCTGCGCCTGCAGCAGATCCTGTTCCATCGCGAGCTCGGCTTCTCGCTTGAGGAGATCGGGCGCGCGCTGGACGCCGAGGGCTTCGACCGGGTGGCCGCGCTCAAGGCGCACCGGGGCAGGCTCGAGGCGCAGGCCCGCCGCTATCGGCGCCTGATGCGCACGATCGACGAGACCCTCGCCGCCCTCGAAGGAGACGCGAAGATGGACGACAAGGCGATGTACCGGGGCTTCGACCCCGAGAAGCAGGCGAGCTACGAGAAGGAGCTCGTCGAGAAGCACGGCGCGGCGATGCAGCAGCACATCGACGACGCCAAGGCCGGGATGGCCGGCTGGAAGCAGGCCGACTTCGACGCCATGCAGGCGGAGGCCGAGGCTATCGAGGCCGGCATGGCCAAGGCCCTGGTGGACGGGCTGCCGGTCAATTCGGGCGCGGTGGTCGCCCTGATGCGCCGCCAGCACGCCTGGATCGGCAGGAGCTGGAACAAGCCCGCGCCGGCCGCGGCCTTCGTGGGCCTGGGCCAGATGTACCTGGACGACCCGCGCTTCCGCGAACGCTACGACGGCCGCCAGGCCGGGCTCGCCGAATACATGGCCGCGGCCATGCGGTCGTTCGCCGAAACCGAACTGGCCTAGGGCGGATCGACATTCAGGCAGGCGGATGACCGCGTTGCGGCGTACCACCACTGCATCCGCTGCTGCGCGAAGTCGGAGGGCTGGGCCAGGGTGGAGAACAGCAGCAGGCCGTCGGGCTTCAGGAGGCTCGCGATGTCACCCGCGCCGGGCTCGGGGAGGCGCCGGGCTCGGGATCGGCGGGCCGCAGGCTGAGCGGGCCCTGGCTCATCGCCGGCCGAACAGGCGCTCGATGTCGGCGAGCTTCAGCTCCACATAGGTCGGGCGGCCGTGGTTGCACTGGCCGGAATGCGGCGTGGCTTCCATCTGGCGCAGCAGGGCGTTCATCTCCGGCGCCGTGAGCCGGCGGCCGGCGCGCACCGAGCCGTGGCAGGCCATGGTCGAGCAGACGTCTTCCAGCCGCTCCTTCAGCGCCAGGGCCTGGCCGTTCTCGGCCAGGTCGTCGGCGATGTCGCGGACCAGCCCCTGGACATTGGTCTCGCCCAGCAGCGCCGGGGTCTCGCGCACCAGGACCGCGCCGGGGCCGAAGGGCTCCAGCATCAGGCCCAACGCCGCCAGCTCCTCGGCCTTGGCGGTGACCCGCTCGGCCTCCGCCGGGTCGAGCTCGACGACCTCGGGCAGCAGCAGGGCCTGGCGGGTCACCCCGCCGTCGGCCATCTCGTGCTTCATCCGCTCATAGACCAGCCGTTCGTGGGCGGCGTGCTGGTCGACGATGACCACCCCGTCGCGGGTCTGGGCGACGATGTAGGTCTCGTGCACCTGGGCCCGCGCGGCGCCCAGCGGATAGTCCACCGGGTCGAACACCGGCGCGGGGGCGTAACCTGGCGCGGCGTCCTCGGCGAGGCCCGGCTGCCCGAGGCCGTCCCATTGCGGCTCGGCGCGGGCGGAGACCTCGGTGAGCCCCGGGATCGACTGGACGGCGGCGGCGAGCGCTCCTTGCGTGGACGGCTGCCAGCCGCCCTGGCGCCAGGCGGAGTAGCCGGCGGCGGACGGGGGGGCCTGGTAGCCGCCGGGGCGGAAGCCGCCCAGCGCGGCGCTGGCGACCGTGGTCGAGGCCCGGTGTCCGGCGGCGGCCAGCGCATGGCGCAGCCCGCCGATGATCAGGCCGCGCACCAGGGCCGGATCGCGGAAGCGCACCTCGGCCTTGGCCGGATGGACGTTGACGTCGACATAGGCCGTGTCGAGCTCGACGTAGAGGGCGGCCAGCGGGTGGCGGTCGCGGGCCAGGAAGTCGGCGTAGGCGGCGCGCAGCGCGCCCTGCAGCAGCCGGTCGCGCACCGGCCGGCCGTTGACGAACAGGTACTGGTGGGCGGCGTTGCCGCGGTTGTAGGTGGGCAGGCCCGCGAACCCCGACAGCCGCACGCCCTCGCGTTCGTGGTCCAGCGCCAGCGCATTGTCGGAGAACTCCCGGCCCATGATGGCCGCCAGCCGCGCCAGGCGCCCGTCCGGCCCCTTGGCCTCGGCGGGCAGGCGGATCGTGCGGCGGCCGTCGAGGTCGAGGGCGAAGCTGACCGCCTCGTGGGCCATGGCCTGGCGCTTGATCTCCTCGGCGATGGCCATGGCCTCGGCCCGCTCGGACTTCATGAACTTCAGCCGCGCGGGCGTGGCGTAGAAGAGGTCGCGCACCTCCACCCGCGCGCCGTGCGGATCGGGGAAGGCGGCGGGCGACACCTGGCCCACCGCGCCGCCCTCGACGAGGATCGCGTGGGCGTCGGCGTGGCCCCCCTCTTGCCAGGAAGATTTGGCGCGACTCGCGATCGACAGCCGCGCCACCGAGCCGATCGAGGGCAGGGCCTCGCCGCGGAAGCCCAGGGTCGAGATGTGCAAGAGGTCGTAGTCGCCGGCGTCGTCGGGCGAGAGCTTGGAGGTGGCGTGGCGCTCGATGGCCAGCGGCAGTTCGCCGGCCGTCAAACCCTGGCCATCGTCGGCCACGAGGATGCGGGTGAGGCCGCCGCCGTCCGCCTGGACCTCGACGCGGCGCGCGCCGGCGTCGAGGGCGTTCTCGACCAGCTCCTTGACCGCGCTCGCGGGCCGTTCCACCACCTCGCCGGCGGCGATGCGGTTGACGGTTTCGGGCGGTAGACGACGGATCGGCATGACGAGGCTTTCGAGGACACCGCAATATAGGACGATTCCGCCGCGCGGGCTGGCCTTGCGCCGCGCGCTGGGCGCGGGCGTGCTGGCGCTCGCCCTGGCGGCGCCGGTGATGGCGCAGATTCCGCTGACCCCGGCCAGGCCCGACCCCAACGATCCGGACGCGGTGCTGGTCGAGGAGCTGGTGGTCACCGGCCGTCTGCCGGGCCCGGCCTGGTGGACGGTCTCCAACGGGACGACCACGGTCTATGTGCTGGGCTCGCCGTCGCTGGCGCCCAAGCACATGGCCTGGGACCGCGCGGTGTTCGACCGGCGGCTGGCCGGCGCCAATGTCGTCATCCTGCCGTTCCAGGATATCCATGTGACGGTGACCGGTGCGCTCGGCGCGGCGTTCAACTTCCTACGCCTGCGCGGCGGCGGGCCGTTCGAGGCGACGCTGGAGGGGCCGGCCCGGGACCGCTTCGTCGCCGTGCGCACCCGGCTCGGAGAGCCCGCCGACCACTACCGCACGAGAAACCCGCTGGCCGCCGGCCTGGTCCTGGCCACCGACTACCGCGAGAAGACCGGGCTCACCACCTCGGACCCGACCAAGCTGATCAAGCTGCTGGCGGCCCGCGCCAAGGTCCCCGTCGCCCAGCGCAGCTATGACCTGGGGCCGCTGATGGGCGCGGTGATCCGCACGCCGCCGGCCGCCGGGCGCGCCTGCTTCGACCAGGTGCTGGCCCAGGCCGAGGCCGGGCCGGGCCTGACCCGCGCCGCGGCCATGGCGTGGGCGCAGGGCGACGTCCGCGGGGCGCTCGCCAACGAGCGGACCTACGAGCGCTGCATCGCCCTGGTCCCCGGCGCCCAGACCTTCGACGCCAAGGTGAAGTCCGACCTAGCGGCGGCGATCGAGCAGGCGCTGAAGACGCCCGGCCACGCCATCGCCGTCGTCCCGCTGCGGCCCCTGCTAGCCCAGGGCGGGGTGCTGGACCAGCTGCGCGCGAAGGGCTTTGCGATCACCACCCCGGGCCAGGAGGAGTAGCCCGCGCCTACTGCGGGCCGAAGGTGGCGTCGACGAAGTTGCGGTAGCTGTCGAGCACCTTGGGGTCCTCGCGCACGATCTGCACCACCTGGCGCGGGATCAGCTTCAGGTGGTCGACCATGCCCTCCGGGCTCATGTGCATGGCCGGCGCGAAGTCGCGGAAGATGGCGAAGCACTTCTGCTCATAGCCGTCGACGTCGACCTTGGCCGGGCCGGCGGCGAAGGCCGCCCTGGTGGTCTCGTAGAAAGCGTGCATGTGCGGGTCGTTGATCCAGGCCTGCTCGTCATTGCCCTGCAGCCTGGCGGTCGTGCCCTGGGACGCCGCCGGGGCGGCGGCGTGCTGGGCGAGCGCCGGGAAGGCGAGCGTCACGACGACGGCGACGGCGGCGGCCGCGGCGGGAAGAAGGCGCATGGATGGCTCCTGTTGGTGGACAAAGCTTCCCCGCCGCCGGACGGCGGTTGTGGCGGCCGTCCGGGACTGGTAGTCGATGGCAAGAAAGTCTGACATGATGTAAAAGATTTTTTACATCATGTCCAGCTCCGTCTCTGCGAGGCCGGCCGATGTCCTTCCGCGAAAAGTCCGCCTGGATCACCCTGGTGACCGTGCTGCTCAGCTTCGGGGTCTACTTCGGCGCCATCGTCACCGGCCGGATCAGCGGCCATGGGCTCTCCAGCCTGCACCTGATGCTGGCGTGCGTCATCGCCCTGGTGGTGCTGCAGGCGGTGCTGGGGCGGGTCGCGGCGGCGACCACGCCGAAGGCCGAGCGGGCGATGCGCGACGAGCGCGAGACCCTGATCCAGTGGCGCTCGCGCAGCCTGGGCTACTATGTGCTGGTGGTGCTGGTGATCGGCCTGTTCATCCCGGTGCACCTGGGCCACGACGTCTTCGACCTGGCCAACTTCGTGCTGCTGGACGTGGTGATCGCGACCCTGGTGGTCGCCGTGGCGCAGATCGTCATGTTCCGGCGCGGGGCCTGAGGCATGGCGCCCAAGCTGCCCATCGCCAACCAGATCCGGCGGCTGCGCTTCGAGCGCGGCGAGATGACCCAGTCGGACCTGGCCGAGAAGATCGGCATGACCCGCCAGACCGTCGCCGCCATCGAGGCCGGCAAGTACTCGCCCTCGCTGGAGGCCGCCTTCCGCATCGCCCACGTCTTCGGGGTGGGCGTCGACGAGGTGTTCCAGTGGACGGACTAGGGTCTCCCTCCCCATGAAGGGGAGGGAAAAGACTAGAGCCCCGGCAGTTTCAGCTTGGTCTGGCCTTCGCGGGCGATGATCACGGTCTTGCCGCCGGTCAGCTTGGCGATGCGGTCGGCCTCGGCGGCGGCGTCGATCGGGGCGGCGGTGTCGGCGCCGACGGCGGCGGCCTTGGTGGCGGTCTTGTCGCCGCGCCAGAACATCACCTTGTCGGCGAAGCTCTTTTCCTTGTGCGCCACGTCGCCGAACTCGTCGTCCACCACATAGCGGATCAGCGGATCGGCCTTTTCGGCGCCGGCCTTGGCCACCAGCAGCTTCTCGCCCTCCGAGCGGGCCTCGCCCTCGCGGTTGCCGAGCAGGGCGGTGCGCGCGGCGCTTTCCGGCTGCAGCTCCTGCGGGCGCGGCTTGCCGGGCGCCGGCGGGCGCAGGGCGAAGTCCGGCGGCACCACCAGCGGGGCCTTGGTCACCACGCGGAACTCGTCGGGGGTCACCTTGGTGAGGCCGAGCGCGTTGCGCGTCGACGTACACCCGGCCAGACCGGCCGCCGCAATCAGGGCGGTCGCGACGATCACTCGGTTGACGCTCATAGAAACCTAGCTCCCAAGACCGCCCCCGGCCGTCAAGCCCGAGGGGATAGCGTAAACGCGGGGTCCCGCCAACGGCGCGTTAGGCCGCATCCTGACGGATCTTGGCCGCACGCTCCTGACCGTCTTGCCGCAGCATGTCGACAAGAAGAAGGCAGATGCCGATGGTGATCGCCGAATCCGCCACGTTGAAGATCCAGGGGAAGTACAGGCGCGAGGCGTCGATGAAGTCGGCCACGGCGCCGATGCGGATGCGGTCGATGACGTTGCCGATCGCCCCGCCCATCACCAGGCCCAGGGCGATGGCGAACAGCGGCCGCCTGGCGTTGCGCACCCAAAAACCCAGCAGCACCGCGACGATCACCGAGAAGGCGGCGAGCAGCCAGCGGACCAGGTCGTGCTGGGCCTGCAGGAAGCCGAAGCTGACGCCCGGATTCCAGACACCGGTCAGGCGGAAGGGTCCTAAGACCTCGAGGGACTGGCCCTCCTGCAGGCGCAGGACCTCCAGCACCCAGTACTTCACCGCCTGGTCGGCCACGATGACGGCCGCCGCCAGCGCGAGCGCCGTCCAGCCGAGCCTGGTGAACTGGTTCATGCGAGGGTCCCGCCGTGGCTTGCGTCCCACGCGGCCACGGCCTCGGCGTCGCGCAGGGAAAGGTCCGGATAGCGCGGGTCGGAGCCCACCTCCGGCAGGATGCGCCAGGACCGGGCGCACTTGCGGCCCTCGGCGCGCAACGGCTCGACCGCCACGCCGGGAACCTCGGCGAGGCGGAAGGCCTGCGCCGGGCCGTCGCCCGCGACCAGGGTCGCTTGGCTGGTGCGGAACACCTCCGCGGCGTCCAGCCCGTCCAGCGCCGCCATCAGCCCGGCGTCGGCGATATGCACCCTCGGCGCGGCTTCCAGGGCGGCGCCCAGGCGCTTCTCCCGGCGCTCGATCTCCAGCGCGCCGGTGACCACCGAAGTCACCGCCTGCACCCTGGCCCAGCGGGCGGCCTCCGCGTCGTTGCGCCAAGCCGCCGGGGTCTCCGGGATCGTGCGCAGGCAGTTGGAGCCGGCGTCCGGATAGCGGGTCAGCCAGGCCTCTTCCATGGTGAAGGGGATCAGGGGCGCGAGCCAGGCGGTCAGCCGGCTGAACACCGCCTGCATCACCGTGCGCGCGGCCCGGCGGCGCACCGCCTCGGGCCGGTCGCAGTAGAGCGCGTCGCGGCGGATGTCGAAGAACAGGGCCGAGAGCTCGTTCTGGCAGAACTCGGTCAAGGGCCGGATGACGTCCTGGAAGAGATAGCCCTCGTAGGCGGCGCGCACCTGGCCGTCGAGCTCCCACAGGCGATGCAGGATGAACCGCTCCAGCGGCGGCATCTCGTCGAGCTCCACCGCCTCGTCCGGCGAATAGTCGGCCAGCGCGCCCAGCATGTAGCGCACGGTGTTGCGCAGCTTGCGATAGGCGTCGGCGGTGGTCTGCAGCACGGTCTTGCCGATCCGGCTGTCGTCCGAATAATCAATCATCGCCGCCCACAGGCGGATGATCTCGGCCCCGCTTTCGCGGATCACGACCTCGGGGTCGACCACATTGCCCTTGGACTTGGACATTTTCTCGCCGGCCTCGTCCATGGTGAAGCCGTGCGTCAGGATGGCGTCGTAGGGCGCGCGGCCGCGGGTGCCGGCGCTTTCCAGCAGGGACGACTGGAACCAGCCGCGGTGCTGGTCGGAGCCTTCCAGGTAGAGGTCGGCGGGCCAGCGGGTGTGCGGCCGGTTCTCCAGGGTGAAGGCGTGGGTCGAGCCGCTGTCGAACCAGACGTCGAGGATGTCCTCGACCTTCTCGTAGCGGTCGGCGTCGTGGGGACCGAGGAAGTCCGACGCGGGCCGGGTGAACCAGGCGTCGGCGCCCTCGGCCCGGATCAGCTCGACGATGCGGGCGTTGACGCGCTCGTCGTGCAGCGGCTGGCCGGTTTCCTTGTCGACGAACATGGCCAGCGGCGCGCCCCAGGCGCGCTGGCGGCTGATCAGCCAGTCGGGGCGGCTCTCGACCATGGCGCGGATGCGGTTGCGGCCGGCCTCGGGATAGAAGGCGGTGGCCTCGATGGCCTCGAGCGCGGTCTCGCGCAGGGACCGGCCGTTGTGCGCCTTGTCCTCCAGCGGCTCGTCCATGCGGATGAACCACTGCGGCGTGTTGCGGAAGATCACCGGCGCCTTGGAGCGCCAGCTGTGCGGATAGGAATGCTCCAGCCGTCCGCGCGCCAGCAGGGTTCCGGCCTCGATCAGCTTCTCCGTCACCGCCGGATTGGCCGGGCCAAAGCGACCCGCATGCTTGCCCTCGGTCTCCAGCACCTTCAGGCCCGCGAACAGTGGCACGGTCGGATAGTAGGCGCCGTCCGGATCGACGGTGTCGGGGATCTCCCGGTGGCCGTGGGCCAGCCAGACGGCGAAGTCGTCGGCGCCGTGGCCGGGCGCGGTGTGCACGAAGCCCGTGCCGGCGTCCTCGGTGACGTGGTCGCCCGCCAGCATCGGCACCTGGAATCCGTAGCCGGAATCGAGGTTGGCCAGCGGGTGGGCCAGCACCATGCCCTGGCAGTCGACGGCCTCGACCTTGCGGTACCTGGCGACCTTGGCGGCGGCCATCACCTCGGCCACCAGCTTGTCCGCCACGATCAGCCGGTCGCCGGCCTTGGCCCAGGGCTCGAACGCCAGGCCCTGCTCGACCGCGTCCACCCGGTAGGCCGAATAGGCGATGTCGGGATTGTAGCTGACCGCCCGGTTGGCCGGGATGGTCCAGGGCGTGGTGGTCCAGATCACCACGCTGGCGTCGCGGGTCGCGTCGGAACCCTCGACCACCGGGAACTTCACCCAGATCGTCGGCGAGACATGGTCGTGGTACTCGACCTCGGCGTCGGCCAGGGCCGTGCGCTCCACGGGACTCCACATCACCGGCTTGGAGCCGCGGTAGAGCTGGCCCGACGCCACGAACTTGTGGAACTCGGCCACGATGGCGGCCTCGCTGCCATAGTCCATGGTGGCGTAGCGGTGCTCCCAGTCGCCGATCACCCCCAGGCGCTTGAAGCCGGCCATCTGGACCTCGATCCAGCGGGCGGCGTACTCGCGGCAGCGGGTGCGGAACTCGGCCTTGGAGACCTCGTCCTTGCGCCGGCCTGCGGCCCGCAGCTCCTCCTCGATCTTCCATTCGATCGGCAGGCCGTGACAGTCCCAGCCGGGCACATAGTCGACGTCGTAGCCCAGCAGGAAGCGCGAGCGGACCACGAAGTCCTTGAGCGTCTTCTGCAGCGCGTGACCGATGTGGATCGCGCCGTTGGCGTAGGGCGGGCCGTCGTGCAGCACGAATAGCGGCGCGCCGGCGTGCTGCCGGGCCTTGCGCATGGCGTGGTAGAGGTCGGCCCGGGCCCAGGCCTCCAGGATCTGCGGCTCCTTCTGCGGCAGGCCCGCGCGCATGGGGAACGGGGTCTCGGGAAGGAAGACGGTTTCGCGGTAATCGCGCGAAGGGGTCTCGGCGTCGTCGGCCATAGGCTTTCCAGGCTGGTTCGGGGTTACGAGGTGCGGGGGTGGAACCCGGCGCGCGCTGGAACGAGGACCGTCCGGCGGCGTCACGCCGGGCGGATAATTCGCAAGCTCGTCCGAACCCTAGTCATGGGTCGAGGCTCTAACAGACGTAGGCGGCGAACCCAAGAGCCCGTCGGCCCTGGATTTTGTCCGGGCGATCGGTTGAGGTGTCCGGACATCGCCGCGCTATCCCCGGGGGACCTGCATGACTTCCAGCCTTCGATCCGCGGGCCTGGCGCTGGCCGCGCTGCTCGCCAGCGGCCTCACGGCCGAAGCGGCGCCGGCGACGCGCGGTCCGGATCGGGGGACCCTGGTCATCGCCGGCGGCGGGACCCTGGGCCCGGAGATCGTCGGACGCTTCCTCAGCCTGGCCGGCGGGCCGGGCGCCAGCATCGTGGTGATCCCCACCGCGGACGGCGAGGCCAAGTACGGCCCCGATTGCGGCTGCCTGAAGATATTCCGCGCGCTCGGCGCGACCAACCTGACCGTGCTGCACACCCTCGACCGCCAGGAGGCCGACAGCGAGGCCTTCGTCGCGCCGCTGAAGACTGCGCGGGCGGTATGGTTCGTGGGCGGGCGGCAGTGGCGGCTGGTGGACAGCTATCTCGGCACCCGCACCGAGGCCGAGATCAAGAACGTGCTGGCCCGCGGCGGCGTGGTGGGCGGGACCTCCGCCGGCGCCTCGATCCAGGCGTCCTACATGGTGCGCGGCGCGAGGTCCGGGAACGAGGTGATGATGGCCCCGGGCTATGAGCAGGGATTCGGCCTGATCACCGGGGCCGCGGTCGACCAGCACGTCACCGCCCGCCATCGCGAAGGCGATCTCGACGCTGTGGTCGCCAAGCATCCCGACGTGCTGGGCATCGGCATCGACCAATCGACCGCCATCGAAGTGAAGCGGGACAGCTTCACCGTGCTGGGCGTCGGCCACGTCTTCATCCACGACGGCCGGGAGCAACCGAACGGCGGCCACTACTACCTGCTGGACCCCGGGGACGGCTTCGACCTGAAGAGCCTCGCGAAGACCGGCCCCGGCGCGGGCCGGCGCGTCAGCGCGCGCTAGTCCAGGTCCTGCGGGACGGGCGTCGCGGGCCGATCGCGTCCTGGCTTGACGATTCTATTATTCCCGAATTATAGAATAGATGACACCACGGACGCGCCCATGAAACGTCTGCACCTGCACGTCAGCGTGCCCGACCGCGCCGCGACCCTCTGTTGCTACGCCCGGTCGGACAAGAGCCGGGTCGGCGATCCCGCGGGCGTCCGGGGGGAGACCTTCCACACCTTCGGCGAGGCGACCTCGTACGGCGAGGACGACCCGGTCGCGCAGGCCGCCGCCCCGGCCTGCTGCTGATGGAGAGCCAGAACGCCGTCGCGGCGCTGTCCGCCCTGGCCCATCCGGGCCGGCTCGAGGTCTTCCGGCTGCTGGTCCAGGCGGGGACCGAGGGCATGGCGGCCGGCGACATCGCGCGCGCCACGGGAAGCCTCGCGAACACGCTCTCCACCAACCTGAACATCCTGGCGGGCGCGGGCCTGGCGGCGTCGCGGCGCGACGGGCGTTCGATCATCTACACCGCCGGCTACGACCGGATGCGCGAGCTGCTGGCCTTCCTCATGGAGGACTGCTGCGGCGGAAAGCCCGAGATCTGCGCCCCGCTCACGGCGCTCGCGAGCGCCGCCTGCGACGCCGAAGGCCGCACCTGCTGAACGGAGACGCCACCATGAGCGAACCTGCGCGCGCGCCCTACAACGTCCTCTTCCTCTGCACCGGGAACTCGGCGCGCTCCATCATCGCCGAGGCCCTCCTGAACAGGCTCGGGCGGGGGACGTTCAAGGCCTTTTCCGCCGGCTCCTTTCCGAAGGGCGAGGTCAACCCGCACGCGCTCCCCATCGTCGAAAACCTCGGCTTCGACGCGGCCGATTTCCGGTCGAAGTCCTGGGACGAATTCGCCGCGCCGGGCGCGCCGCGGCTCGATTTCGTCTTCACCGTCTGCGACGCCGCCGCCGGCGAGGTCTGCCCGATCTGGCCGGGCCAGCCGATCAGCGCCCACTGGGGCGTTCCGGACCCCGCCGCCGTCGAGGGCTCGGAAACGGAGGTCGCGCTGGCCTTCGCCGAGGCCTGCCGGCAGCTGCGCAACCGCATCGCCCTCTTCATCGAGCTGCCGCACGCCGCCCTCGACCGCACCTCGCTGCAGCGCAGGCTTCGCGAGATCGGCCGGACGGACGACGCCCCGGTCCCACAGGCCTGACATGGACGACGCCAGCCTGGAGCCGCCGCTGGAGCGGTTCGCCCTTCCCCAGCGGCTCGCGGCCGAGCTCATCGGCGCGGCCTGGCTGCTGGCGACGGTGGTGGGCTCGGGGATCATGGCGCAGCGCCTGTCCGCCGGGAACGACGCCGTCGCGCTCCTGGGGAACACCGTCGCGACCGGCGCCTCGCTGATGGTGCTCATCACCCTCTTTGGCCCGATCTCCGGGGCGCACTTCAACCCCGCCGTGTCGCTGGCGTTCGTGCTGCGGGGCCAGCTCGGATGGCGGCTCGCGGCCGGCTATGTCGCGGTCCAGGCGGGCGGCGCGGTGCTGGGCGTCTACGCCGCGCACGCCATGTTCGCCGAGCCGATCTTCCAGGTCTCGACCAAACTGCGGGACGGCCCGGCCCAGGGCTTCTCGGAATTCGTCGCGACCTTCGGGCTCCTGATGACCATCTTCGGGTCGCTCCGCTTCCGGCCGGGCGCGACGCCCGCCGCGGTCGCCCTCTACATCACGGCGGCCTACTGGTTCACCGCCTCGACCGCCTTCGCCAACCCCGCGGTGACGCTCGCGCGCGCCCTGACGGACAGCTTCGCCGGCGTCGCGCCCAGCTCCGCGCCGCTGTTCATCGCCGCCCAGCTGGCGGCCGTCCCGGTCGCCTGCGGGCTGGCCGCCTGGCTGTTCCGGGGATCGCGGCGCACGGGCGCGCTGACCGGATGACGGGTCAGTCCGGCTGGAACAGCTCGACGGGATTGCCGGAGGGATCGTCGAGCAGGATCTCGCTGCCGCCGAGGCCGACTACGATGTCGTTGCGGAAGTGGACCCCCTGCCTGCGGAGCCGCGCCACCTCGCCCTTCAGGTCGCTCACGTTGATGACCATCCGGGTCCAGCCGCCCGGGGCGGGGCGTTCGCCGTTCGGCATGGGCTGGGAGGCCCCGCCCGGGCCCTTCACCGGGCTCAGCAGAAGCTGCAGGCCGTCGCGGGACAGGGCGGCGAAATAGGGGCCGGAGGCGAAGTCGATCTTGAAGCCGAGCTTGCTCGCGTAGAATTCCGTGGCGGCCGGCACGTCGCTGACCATGTAGCGGACCCTGACGGGCGCGACCGGGTTCCTGGCGTAGTCCACGGCGCCTGCGCCATGCGCGCCGGCCGCGAGCATCAACGCCAGGGCGATTGCGGTCGGTCTCATCATGCCAATCTCCATGTCGGCCCAGGTCGGGCGCGCCGCGCCCCGCTGGTGCGAGATGGGCTATATGCATCAATCAAACTTGATGCATCAAGAGAATTTGATGTATATGTGGAGCCATGACCCCGCAGCCGCTTCTCGCCGACGTCGCCCCGCCCGAGTTCCTGCAGCTGGCGGGCCACCCGCTGCGCTGGCGTCTGCTGAGCGCGCTGGGGCGCAGCGACCGCAAGGTCCACGAGCTGACCGGCCTGGTGGGCGAGCCGCAGAACCTGGTCTCCTACCACCTGGGCAAGCTCAGGGACGCCCGCCTGGTCTCGGCGCGGCGCAGCGCCGCCGATCGGCGCGACACCTACTACGGTCTGGACCTCGCGCGGGTGGGCGGCCTGCTGGCGGCCACCGGCGGGGCGCTCCACCCCGGCCTGCGCCTCCGCCCGTCCGCGCCTGACATGGCCGCGATCGGTCCGGCCAGGGTGCTGTTCCTCTGCACCGGCAACAGCGCGCGCTCCCAGATGGCCGAGGCGCTGGCCCGGGCGCGGTCGGGCGGGGCCATCGAGGCGGTGAGC
>Ga0207695_10002467_pt1 | contig 27287 bp, 21 predicted proteins | sample KBSC54metaG_FD_184354 | JGI IMG/M metagenome (GOLD analysis project Ga0207695, IMG submission 184354) | Corn rhizosphere microbial communities from Kellogg Biological Station, Michigan, USA - KBS C5-4 metaG (SPAdes) (version 2) | ecosystem: Host-associated > Plants > Roots > Rhizosphere > Soil...
TGGTATAAGCCATGGCGCCATTCTCTTCCAGCGTACGAACAATGTTTGCTACTGTTGAAGATTTTTGACCGCAGGCCACATAGATACATATCACCGGCTGACCGGCTGCGTAAAATTCTTTCTGATTGATAATAGTATCCACGCAAACAGCAGTTTTACCTGTCTGACGGTCACCGATTACCAGCTCACGCTGACCGCGGCCGATAGGGATCATTGCGTCGATCGCTTTGATACCGGTTTGCAAAGGCTCGGTTACCGGCTGACGATAGATTACACCCGGAGCTTTACGCTCTAAAGGCATTTCGTAAGTTTTACCTGCAATTGCGCCCTTACCATCAATTGGCGCCCCCAATGTGTTTACCACACGGCCAAGCATGCCTTCACCAACGTTGATCGAGGCGATCTTGTTGGTACGTTTGATAGTATCGCCTTCTTTCACCTCATCTGAAGGGCCCAATAATACCACACCCACGTTATCTTCTTCCAGGTTCAATACGATACCCTGTAAACCATTATCAAATTCAACCAACTCACCTGATTGAACTTTTGTTAATCCGTAAACGCGGGCAATACCATCACCCACCTGAAGTACAGTTCCTACTTCTTCTAATTCAGATTCTGATTTGAAGCCCGATAATTGCTGGCGCAATATTGCTGATACTTCGTCTGGTCTAACCTCTACCATTTTTTATCTATTTAGAGTTTTGTTTTTAAATATTGACTAAGCCGTAAGCTGACGGCCAAAATCCTGTTTCAATTTATTCAAGCTGGTTGATATACTGGTATCTACCTGCATATCGCCTACCGTAAGCACAAATCCGCCAATCAGCTTCGGATCAACCTTGGTATGCAGTTCAATAGTACCTTTGGTTACTTCTTCCAGTTCTGAGACAATTTTCTTTTTGTTTTCTTCAGACAATGGAGTAGCAGACGTGACATAAGCCCTTACAATGTGTTTGATCACATTATACTGATTGATAAACTCCTTCGAAGTAGCGTATAAGATCTCCGAACGGCTTTTATTGATCATGATCTTGAAGAAAGAATCAGTAAGCTTGCTTACTTTATTACCAAATATAGCTTCCAGAATCTTGATCTTCTTGGCATGCGCAACGATCGGATTTGCCAAAACTGCCTGAAGCTGGAAATTGGCCTTTAGTGTTTGCGAAAAAAGCAACATATCCTTCTTGGTCTCTTCGAGGGACTTTTGTTCCACCGCAAGATCGATTAGTGATTTGGCGTACCTGGTTGCAACTGTTAATTCAGACATATTTTCTTATTTCGAATTTCGGATGTTCGATTTCGAATTTATTTTTTACTCTTCATTCTGATTTCAACCCGGCTAAATCCGAAATTGAAATTTCGAAATCCGATATTATTTCAATTTCACTTCCTTTAACAGGTCAGCTACCAATTGGTCCTGTTTGTGCTGATCTTCAAACTGCTTGCGCAAAATTTTCTCAGCAATTTCTATTGATAAAGTAGCTACCTGATTTTTTACGTCAGCCATAGCTATTGCTTTCTGGTTATCGATCTCAATGCGGGCGCGCTCGATGATACGGCTGCCTTCTGCATTAGCCGCATCTTTTGCTTCGGCGACGATCTGATCTTTTACCTTTTTCGCTTCACGCAGGATATTATCGCGTTCGATACGTGTCTGCTTTAAAAGCTCATCGTTTTCGCTGGTCAAACGCGCCATCTCCTCTTTGGCAGCTTCTGCCATTGAAAGGGCGCTTTCAATTGATTTTTCACGTTCCGAGATAGCAGCCAGGATCGGTTTCCAGGCAAACTTTCCTAAAATGAATAATAGAATAGCGAAACAAAGTGTCGTCCAGAAAACTAAACCAATGCTGGGGGTTACTAAATCCATAGTATATTTCTATAATAAATTAATTCTGTTCAAATATTAAAAAAAAGCCCGGAGCCAACCGCCCCGGGTATCTTTTTTAGCCAATCATGGCTACAACCACCGCAAAAAGGGCCACACCTTCAACAAGTGCCGCAGCGATGATCATGTTCGTTTGGATTTTAGAGATAGCTTCAGGCTGACGAGCAATCGCTTCAACAGCTTTGCCACCGATTTGGCCGATACCGATACCAGCACCAATAGCAGCTAAACCTGCTCCAAGCGCAGCAATGTTTCCGTACATTGTTGTAGCTGCAGCTAAAGTTCCAATCATTCCAGTCATTGTTTGATAATTTAAACGTGTATATTAATAAAGATTAATTCAGATTAATGATGCTCCTCGATAGCCATACCGATAAACAGGGATGAAAGAAGCGTAAAAATGTAAGCCTGCAGAAATGCTACCAGTAACTCGATGCAATCCATAAACACCACAAACACAACCGAAACAGGCGAAACTGCGAGCGATTTAAATATAAAGATTAGTGATATTAAGCTCAGAATCACAATGTGACCTGCGGTGATGTTTGCAAACAAACGAATCATCAACGCAATTGGCTTGGAGAATATCGACACGATCTCAACAGGTATCATAATAGGGAACAACCACCATGGGTTCGGCACAAAAATGTGTTTCCAGTAATGTTTGTTACCATTCAGGTTTACTACAAATAATATAATAACAGATAAAGTAAGCGTTACCGCAATATTACCTGTAAGGTTATAACCACCCGGGAAAAACGGGATCATTCCAAACAGGTTATTGATCAGGATAAAGAAGAATATGGTTAGCAGCAAAGGCATAAACCTCACATACTTGTGGCCCATATTAGGAATAGCAATATCGTCGCGAACAAAAACAATCAACGGTTCAAGCCATGATTGCAGTCCTTTCGGTGCTTTACCAACACGTTTGGCATAGGCAGACGAAATGCTTAAGAATACAATCAGCAGCAATGCAATCGCCATAAACATGCTCACCACGTTACGGGTGATTGAAAAGTCGAGTACCTTCTTGCTGCCTGCTTCATCTATAGCACCTGTTGCATCTACTACTTTAATTTTATTCGCCTCAAGTTTATAGCTGTTTTTACCGCTATTATATACCGTACCTTCAGGATACAGATTACCTGATGAAAAAATATCAAGGCCTTTATCGGTATAAAGTATAACCGGAAGCGGAATGTGTTTTTCTTCTACAAAAGGCAGGGCCAGCGGCCAGGAGTGCGAATCGCTGATGTGTTCTAATATTACGTCTTTGGGCTCAAACTTCTTTTCTGCATTTTCTGAGGCACTTTCCTGGCTCATTGCCAGCTTTGGAAATCCGCCCAGAATCAAAAAAAACGCGCAAATCAGGGAAATTCTAAAAATTTTTGAGTTCAAAATCGTGCCGTTTGTCATCTAATTGAAGTTTTCTACCTTAAATTTTTGTGCCGCAAGTTACGTAACAGAAAATAAACTTCAAAGACCATATTTAATAAATACACATAAAAAAAATCGGCCAGAAAAACGTACTTATTTACCTTATTTTTTGCCAAAAAAATGATGATGAAAAACAAACAGGCCAATATTTTTACCGTAGTACATACCAGGAAAGCCTGAATGTAATAATCCTTGCTTTTTTTTTGTACAACCAGGATAGCGGTCACCACTAAAAAAGTAAGGCCGGAGAGGAAAAAGAATATCAACCAGAAATTAGGTACCAGCCAATCCGCATAACCATTATGTTGTGCGGTAACCGGCATTATGGCCAGGAGCAGCACAAATACGATATAAGCAAATATTGATGGGAGAATTTTCATTGTGATAATAGATTGAATTATTTTTTCAAAGATACGATAACTATATATAATGAGATAAAAACGCCGACGAGGGACAATATAGCAGTCACCCATCGTACCTGGTGATGGGCCGACTCATCTATCTTGTAGCCCGCAAATGCGAACACCCCAATTATTGCAATCATCTGGAAGCCAAGTCCGCTATACTTTACATAAGCACCCAGCGGACGCTCATTGTTATCATCCGGTTCTTTTTTAGCCATCTGCAAATTTATTAATCCTAATTCATACAATTTAGTAAATTAGCAATGCTTTTCTTAACCGGAGTTGTATTTTGAAGCATATTTCTAAAACGTCTGTATCACAACAAGTCATCTTAATAATTTCCGTGTTTTTGGCCGCCGGATGCGCGCTTCAAAAAGAAACTGCCATTAACCGGGGCCTTCAAAACCTGACCGCTCATTACAATATTCTTTTTAATGCCAACGAAATATTAAGGCAAAAGCAGGAAGCTATCGCCTTATCGTTTGTCGATTCCTATAACGAGATATTGAGCGTATACCAGGACACCACAGCACAATCTTCGGAACCAGATAAGGACCTGGCCGAAGCTAAGGCAAAAGCCAACAAGATTATCAACATCAAAGAACAAAGCCATTATATAGGTGATGCATACCTGGTTTTGGGCAAGGCCAGCTTTTTGGGCGGCGATTATTTTTCGGCGCTGGAATATTTTAATTATGTAACGCGTTCGTTTCCTGATAAGGCGGAATTAGTACAGCAAGCACTGTTTTGGAAAGCCCGTTCGCTGATGTACATGAACCAAATGCAAAAAGCCAAACTGGTGATCGATACCGCTATAGGGGGCATCAATCCTAAAAAGAAAACTTACCTGGCCGATATTTTTGCAACCAAGCTGCAATATGATATTAATGTACAGGAATATGCCGATGCTGAAGAGTCTGCGAAGCGGGCCATTAATTACGGTCATTCTAAAGCCGGGCGTCAGCGGTGGACATTCATCCTGGCGCAGTTGCAGGAACTGCTTGGCAAAAATGCCGATGCGATAAAAAATTATATACATGTAGCAAACAGTAATGCTTCATTTGAAATGGCATTTAATGCTAACCTGAACCGCATCCGTATCGAAGATATGGCAAACGGCGTTAAGATAAATCGTATCGATCGGCTAAGGGCCTTGATCAGCAATGAGAACAATAAGGATTTTATTGACCAGATCTATTACCAGATAGCTGAGCTCGATTTCGCTGATAAGGATATCGAGGGCGCTATAAAAAACTATAAGCTATCCGTACGCGCCAGCAAGACCAATCAAAATCAGAAAGGGCTCTCCTACCTGCGTTTAGCCGATATCGATTTTAAGAACAAGGCAGACTACATCGGTGCCAAAAAATACTACGATAGTACGCTGCTGAGCCTGGCACCGAACTATCCGGGTTATCAATCGGTCGAGAAGAAACGGGACAACCTGCAGATACTAGCAGATAAGTATGGTATCATAGCCCGTGAAGACACCCTGCAAATGCTTGCCGGGCTGGATGAAAAAACCAGGACTGCCAAAATAGATGCCATGGTGCAGAAACATATTTTGCAACTGCAGGATGCAGCCGCAGCTCCGGCGCCGCCGGCTGGTAACAGCGCGGGCACTTTAGGCGGATCGTCCGGCAGCAGCAGTTTTTACTTTTATAATTCGAATGCCCTTAGCCAGGGAATAAACGACTTTAAGCGGCAATGGGGCAACCGCAAACTGGAGGATAATTGGCGGCGAAGTAATAAAGGCATAGTCGGGGGCAGTACATTGGGCGCTGCACAAAGCGTTGACCCGGACGCGCCATCAGACCCGTTTGCATCAGCAAACAACGCAAAAGCACCTGTTTCAGCGGGAAATTACCGGCAGCAATTAATTAAAGATCTGCCGCTTACTCCCGGGCTGCTGGCGCAGTCCAACCTGCGTGTTTATAATGCATATTTTGACCTGGCTAATTTTTACCGGGATATATTGGGCGAAAAGAAAGAAGCTATCGCCATTTATGAATTGCTGCTAACACGCTTCCCTAACTCGAATGACAAGGCGGCTATTTATTATAACCTGTATCGTTTGTACACCGATTTGAATAATATTCCCAAAGCAGATAAATACAAAAACCTGGTGCTAAAAAATTATTCTGAAACAGCGTTTGCAAAAACCATCCTTGACCCGGCATATGGCAAAAAGATGACCGACGCCGATGCCGGACTGACCGGTACATATAATGAGGTGTATGAAAACTACTCCAGGAAGAAATTTAAGGAAACCATTAAAGGCGTTGACTCTTTGACGGGGATATATCCTAATAATAAGCTGTCGGCACAATTAGCTTACCTGCGGGCCATATCGTCAGGACATTTGGAACGATTGGCGCCATTCAGGGAAGAGCTGGTTCAGATCGTGAATAAGTATCCTGCCGACCGCCTCATCACTCCGCTGGTAAAACAGCACCTGGCTTACATCGATGCGCATATGGCAGAGATGGCAACCTATCCGGTCGCTTTGACCGACAACGATACGGGCGAGGTTCCGTTTAAACAAGAACCCACGGTGCAGGATAAAATCGCAGCATACAATAATTCGCAGCTGGTGCGGCAAACAGCGCAAAAAAGGATAGAACCAAAACAGCCGGTCAATCCAGATACTACTGCCACAAGACCGCCGGTTACCACGCCTGCCGAAGAAAGCAAACCTGTGACTGCCGCAGTTAATCCTCCGGCAAATAGTCCGTCCGCGGCAGCAGAAGTAAAACCGAAACCTAAGCCATCGATATTCTCGATGGGCGATAGCACGAACTACTATTTTGTAGTGAATGTGAGCACGGCTACCATCAATCTGGCATCGTCACGCTTTGGTATCGGGCAGTTTAACCGGGTCAATTTCCAGGGAAGCACTATTATGCATCAACTGAAAAATGTCGGCGACGATAACCAATTGATATATGTGGGCAGGTTCTATAGCCTGGAGGATGTGAAAGCTTATGCACGCGCTATTATTCCGCTGATGCCGGATATTATGAAGGTGCCAAAGGATGAATACAGCTTTTTTATCATCACCAAACAAAATTTAGACAAGCTGAGCAATAAAAATCTATTGGATAGTTATATAGAATATTACCAAAGCAATTATTGAAATAGTTAATATTGACCCCTGAATTAAGATCAAGTAAATGATAGTTAAATTAACTCAAGAAGATACAAAAAGATACAACGGCTACATTTGGAAATTCGTTGCCGGTTGTTTTTTGCTGGTAGCGTTGGTTATTGCGGCCACCTATCTGGGCGTTTTTGGCTCTTTACCCACCTTTCGCGACATTGAAAATCCGAAAAGTAACCAGGCGTCTGAGATCATCTCCTCAGACAAGCAGGTGCTGGGCACTTATTATGTTGAAAACCGCTCAAACGTAACCTACAAGCAGATTTCGCCCAATGTGATCAACGCACTTATTGCTACTGAGGACGAGCGCTTTAGAGAGCATTCAGGTATAGACTTCCGCCGGCTTTTTAGCATTATCTTCCTTAATATATTTAAAAAACAGGGTGGTAGTACCATTACCCAGCAACTGGCTAAACTCCTTTTTACCGAACAACCATCACACAATAAAATTGTCCGCATCACTCAAAAGTTTAAAGAATGGATCACGGCGGTGCAACTGGAAAAACATTATACCAAAGAAGAGATCATCACCATGTATCTGAATAAAGTCGATTTTGGTGCATACAACACTTTTGGTATTAAATCAGCAGCGCGTACTTATTTCAGTACCACACCGGATAAATTAACGCTGGATCAGGCCGCTTTATTAATGGGTATGATCAATGCACCAAGCACCTATTCGCCGATAAAACATCCCGACAAGGCTTTAGGCCGTCGCAACAACGTCGTACTTCCCCTGATGGCCAAACAGGGCTTTATTAGCGAAGACGAACTGGAAAAATACAAGAACAAACCACTGGGTTTGAAATTCAATCCTATAAGCCATACCGATGGCCCAGCACCCTATTTCCGGGCTGTGCTTAAAAAGGAAATACAGAAAATATTCGACCAGGAATCCATCACCAAAGCTGACGGAACGCCCTACGATTTAGACAGGGATGGTCTGAAAATTTACACTACGATAAACTATACCATGCAGCAATATGCTGAGGAAGCGCAGGAAGAGTATATGAGAAAGCTGCAGATTCAGTTTAATGATCACTGGCACGGGTATAAGCTGTCAAAAAGCATTGCCAACTTTAAGCTATTGATCGATCAGGGTATGCACCGTTCCGACAGGTACAAGGCCGACACTGCCCAGGGCATGTCTGCCGAAGAGATCAGGAAAGATTTTAATACGCCAACAAAAGTTGAGCTATTTACATGGAAAGGCGATACCACTATGACCATGAAGCCCATCGATTCAATTGTGTATTCAAAAATGCTTTTGCGTAACTCTTTAATGAGCATGGATCCGAAAACAGGTTATATTAAAGCATGGGTGGGCGGCATCAGCTTTGAACATTATAAATATGACCAGGTTAAAGACGGTACCCGCCAGGTTGGATCGACCGCAAAGCCGTTTACTTATGCCGAAGCGATTGATAATGGTTTTTCACCATGCATGAAGGTGGATAACGTACCGTATACTATTGACGTGCCGGGATCCGAACCGTGGACACCAAAGCAATCCCAATATGACCTGCAGCCAGGAGAGATCACCCTGCGCACCGCTTTGGCTTATTCTCAAAATTATGTAACGGCTTACATTATGAAGAAGGTTGGGGCGGTTCCGGTAATGAACCTGATCAAAAAAATGGGCATCACAACAGAAGTACCTCCATACCCTTCTATTTGTTTAGGCAGTTTTAATGCATCTGTGTATGATATGACCGGCGCTTATTCTGTATTTGCCAACCACGGCATTTGGACCGAGCCCACTTTTATTCTGCGCATTGAAGATAAAAAAGGAAATGTGCTTTATACGCATAAACCAAGAGTAAGCCAGCCGATGAATGAACAGACTGCTTATGTGATGACTTATATGATGAAGGGCGTTATTGAAAATGGGACTGGCTCAAGACTAAGATGGACTTATCACATCAACAACCCCGTAGCCGGTAAAACCGGGACCCCGCAGGATAACTCAGACGGTTGGTTTATTGGTATGGTTCCGCAACTGGTAACCGGTGTATGGACCGGCTGTGAAGACCGCGATTTCCACTTCCGGTCAACCAGGCTGGGTGAGGGTGCTAACACCGCTTTACCTATATTTGCGCTGTACATGCAAAAGGTATACGCCAATCCGGAATTAGGCATCAAGAAAGATATAGACTTTGATCCGCCTAAGGCTCCGTTAACCATCACTCTCGATTGCAGCGCATACGATCAACAGGAACAGGGCACGCCGAATGAGGTGGATAAAAAGCTGGATTTTTAACCAGATAGTTGGAAGGTTGAAAAGTTGGAAAGTTGCAAGGTTGGCATAAGGTCATCGCCTATTGCCCCCCACAACTCACTACTCACCACTTACTACTTGCAAAGCTATGGAGAAGTTTGATTACAGGACGGCGTTAAAAAGAATACCTCACAAACCGGGTGTATACCAGTATTGGGATTCTGAAAACGAGCTTATATATATAGGAAAAGCGAAGGATTTGCGCAACCGTGTCAACTCCTATTTCAACAAGGACATTAATGTAAATGCCAAAACAAGGGTTCTGGTGTCCAAGATACGCAACATCACATTTACCATTGTTGATTCGGAAGTAGATGCATGGCTGCTGGAAAATGCCATGATCAAAAAGCATCAGCCCAGGTATAACGTGCTGCTGAAGGATGATAAAACCTATCCCTGGATCATCATCAAGAATGAGAACTTCCCCCGCATTTTCTGGACCAGGCGGATTATTCGCGATGGGTCTAAATATTTGGGACCCTACGCTTCCATCAGTATGATGCACGCTATACTCGACCTGATTAAAGAGACCTACCCCCTGCGCACCTGTAACCTGGCATTAACACGCCAAAATATTGACGCGGGGAAGTTTAAAGTGTGTTTGGAATACCAGTTGGGTAACTGTAAGGGCCCTTGCCAGAATTTTCAGACCGAGGATGATTACGATCATAATATCGAAGAAATAACCGATATATTAAATGGCAAGATCGGTGCCGTATTACGCAGTCTTAAGTCGGATATGGATAAGGCCGCCGCCGATCTGAACTTTGAGTTAGCCCACCGGTTGAAAAGAAAATTCGACCTGTTGGAAAATTACCAGAGTAAATCAACCGTTGTTAACTCGTCCATTACGGATGTGGATGTATTTAATATAGCTTCAGAAGAGAAATATGCCTTCGTTAACTTCCTAAAGGTGATGAATGGAACTATTATCCAAACACAAACCATCGAGCTAAAAAAGCGGCTCGACGAAAGTGAAGAAGAGTTATTGTCTCTGGCCATTTCAGAATTCCGCTCCAGGTATAACAGTCATTCTAAAGAAGTGATTGTGCCGTTTGATATTCATATTGATGATCCTTCAATAAAATTCACAGTACCAAAACTGGGCGAGAAAAAGAAACTCCTTGATCTATCCTATAAGAACGTACAGTTCTTTAAAAGAGAGAAGATCGATCAATATGAAAAGCTTAATCCCGAGATACGTACCGAGCGTTTACTGACGCAGATGATGAAAGACCTGCGCATGAACCAGCTGCCGCGTCACATCGAATGTTTTGATAATTCCAACTTCCAGGGTAAATATCCCGTGTCGGCTATCGTCGTATTTAAGGATGCCAAGCCATCTAAAAAGGATTACCGGCACTTTAACGTAAAAACAGTTGAGGGTCCGAACGATTTTGCTACAATGGAAGAGGCTGTACACAGGCGTTACCGCCGTATGCTGGACGAAGGCACTGAACTGCCACAACTGATCATTATAGATGGCGGCAAGGGCCAGCTATCAGCAGCATTAAAGAGTCTTAAGCTACTGGGTATTGACAAGCAGCTAACTGTTATCGGTATCGCAAAACGTTTGGAAGAATTGTACTATCCTGGCGACCAGTATCCTTTATATCTTGATAAAAAGTCCGAGACCTTAAAGATCATACAGCAGTTGCGCGATGAGGCGCATCGCTTCGGTATCACCTTTCACCGCAAAAAGCGCGATAAAGGCACACTTGCCACCGAACTGGAGCTGATTGAAGGGATCGGCAGAACATCTGCCGAGAAACTTTTGAAATATTTTAAATCTGTAAAAAAGATCCGCGAAGCATCCGCTGAAGAACTGCTGGAAGTAGTAAATACTAAACAGGCGAATGCGATTTTGAATTATTTTCGACAGAAGGCGGCAAGTTCGGAGTCTTAAGTCGAAAGTCACGAGCCCTAAAACGCAAAAGTCCCGGGCATAAACCCAGGACCTTACTTATAACTTCAGACTTACGACTTAACTAGTACTGCCACAGGTTAAGTTCCCAGTCCATCAAGTTCTTCTTTACACGCTCAGCTTCATAAAGCTTGTCGATGCCCTGAGCATAGTCTTTAATACGTTCATCCTTGTCGTTGGATACTTTTACGATATAGCTGCTGAACATCCTTTTCATAAATATGTCATCAAAGCTTAGACCGGTCGCATCACTGTTCTTGCTGACGGCCTCTTTAGTAACGAGTATCTGGCGTGCGTCCGGGAAGTATATCCAGAAAGCAGGCTGAAAATCACCTTTTACACCACCCACATTGACCCGGACCATTGGCGCAATGCCTACGATACGCGGCTCGAAAATAGAACGCTGTTTATCGAAAACCCAGTCTTCTTTAATGCGGAACTTAACAATACTGTCGGCGTTAAACTCACCAGCCACCAGCTTTGATCCTATTTTATCGCCATTCTTGTCAAATTTATCCACCACCGTGCTATCTGCCATTTTATTTCTGGCCTGAGCTGCAGTTAATGGTCTTGAGAACTCGTCACCGTTAACATCACCTTTTTGGCCCGGGGTAGCGTCATATGCAGTTAGCTCACCGGCCATAATAGCATCCATAAACACTTCAATCAAGCGTCCTTTTGGCGATGAAAGAAATTGGTTCATTTTTTCCCGGGTGTCGATCTCCCGCCATACGCGTTTGGCATACACTACATCTGACTCACGCAGATTTGCGTAAGGAGTAACCTTAGCACTAAGAATGTTGGTCTTTTTATAGTAACCGTCGAGTGGCCGTGCAAATGGTTTGGCCGGTTTGCCGCTAGCCACCGTTTGTTTCTGGCTAGTATCAACAGCCGCTTGTGAGGCTGCAGTTGAGGCCGCAGTCTGCGCAGGCTTTTTTGCGGCAGTCTTTTTCTTACGCTTTTGCGCATATCCGGCCACACATGCCAGGCACAATGCGATTACTAAAACTTTCTTTTTCATAATGCTATTAATTTGCACTTAATATTATATCGTCCACGCCAACCTGGCCACCGGGACCTGTTGCCATAATATTTGTGAATATTACCTTAGAACCCGGGCCGATAGTACCTAAGGCCTGTTTCATAGCTGGCGACAATTCACTGCCCGAAGCGCTTAGTATGATCGCATCCTGGCGCGGTTTCATGATCGTCATTGTAAATCTACTCACCGTAAAACTGATATCGAAATAAAAGTTCTCCAATTTGGCAAAAAGCCTGTCTTGCGCCTTCAAGTTAGCTGAGCTGGTTGAGCCGCTGCTCTTGCCGGCAAACTGTCCTTTCGGGTCAGGTATACGTTTGATTCTGAATAAGGTTGAACCCAAAACCTGTGTTTTTCCACCCAGTTCACCCGATACCGTTATCGTTGCATCGCCCGGCGCCGAAACAAAAGCTTCATATTTGCCATTTGCGCCTTTCAATGTACCGTTTGACATGCTCACATGCAGCTTTTCCTTTGGAACACCCGGAGCGGAAACCGATACCGGGTTGGCTACACCGATGAACAATACGTTCATTTTATCAGGCGATACCACAGCCGATGGGCGTGCTACCTGGTAAGTTTGTGCCGGAGTTTTATATTCCTTATAAGTACCGTCATTCTGTCTTACCCTGATTGTACCTGTCCAGGTATGCATACCCTCACTCCCGGTACTACCAGAGTATTTACCAACACCTTCTGAAGTTGGCAATCTTGATCCGTCAACCGTGATATCAGGATTTGATTTCGAATCAGATGCTGTTAAGAATACCTGTGCAGTATAAGGCTGGCCAACCAATACATAGCTTGTAGGTGCAACAGCAACTGCGTTAAATTTATCCAGGTTAACAACTGCCTGGTCAACTTTACCTAATATCTTCTTAACAACTTCGTTTTCAGAGTTCTTTACGTCTGATTGTATTTTGATCAGAGAGGTCATTGCAGCACCCATTGGAATACCTTCACCAAAGTTGGCTTGCTCCCAGTCTTTGGTTGGAAAACCAGCACGCGGTTTTGGCGGCGTAGTGTTCAGTGCCAGGTTTACGCCAACGCGGTCTTTAGGGTCTAACAAATCTAAAAGTTGCTCTTTAGTTGAATTGATCCTCTTAGCCAGTTCGTAACCGTTTTTTCTTCTCTCTACCATCAGGTCGACAGCAAAGTCCATACCTTCACGACCAGCATAGTCACCGGTTGCCTCGTTCATGCCGCCCGATTCTTTAACCAGGGTAGTTTTCAGACTTTCGATATAAGCATCCAGGTCATCCGCTAATTTCCTGGCTTTTTGAGCTTTTTCGTAGATAGGCTGTGCTCTTTCTTTTTGTTCAACAAGTTTGGTCTTTTCAAATGCTGTAAAAGTATTATCTATACCAACCTGAACGTTCTTTTTTGAAGAGTCCAAGCTATTGCTTATGTTTTTAAATGCGTCCAGCAAATTCTCCGGTACTTCAAGGGCAATCAAGCCTAGTAGTACCAGGTATAGGATACCTATCATTCGCTGTCTAGGGGTTTCTTTACCTCCGGCCATTTTGCTATTGTTCTATATATACTATTAGTAGCCTCTGTTAATTATTAGCACGTGGCTGGCTCATGGCTGACAGCATGTTGCCATAAACGGAGTTCAAAGAACTCAGGTTCTTAGCCAAACGTGAAACTTCGTTCTTGAACTGTTGCGAATCTTCCAGCGACTCGTTAAAGTTCTGCATGGTGGAAGCCATACTGTGATAGAACTTGTTCATCGATTTCAGGTGAGCGCTTGAATCCTGTAATTCCAGTTCGTATACCGCATTCAGGGCCGACAGGTTCTTTGCAAGGTTATTCACTTGTTCGTGATATGCTTTTGAGTCGATGTTTGAGTTTGCCATTTCCGCAAGGTTTGCAGAAGCCTGGTCAAATGCAGAACTTAATTTATCATAGCTTGCGCTTGCCGTTTTTACTTTCGAGGTAAATTCGGTGGTAGCAGCACCTGCATCAGCAACTTTTGAAATATTTGCTACTTTATCGCCAAAGGTTCTCAGTCCATCGCCCAGGCTTCCGATCAGTTCCGGACCGATCTTAGCATCAGCCAGCATTTTATCTAATGCAGCAGTGTTTGATGATCCGCCACCGCCACGTACCGTAGCTGTTGGCAACTCGCCTTTAAATTCTTCGCTTAATTCTGGATAAACACGAGTCCAGTCAATGTGTTGCTCTTCATTCTCTCTCTGGAAACCCAAAAGGAAGAACAATGCTGCCTCGGTTACAAGCCCGGCAGATATGAACAGGCCGCCGTAAGGCCAGTGCTGAATTTTAAATAGTAGACCGATGATTACAACGGTTGCGCCCCAGGACACGATATTGGTTATACCGTAAGGTTTTTTCTTCCCAGCCATAGTAGAGTAGTTTTAATAAAAGAGTGTAATGATTGTTGTTAATTAATTAGTGTTTGTCTTTAATATCTCGTCCTAAATAGTGTGTTACACAACGGAAACCGATGTATGATTTAGCAGTATCTTGATATTCATATGTACGGGTTGAATTTTGAAGGAAGTAACCAACATCTTTCCATGAACCACCGCGTACTACTTTACGTTTTAGTACAGGAGCGTCGTTCGGTTTAGCTTCATAATCAAAAGTGGGCGCAAGATCATGAACAAATGTAGAAGCGGATTCGTCGAAAGCTGAAGCAGTCCATTCAGCTACGTTTCCTGCCATATTATATAGTCCATAATCATTAGGGAAATATGCGCGGACATTTACGGTATAAGTGCCGCCATCAGCTGAATAATCACCACGCCCCGGTTTGAAGTTTGCCATCAGGCATCCTTTTGCGTTTTTGATATATGGGCCGCCCCAGGGATAATCCGTGCCGATCCTACCGCCGCGGGCTGCGTATTCAAACTCAGCTTCAGTTGGCAGTTCATACCTTGCTCTTGGAGGTAAGCCGCGCGATTCTTTATAAGCTTCGTTATAACGTGTACGCCATACAGTGAATGCTCTTGCCTGGCGCCAGGTTACACCCACGACAGGATAGTTACGATATGCCGGGTGAGAAAAATAACTCTCAACCATTGGCTCATTTGCTGCGTAGGAGAAATCACTTAACCAGCACAGGGTATCAGGATAAACCGGAACAGTATCGCGGTAAATGAAGTCTGATCTCCTTTTGGTTTTGTCATTCTTATAATCAGACGCATCGCGCAGCTTGAACAATGCATAGTTATATTTAAGCAGGCGAACATCCAGTTCGTTTTTATCAAATACCCGGTCATCGCCCTGGTAAAACATCCCTTGCAGCTTGGCCGCCTTTGCAGCATTACCTTTTTTGCCATTGCTGTTGAATGAAATGGGGTAGTGCTTTACGTAGTTCCAGTTAATATACTTTTTACCGTTAGTGGTTTTTTGACCTTTAGCATTTTTAATGTAATACTTGTCGTCATGAAGATAGTTGGTAATGGCAATTGAATCGCGCACCCAGTTCACAAATTGCCTGTACTTCGAGTTAGTGATCTCGGTTTCGTCCATGAAGAACGCGTTTATGGTAACTTGTTTGGTTTGGGCAATCTGAGCAAAAGTAACGTCCTGGTCGGTTTGCCCCATCAAAAATGAGCCCGATGGAACGTAAACCATGCCTAAAGGAACTTCGGCCTTGAACGACCTTTGTGCCACGCCGGTCACCTCACCTCTATCGCCACCTCTGCCACAGCTGCTAAGCAGCATAATTCCACCGGCCAAAACTGTTAATAAAAAGTATATCTGCTTCATTTTAATTTTCTAATCAGTTGTCTGGATATAACTAAATTGTGCGCTTGTATAATAAATCAGTTTAAGTTATTTAGAACACAAATATGTTGTTTAGTTGTAAAAACAACAAGCCAATCACAATAAATGTATAAATTAATAGTCAATTAACCCAAAACATATTAATCTATAAATTAATTAGTTACTACTTGCAGCTAATTTAATACAAGGCATTATACGTCCTGCAGCTATAAAAAGTTGCAGGACGTTACGATAAAAAGTTTAAAAATTATTTGTTAACCATCTTAACATATTGCTCAAGAGCCATAGTCATCGATGGAGCGCCGGGAGTTGGCGCAGGGATATCCAGAATTAAACCAGCGTCTAAAACCGCTTTATGCGTGGTTGCTCCAAAGGCAGCAATACGGGTGTTATTCTGTTTAAAATCAGGGAAATTTTTGTAAAGTGATTGTATGCTCGATGGGCTGAAGAAAGCCAGCACATCATAAAACACATCAGCCAGATCAGATAAATCGCTGCATACCGTGCGGAACAGCACAGCAGGCGTAAAATTATATCCGTTATCCAAAAGGAATTTTTGTGTTTCTTCGGCGGCTACATCAGAGCAGGGGTAAAGGAATTTCTCGCCTGAATGTTTTTTCAATACCTCCGCCAGGTCGGCCGCAGTTTGTTTGCCGAAGAATATCTTACGCTTACGATACTGTATATACTTTTGAAGGTACAACGCGATTGTCTCAGAAAGACAGAAGTATTTCATTTCGACCGGCACTTCAAAGCGCATTTCTTCGCAAATACGGAAAAAATGATCAGCTGAATTGCGGCTCGTGAAAATAACGGCAGTAAAATCAGATAAGTTGATCTTTTCTTTTCGGAAATCTTTCGCCGGGACACCCTCTACATGAATAAAAGACCTGAAATCGATCTTTAAATTATACTTCTTAGCCAGTTCGGCATAGGGGTTTTTATCATTCTCGGGCTTTGGCAAGGTAACCAGTATACTTTTAACCTTTTTCTTTCTTTCTTCCAAAATCTTTAAAATATAAAAAGCTATTTCCTATATGTTTAATGCCTTTATCAAAATTAAAACAGGGCAAATTTCGAGGGCACAAAGATACACAATTAAATAGAACTTATGAAATAGAATGCTGGAAACGATATTTACACTGCTGCGCAAATACTGCCATATAAATATTACAACTGCTAAAATCAACGCCATCCACAAAATGTAGTTGATCAGTGTGGCTGTCAGAAGGCAAAAACACACTGTGACAGGCAAAAAAACAAAGCCTATGTTAAAATAAGTAAGATATAATGTCGACAGATATTCGGTAACCAGTTTGTTGATATTGAAAACGAAGCCCAGGAATTTTACGATCAAAAACTTAATAGCGAGGGCCGCCAGTATGATCAGAGAAAACGACACAAAAAGCCGCACCCCGTTAATGCTGTAATAAACCCCTTTATATTGCGCCAGCTGATACAGGAACAAGCCGAATATCAACCCAAATAACAAGAACAGGGCAATAAAAGTCCAGGCATTGATAATGCTATCCTCCTTCCCTACCTGCGAAAGCACACGTTTACTATAAAATGACTGCCAGACGCTTTCAACATCCTTACTCATGATACGATTGAGCAAACCAGTATATAACAACAAGCCGATAATGGTACCGATAACCCATTGATCGCGGGTTTTACGTGCGTGGCCTTCCTTCAGCAGGTTTTTTGATTCATGAGGTATATCAAGGAAATTGTTATGGCCCTTATACAAATTCATCTTCAGCAGTGTATCCACTAAAAGGTTACGGCGTAACGGGTCGCCGGGACGGATATAAATGCTGGACAGCGAATCAGAAACAAACTGCTCGCGTTGCTGCATGGCCAGGGCCACTGAATCAAGAAACGGCAGATGATTTGGGTTACTGCCTGACAATGAAGTATCATTATTCTGCTGGCCTGACGAATCCCGCTGCGCATACGCATTATCTGCCAGAAAAGTAAACAACAACAAGGCTATGGCAATAATACGCATATGATAACGGAGCGAATCAAAATCCTGCGGCAAAGTTACCTGAATATTTGATTGTTTCAACCGTAAATAAATTATGTTAACAGATAATACTGGTTAATATCTTGTTGGTTCATAAATAGAATAGCCAACGGTTTGTAAAATTTCAACCATCCGTTGCCAGGACAGATATGTCCCTCAAGCGAACCGAGTTATTTGATTTTTTTAACTGACCGCTAATCCCTATAGGGTATAAAATGGACGCAATATTAATTGACAATTCGCTCTTACACCTTATAGGTTCCCGGTGAGGAAAAAAGGAAAAATCCTTATTCCTGTAAACTCGTTGAATAACATCAGCTTTCATGCCGGCTCGGTGAAAGTGACCTCCCTGCCCTCGCCTTCTATGCGGCCAAAAGGCAGCAGGTCAAAGCAGGTCTCCAGTATATCCCCATAATTCCATAGTAACATGGGTAACTTGCTCTTTTTCCTAAGAGAAGGTGGAATGAGGTCAGTTTGTCCGTTTTTTACTAAATTCCCTTATTTTAAAGCTTTTATTTTGTTAAAAAAAATTGCTCAATGAGGTATCTGATAGCTGTATTTGTATTTTCTATTCTCTTTCAGCAAGCAAGTTTTGCTCAGCAAAACGGTTACCTGCCTAAGGTTGAACCTTGCGAATGCGCATTTAAAGCCGATACCACCCTAAAAACCAGGTGTGCTTATCTGATCGTTCCCGAAAATCGCAGCAAGCCCAATGGCAAAACCATTAAACTTCAGTTTATTTATGTAGAAAGTAAAAATCCGAATAAACATAAAGACCCCGTGCTGTATACAGCCGGCGGTCCCGGAGCAAGTTCATTGCACGGGGTAATGTTTGTTCATCAGCGCCAATTTATAAGAGACCGCGATTATATTGCTTTTGAGCAACGCGGTACTTATAACACGAAACCCTGGTTAAACTGCACTGAAGTACCTGAGGCAATTAAGGAGGCTTACCGTAAAGGGCTCAATAGGGATAGCATGGTGTTGCAGGCAGTAAAAGCCTGCCGAAAAAGATTGGCAAGCGAAGGAATCGACCTGGATGCCTACAATACCATTGAAAATGCCGCTGACATAGAAGATCTGCGCCGCGTATTAAAAATCGACTCCATCAACCTGGTTGGTATCTCCTACAGCGGCGGGTTGATGATGACCCTGATGCGCAATTTTCCTCAGCACATCCGGTCAGTAGTATTGGATTCGGCTTTGCCGGGATTTGTTAATTACGAAGAAGATGCGCTTTTTAGTATTAATGAAGCTTTTGATAAAATATTCAGCAATTGCGACAGAGATTCAACGGATAGGCTCAGGTATGGAAATCTTCGGGCGCGTTTTCATGATTATCTTAATTCAATAAGCAACAAGACCTTCTATCTGAGTTACAAGGAAAACGATAAGCCAAATACCCTCCATATCAAATATGGGCGCGACGAATTAATTGATGTTTTAGTCGATAAGCTTTCATCCAACAGGGAGCTGAAAAATGTACCCTATATTATAACCCAGTTGATGGCAGGTAACCAGAAAGGCTATATGACAGCATACTTCGACGGCGTATTCGGCGCGGGAACTTCATCAGCGGGTATGCGTTATTCAATGTATTGCTCTGAGCAGATCAATTACGCTGACCAGAAAGTGATCGACAAACAAAATGTAATGTTCCCTTACTTTGCTGGCTACCATTTTAATGATGTAGATCGTCCGATATGTAACTGCTGGAAAGTGAAGTCCGTCGACCCGGTAGCCAAGACACCGGTGTATTCGCACTTACCGGTATTGCTCAGTTCAGGGGATACCGACCCCTATTGCCGCCCTTATTATAACGATCTGATCCACCATTACATGCCCAATAGTCAGCGGTTGCTATTCACAGATAAAACACATGGGCCGCTGCTGAATACCAGAGAAGGCGACGAACTGCTAGCTACTTTTTTAAAGCATCCATATAGCCCGGTAATTGTAGACGGTAAAAAAGTTAAAGCTTATTGAAATGAAAAGAATACTGTTTTTTATATTGCTGGTGACTGACCTATCCGCCTATGCACAGAAGGATAACCGCATCGTTATCGGTACTATCGACACGATCTACTCAAAAGTGCTGAATGAAAAACGCACTATCCGGGTTCACATCCCGCAAGGTGATAAAAATCAGCATCATCCGGTGCTATACATACTGGATGGCGAAGATCATTTCCTGTCTGCTGTGGGCATAACCGAAGAAATGAGCGGTGTGATACCGCCAATGATCGTTGTGGGAATTGATAATATGGGTTTCAATACCAGGGAACGCGATATGACGCCGACAGTGGACCCTAAAATAGCCGATTCCGGAGGTGGTGAAAACTTCATCAGTTTTATGGAAAAAGAATTGATTCCCTATGCCGAATCTAAATACCGGGCCGCTCCATACCGCGTTTATAGCGGACATTCGCTTGCAGGTTTAGCCGTGGTTAATACATTGTTCAATCATACGGAATTATTCAAGGCCTATATTGCCCTTGATCCGAGTGTATGGTGGGCTGATCAGCGATGGATCAAAAACCAGGAATCCAAACTAAGCCGCACTACATTTAAAGGCAGGTCACTATTTATAGCTGTGGCTAATAATATCCCGGCTGGATTAGATACAGTTTCCGTATTGAACAGCACCGATCCAATGAGTCTGCTCACTCGTGCAGTTATCCCTTTTGTACACGCTATCCGGGATGCGAAACCGCCGGGATTAAGATGGACGTCGAAGTTTTACCCAAACGAGCGACATGGCACTGTAGAGATGATTTCAGAATATGATGCACTACGATACCTGTTCAATTATTACCAGTTCAGAACAAGCCAGTTTGTTGCGCATCCGGAGTTGGATGAGGATTCGGTTCTTGCCGCCCACTTTAAGATGATCTCAGAAAAACTAGGTTATACCGTTTTGCCAACGGAAAATACGATAAATGAACTGGCCTATGACTGTATGGGGCGGCACAAAATGGCACAAGCCTATAAGCTGTTTATCCGTAACACGCAAATGTACCCCAGCAGCTCAAATGTTTTTGATAGTCTTGGCGATTATTATCTGGCGGTCGGAGATAAGCAAAAAGCCATTGAAGCTTTTACCAAAGCGTTGAGCATCGCGGAGTCGGAGGACACCAGGAAGAAGCTGAATGATTTGAAAAAATGAAAATGAGCATATCATAGAGACGCAACGCATTGCCTCTCTATGGGAGATTTATCTTCAATAGGGTTTCCCCGCTGCCAAAGCCCGGTTCGCCCATTTAACGGCTACTTTTTCACGGTAGCGGGCGTAATCGCCCTTGAAAGTCATTTTGAGCAGACTATCTACTCCGCCTTTTACAGCGAGGTTGTACAAACTCGCGGCTTTGCGCGTTAATGAGGCGTCCCAAGCGCGCAGACTTAAGGAATAAGAACCCTCAAGGTATTTCATCCAATGCCACCAGCCCGTGGGCATAAACAGGGTATCGCCGTGTTCAAGGAAGGCTTCTATACCTTCAACGGCGTTCAATGCCGGAAATTTTTCTATATCGGGATTTAGTACATCATAATCCTCCAAAGCATAGGTAGCATTCGGCAGACAGTATAAGCGGCGCTTCCATTTATTCTCAAACAATATCACATGTTTACGGCCCACAAAATGCGTATGAAAAATATGCGGAAGATCGATATCGTAATGTAAAAAAGTAACCGAATTCGATCCCCCGAAAAACATAGCGGGCATGCTTTCAATAAAGCCTCCCATCAGATCTTTGGGTAGAATGATATCGTTGATCAGTTCCGGCGCCTGCTTGAAGATATTAAAAAAGAATATACGAAGCTCGGTAGGCTGAGTTCTGATCAGATCGATGTACTCATTAAAAGGCATCTCGGCCGCCCGGGCGTTAATGGGCTTCGAAGGATCGGCTTTTGAATTATCGTATAGGGGAACCACCTTGTTTCCTACTACTTCCTTCAGGTATTCCGGCGTCCATTTTTCACGTGCGGGCCAATCTTTCGTCAGGCCTTTTATGATTAGCGGGCGTCGGGGTTTTAAATAGTTTTCAGTGAAATCTAAAGGGCTGATCGTATCAACAGTATCAATAGGACGAAGGTTAAAGCTCATATCTTAACAAAAAGTGCAATCATTTTTAAACGGTCCTTTCCGGTTTAAATTATAGAATTTACCAGCCTGCTAAGATAATCAACTAAATCAGATTAGTTGGAAATAAAAAATAGCGCGTTATTTAGGCTCGCCTGCTGCCAATGCTTTTTCAGCACGCTTAACGGCAAGTTCTTCTTTCCAGCCCATGTATTTCTGGCGGAAATTCTTCTTCATAATATCGTCGAACTTACGTTGGATCGTTAGGTTATATAAACTTTTTGCTTTGATCGCCCATGACTTATCCCATGCGCGCAATGATATAGAAAATGAACCGTCAAGGTATTTCATCCAGTGCCAGTAACCGGTAGGCATGAATAAAGTATCGCCATGCTCCAGGAAAGCCTCCTGCCCCTCAATACCATTTAATGCAGGGAACTTTTCAAAGTCCGGATTTTCGATATCGTAATCTTCCAAAGCATAAGTGGCAAATGGGATACAATACAAACGCTCGCTCCATTTATAATCAAACAGGATCACATGTTTGCGACCGTTAAAATGGGTATGGAAAATATGCGCCAAATCGATGTCGAAATGCAAAAAAGTAACTGAACCGGCACCGCCAAAAAACATGTTAGGATACTTATCCAAAAAGCCGCCCATCAGGTCAGACGGTGAACGATAATCATCCAGTAAAGCCGGGGCCTGTTTTATCGGGTCAAATAAAAATATACGGAGATCAGTTGGTTGCGATTGTATCAGATCAATATAATCAGCAAACTTCATTTGGGAAGCTGCTGCATTGATCGGTTTTGAGGGATCGGCCTTTGAGCTGTCGTATAACGGAACAGTTTTGTCGCCTACTACTTCCTTTAGATATTCAAAGGTCCATTTTTGCAAAGCCGGCCACGATTCTGTTGCCTTTCTGATCACTAACGGTCTTCTCGGCTCAAGGTAATTTTTTACGAAATCCTCTTTGTTAATGTGGTCAACTCTGTCTATAGGAGATAGTATTAAACTCATGTTCACAATAAATTAACACGCAAAATTAATTGAAAATTAAAAATCGTAAAAATGAACGCGTTGTTTATGAAGTTTTGCTGACAATAAAAGCGCTATGGCGGGTGCGTGCGGAGCTTTTTAAGTTCGCAGTTGCAAGCCCGCAGCTGGCAAATTAGGATTACTGCAAACTGCTAATTGCCCACTGCGAGCCTAAATTGCCTTATTAGAAAAACAATTCAGACGCTATATGATCTGCGTATAATTTCCCGGTTTGGGTAAGGTAAATGGTCTGATCTTGTTTGACGATCCAACCTCTCTCCAGGTACTCTTCCGCTTCCTTTATTAGAGGCTCCGATGCCCCTTTTGCAATACCATTCAATTGCTCCAGTTTCAAGCCCCATTGCGTGCGTAGGGAGGTCATGATATACTCGTTCAGACGGTTCTCTTCTGTCAGTATTTCAACTTCTGCAGGGACCGTTTTTTTCTCAATAGCTTGTATGTATTTGGCATTGTTAGCAATATTCCACTGACGTTTTTCTCCATCATAAGAATGTGCCGACGGACCTATTCCCAGGTATTTTACGCCTTTCCAGTAATTGGTATTATGTCTCGAGTAATTCCCCGGTCTGCAAAAGTTCGATATCTCGTAATGCTCAAAGCCTTGTCCCTGCATCGCTTCCATCAATTGGATGAACTGCTCCGAGCTTTGTTCCTCATTTATCGGCGGTTGTTTTTTGTTTTTGATGAACGATGCGAGCGCAGTACGCGGTTCAACCGTCATAGAATAAGCAGACACATGCGGAATTTGCAGGCCGAAGATTTTATCGAGATTGGTTTTCCACTTTGGGTCGGTAAGCAGAGGATAACCATAAATAAGGTCGGCAGTAATATTCTCAAATCCTGCATCCTGCGCCCGTTTTACAGACGATTCGGCGTCGTTGGCGCGATGTGCCCGGTTCATCCATATTAGATCATCATCAAAAAATGATTGTATACCAATACTGAAACGATTAACCGGCGTTTGTTTTAGCTCTCTTAGTTTTTTCTGATCAAGGTCATCCGGGTTAGCTTCTAAAGTAATTTCCGCATCCGACGACACTGAATGAAGATCAGTAATACTATTGATCAGCTGATTTATTTCTTCGCCTTCTAAAAGTGATGGCGTCCCCCCACCAAAATAAATGGTTTCAATAGTTTCACCGTTTAGAAAAGTTTTTTGAAGATGAATCTCTTGCCGCAACGCATTTAACAATTCGGCCTTATAAGTCAGTGAGGTGCTAAAATGAAAATCACAATAATGACAAGCCTGTTTGCAAAAAGGAATATGAATATAAATGCCGGCCATGCGGCAAAAATAGGGATATTCTGTTTATCGCTTATTTTTTTGCAGATACTTTACACGGTTTATTCCGCAATATGGCCGTTCCGTTCTACAAACATCAGCTACAGTATAACAAATTTCCGGCAATAAATATATTTTTTTGCCGGAAATTTGTCGATCCCTGTCGCAGGTATTCAAAGGTTATCATTCCACCTTACGGGGAAGATCCTGCGCTTGTCCTTTGCTTTGAAAACCTATTTTCTTTAATCCATGCTGCACTTCAGGGCAGCTCATGAATAGTTTCCATAGCAAACCGCTGCGGTAATTCTCGATCATCACGACGATCGGGCCCTGGTCTATAGCCAAATAGGATTTTGCATACCAATTATGCGATTCGCTGAAGGCATCCACAAAACCATATTCACCCCAAATTTTATCGCCCAAATCGTAATAGAAATGACGCAATGCCTTCATTGAATACTCCGGTGTATATGGGAATGCTGATAAAGCGGCGGTCGGTGTAATCACACCCAGATCGTTTGATGGCGAATGTGCGTTGTAACCTTCAAAATTGTCGCTGGCAGTCAATCCCCAGCAATCTTCGCCGTAGCCCTTATAATGTTTTGGGTTATCTACGCAGTAAGCGTGGTTGATGAGCGTATGGTTTCGATTCTGCTCCCAGTAATCAGCATATTGGTCTTTTAAACCGCGCGGATCAAGTCCCATAAATGAATATTGGGAAAAGAAGAGTGGGCCGCCATAGTCAAACCCTAAAGGCAATTTAAAGCCATAAAATGTTTTGCCATTTTTAAAGAAATCACTTTGCGCCCAGCCTCTGAAATATACATCAGCACTTACCGGGTAGCGCTCGGCGGACTCTGCCAGGATATAAGTGATCAGACACTCGTTAAAACCGCGGATCGGAAAATTCATCACCCAGCCGTTGTTAGGCGACCAATGCCAGTACAAGTTATCTCTCCCGTTCTGCGTATACCAGCTCCATTCCATTTCGCCCCACATCCAATTGATTACGTCGCGAATTCGCTGTTCCTTCGGATTATTTTCTGTGAAATATTGGCGCGCACAAAGCAATCCTTCAAAAAGATAAGAAGTTTCTACGATGTCGCCGCCATCATCCTTACGGCCAAAACGAATTACCTTGCCTGTTTCACCGTTCATCCAGTGTGGAAATGCGCCATGAAATTCATCAGCTTTAAACAAGAAGCTTACGATCTTGAGCATCCTGTCAACCGCCTGCTCATGTGTGATAAATTTGCGGTGGTCTGCTACGATCAAAGCCATAATACCAAAGCCCGAACCACCAGTGGTTACTACTTCGTCTCCGTAATCAAACGAAGTGTTACTACGCTCGCGGGCCAGCCCGCTTACGGGGTGACCGAAGTCCCAGAAGTAACGGAACGTTTGACGCTGCACAACGTCCAGCAGCGCGCTATCAGTTAATCCTTTTATAATGCCGACAGGCTTAATGCCTTCATTAGCCTTTTTTGATTTATTTTGAGAAAAGCCCATTAGGGTGACTGCGCTTAGCACAATTGCGATAAAAAAAAATTTCATCTCTATGAATTTTTAGTTTTATAAGTTCGGGCTTTGAAAACCCAGGTTTTTCATGCCGCTTTTTACTTCAGGACAGCTCATAAACAGATTCCAGAGCAAACCGCTGCGATAATTTTCTATCATATCGATGATCGGACCCTGGTCTATTGCTAGGGTCGAATTCGCAAACCAAGCATCGTTCAGATCAAAAGCGTCATAAAAACCATATTGTCCCCACAGTCTATCGCCCAGTTTGTAATAAAAATACTTTAGTGCTGCCATTGATTGTGTTGGCGTATAAGGTAACGATGATATGGCCGCAGTTGGCGCTATCACACCGACATCGTTAGTCGGCGAACTTGCTGTATAGCCATTCTCGATATCGCTGGCCGTTAATCCCCAACAATTGCCGCTATAGCCGCTGTTGTTCCGGGGATTTGCAACGCAATAATTATAGTTGATCATGGCATGCGCTTTATTCTGCACATCCTCGCTTGCGTAGGCGTCAGACAAACCATTCGGATTGATACCCAGGAATGAATAATGCGAAAAGAATAATGGACCACCTTCCGCAGGTCCCAAAGGCAAGGTCACGCCGAAATAAACCTTACCGTTCTTCATGGCGCCGTTCTTAGCCCAGCCGTTATCATAAACAGCTTTGGTTATCGGATGCGTGGTGGATGATGCAGCCATTACGTAAGTGATCATCGCTTCATTCCATCCGTTCACCTGCATATTGGCCGACCATGCATAATCCGGGCTCCAATGCCAGTAAAGTGTATTTTGCCCGTTTTGTGTGAACCAGTCCCATTCTACGGCGTTCCATAAGGTATTGATGTCATTCCGTAAAGCGGTTTCTGCCCCACCAGGATCATCGAAATACTGACGAGCCGTTAATAAACCTTGCATCAGGTAGGAAGTTTCAACCAGGTCGGCGCCATCGTCCTGCTGGCTAAATGGGACGACTACGCCAGTCACCCCGTTCATCCAATGTGGAAATGCACCATGAAAGGTTTGAGCTGTTTTCAAAAACCCAACGATCTTTTGCATACGTGCCAAACCATCGGCACGAGTAATAAACTGCCGGTTGATAGCCGTTACGATTGCCATGATACCAAATCCAGAACCACCTGTGGTTACCACATCTCCAGAAGTATTTCGTTCACGGGCGAGACCGCTTGTAGGGTGGCCGAAATCCCAGAAATATTTAAAGGTTTGTTTCTGCACCAGGTCAAGCAAAGCAGCGTCTGAAATTACCGGGAATTTATTTGCGGTATCAACAGCGGTAGTCAGTTGAACCGTAACCGGCGTTTGCAAACCATCACCTGAAGATGATTTAAGCGAAGTGGAAACGGCCACAGCATACTGCGTAATTGCCTCCAATGCAGAAGGTGTGATGACGATCGTACTGTCG
>Ga0207695_10002468_pt1 | contig 27266 bp, 31 predicted proteins | sample KBSC54metaG_FD_184354 | JGI IMG/M metagenome (GOLD analysis project Ga0207695, IMG submission 184354) | Corn rhizosphere microbial communities from Kellogg Biological Station, Michigan, USA - KBS C5-4 metaG (SPAdes) (version 2) | ecosystem: Host-associated > Plants > Roots > Rhizosphere > Soil...
AGGCACATGCGACAGTTGCCCGCGATGGGAAGGCCCGGGTGGTAGCAGTAGTGCGGCACGAGAACGCCCGCCAGCCGCGCGGCCTCGAGAATCGAGGTGCCGGCCGGCACGTCCACCTGCTGCCCTTCAATGGTGAGTGTGACGCGCGTGGTATCCGCCATTATGCCGCGGCCGTGGCGCCCATTGGGCACCGTTTGCCTTTGATGTGTGCTTCGAATTCGTCGCGGAACTTCTTGAGTCCGGAGACAATGGGAACGGCGCAGGAATCGCTGAGCACGCAGATGGTGGTGCCCGTCATGTTCGTGGAGAGCTCCTGCAGGGTATCCAGATCCTCCATGACGCCCTGACCGCGCTCGATGCGCTCGAGAATCCGCGTGGTCCACGCAGTCCCTTCGCGGCACTGCGTGCACTGCGCGCAGCTCTCGTGCGCATAGAAGCGCGCGATGCGGGCGATCTGCTTGACCATGCATTGCTGATCATCGAAGACGATGACACCGCCCGAGCCCAGCATGGTACCCTGCGCGACGAAGCCCTCGTAGTCCATGAGGCTCGCTTCGGCCTCCGCCATGGTCTGGATGGGAACCGACGAGCCGCCCGGGATGACCGCCTTGAATCGCCGGCCGGGAGGCGGCCCGCCACAGAGCTCGTAGAGGAAATCCTTGAAGGGGAATCCCATCTCGACTTCGTAGTTACCCGGCTTCGCGATGTTGCCGCACACCGAGAACAGCTTCGTCCCCGTGCTCTTGGGGCTCGAATGGGACATCCCCTTGTACCAGGCCGCACCACGATTGATGATGTGCGGCACCGCGGCGAGCGTCTCCACGTTGTTGATCGTGGTGGGCATGCCGAACACGCCTGCCACGGCGGGAAACGGCGGCTTGATGCGGGGATTGCCGCGCTTCCCTTCAATGGAGTTCATCATCGCGGTCTCTTCCCCGCAGATGTACGCGCCCGCGCCCTTGTGCACGTGCACGTCGATGCGCTTGCCCGTGCCCATGGCGTTCCGGCCGAGGATGCCCGCGGCGTAGGCTTCCCTGACCGCGGCGTCCATGACCTTCAGCGGCTCGGTGAACTCGCCGCGAATGTAGATGTAGCATGTCTCCGCGCCGATGGCGTACGAGCCGATGGCCGCACCCTCAATGAGAGCGTGCGGTGTCCAGCGCATGATCTCGCGATCCTTGAACGTGCCCGGCTCGGACTCGTCAGCGTTCACGCAGAGATAGTGCGGCTTGCCGTCACCGGGTTTCATGAAGGACCACTTCATGCCGGTCGGGAATCCGGCGCCGCCGCGACCGCGGAGGCCCGATTCCTTGACGACGTTGACGATGTCCGCGGGACTCATGCCGAGCGCCTGCTCGAGCGCACGGTATCCGCCGCGCTTCTTCCACACGTCGAGCGACCTCGCGGCCGGATCGCCGAATTGCTCGGACAGGACCGGGGTCTCGCGCGGGTGCGGTGAATTCGGATAGCCCATCAGGAATGCTGGCTGAGGATCTGCGGAACCGTGTCGGGCGTGACCGACTCGATGAACTCCTCGTTGATCATCACCGGCGTCGCGAAACCGCAGGCGCCGAGACATTCGACTTCGATCACGGTGTAGCGGCCATCCGCGGAGGTGGCGCCCAGTTCGCTGCACCCGGTGCGCTCGAGAAACGCCTTGACGACCTGCTCCGCACCGCACACGCCGCACGGGGACGTGGTGCAGACCTGGATGAAATACTTCCCCACCGGGTGCTGGTGGTACATGGTATAGAACGTCACCACGCCCTTCACGTACGCGGGCGTGAGCGCAAGCTGCTCGGCGACTTCCGTCATTGCCGACTCGCTCACCCAGCCGCGCTCACGCTGCACGATCCAGAGCGCCGGCAGGAGCGCACCTGCCCTGGCGGGATAGCGCGTGAGCAATTCGTCGAGCTCCTGCTTCACCGCGCCGGTGAAGACAGCTTCGTACGGCGTGTCGTGGCGGCCCGTCCCGTCGATCTGCAGTGCCGTCGCGCCGTCGCCGGATATATCCTGACCCTTCACCGGTCGATCTCCCCCATGACAATGTCGATACTGGCGTTGATCGCGATCACGTCCGAGAGCAGATGCCCCTCGACCATCTTCGGGATCGCAGACAGGTTCACGAACGACGGCGGGCGGATGCGCCAGCGCACCGGCTTGGCCGACCCGTCCGACACCATGTAGTAGCCCTTCTCGCCCTTGGGACTCTCCACCGCCACGTAGCATTCCCCGATGGGCGGACGCGGCCCCTCCATCACCTGCTTGAAGTGATGGATCATGGACTCCATGTCACTCATCGCCTTCGACTTGCGCGGCAGTACCACGCGATGGTCTGCGCTGTCCACCGGACCATCGGGCAGTCGCGTCGCGGCCTGTTCGAGGATGCGCACTGACTGGCGCATTTCCTCCATGCGCACGAGAAAGCGATCGTAGACATCGCCGTGCTCGCCCACCGGCACATCGAAGTCGTACGTCTCGTAGTCGAGATACGGGAAATCCTTGCGGACGTCGTACGCGACGCCGGACGCCCGCAGCAGCGGTCCGGACAAGCCGTAGTTCACGGCGTCCTCGGCAGACATCGCGCCGAGTCCCACCGTGCGCCCCACCCAGATCGCGTTGCGCGTGAGGATGCGATCCACCTCGTCGAGCGTCCTGGGCAGGTGGCGGATGAATTTTCCGAGTTCCTCCATCCAGCCATCAGGGATGTCCGCTGCCATGCCGCCCACGCGGGTGGCGGTGGTCGTGAGCCGCGCGCCGACCCAGCTCTCGAGCAGATTGTACACCGCCTCGCGTTCCTGGAACGCCCACAGGAAGGGCGTGAATGCGCCGATGTCAATGCAGAATGTGCCGAGCCAGACGAGGTGCGAGATGATGCGCGAGAGCTCCATGGCAATCACGCGAAGCACCGTGCAGCGCGGCGTGATGGCCAGTCCGAAGAGGCGCTCCGCGCCGAGGACGAACGCGACATTGTTGCCGATCGAGTTGAGATAATCCTCGCGATCGGTCCACGGCACGATCTGGTTGTACGTGCGGTACTCACCAATCTTCTCGAAGCCGCAGTGCAGATAGCCGATGTGCGGAATGCAGCGCACCACGGTCTCGCCATCCAGCTCGAGCACCAGCCGCAGCACGCCATGCGTGGCGGGATGCTGCGGGCCGATGTTGATGAGCATGTGCTCGGCGGCAAGCTCCGGCTCGAGCGGCGGCGGCGGTTCCACCGTGGTGACCGTGCCATGCTCGCTGACCCGGAGCGGTGCGCGGCGCGGCCGGCCCTGCTCGTCCAGTCCCGACGTGCCCAGCGCGACATCCACGGTGCGTGTCGTGGTGGCCATGCTATTCCCCCGTCCGTTCGCCGCCGGTGATTCGGCGGACGACATCGTCGGGGAGATCCTCGAACGCATCGGCAATCGAGAGCTCTTCCATGGAGTAGCGCGCTTCAGGATTGGCGGCGAGCGCCTGGCGCAACTGTTCCGACCGGCTGAAGCGCCCGCGCAGCGGAAAATCCTTCCGCAGCGGATAGCCTTCGTGGTACTGCTCCCACATCAGGATGCGGCGCAGGTCGGGATGTCCGGTGAAGCGAATGCCGAACATGTCGTAGCATTCGCGCTCGAACCAGTCCGCGCTCCTGTAGATGCCCCATACGCTGGGCACTTCGAGCGGCGCACCGGTCCCGATCTCCACCTTGAGTCGCAGGAACCGGCGGAATGGCAGCGAGCGCAGATGCCAGACGACCTGCAGTGGCAGCTCCGGGTCCCGGTATTCCACGGCGGTGACGTCGGAGAGGTAGTCGTAACGCTGCGCGGGATCGTCGTGCAGCCATCGGACGATGTCCGCCAGGCGTGCACCCTCCACGTACACCGTGGTCTCGCCCCAGATGACCTCCGTCCGGCCGATCGCCGCGCCGAACTGCGCACGCAGCGCGTCCGCGGACGGATTCGCGGCGCCATCGCGATACGCGATGTCCCGTGGCGTGGCGGGCGCCGGCTCCCGGGTCGCGGCGGCGCCGGGAAGCACCGGCTGGAACTGGTCGCTCACAGGCCGGACCGGGTCTGATGCACCGAATTGCCGAACGGTTCGGACAACTCGTCGATCGCGGGCGGCGGAATGTACAATCCGCTCGCGGGATCGGGCTCCATCTCGTGGCGCAGGTCTCCGTCGCTCAGACGCTCCCGCTTCACCTTCTCCTGAAGCATCATGATCCCATACATCAGCCCTTCCGGGCGTGGCGGACAGCCGGGGACGTACACGTCCACCGGAATGATCGTGTCAATGCCCTGCACCACCGCGTAGTTGTCGAACATGCCGCCGGATGACGCGCAGGCGCCCATGGAGATGCACCACTTGGGCTGCGGCATCTGCAGCCAGATGCGGCGGAGCACCGGCGCGAGCTTGAAGGGCACCCGGCCGGCACAGATGAGCACGTCGGCCTGACGCGGCGAGAAGCTCATGCGTTCCATGCCGAAGCGCGCGATGTCGAAGCGGCTCGCGGCGGTCGCCATGAACTCAATGGCGCAGCACGCGGTGCCGAAGGGCATGGGCCAGAGCGAATAGGCGCGGGCCGCATTCACCAGGAAGTCGAGGCGCGTGGCGATCCAGCTTTCCTGTGCCGGCGGATCGTACGTGGTGGTCTGCACCACCGGGGATGCGGTCAATCCCACTGCAGTGCCCCCTTCTTCCAGACGTAGGCGAGGCCCACGGCGAGGATGGCGATGAAGATGAGCATCTCGCCCAGACCGAAGAACGACACGTGGCCCGCCGGGCACATGCCGCCGCTGAGCGGCACGCCGCACGAGAGCTGGCGATAGTCCGCGCCCCACGGGATGAGGAACACCGTCTCGATGTCGAAGACGATGAACAGCATCGCGACCATGTAGAACTTCACGGAGAAGCGATCGCGGGCGTCGCCGAGCGGGGGAATGCCCGATTCGTATGGGGTCTGCTTGACCGGCGTGGGACGGGGGCGCAGCGTCAGGTGGGAAGCCAACAGCATGAGAACCGCGTTGGCGGCGACGAACCCAACCAGCATCAGAATCGGGAAGTATTCGCGATCCATCCGGCTCCAGATGTCGTGGAAAGAATGATGCGTTCCAGCCGTGCAACTTATCGTGTGGCGGGGAGAAGTGTCAACGTGGCGGAGGCGGCGCGAGCAGGATAGATTCCGCGCGCATTTCCCGCCGTCGAGCGCCGGCGCATCGCGGTGTCCGGTTCGGCGCGCCATCATGCATGTCGTGCCCGTCCTTCACGTCCCGTCCCCGTCATCACCATGTCACTGAAATCGGACCGCTGGATTCGCCGCATGGCGATCGAGCACCGCATGATCGAGCCTTTCGCGGACCGGCAGGTGCGCGACGGGGTGATCTCCTACGGCGTGAGCTCCTACGGATACGACATGCGTGTCGCGCGCGAATTCCGGATCTTCACGAACGTGCTGAACTCCGTGGTCGATCCCAAGAACTTCGACCCGAAGTCGTTCGTGGAATTCGAGGGCGACGTGTGCATCGTGCCGCCCAACAGCTTCGCGCTCGCGCGATCGGTCGAATATTTCCGGGTTCCGCGCAACGTCCTCACGGTGACCGTCGGCAAATCCACGTACGCGCGCTGCGGCATCATCACGAACGTCACGCCCTTCGAGCCCGAGTGGGAAGGCTTCGTGACACTGGAGATCTCGAATACCACGCCGCTGCCCGCGCGCATCTACGCCAACGAAGGCATTGCTCAGGTGCTCTTCTTCGAAGGCGACGAGGAGCCGGAAATCTCCTATCGGGACAAGAAAGGGAAATATCACCACGCCACTGCCCGCGCGCATCTACGCCAACGAAGGCATTGCTCAGGTGCTCTTCTTCGAAGGCGACGAGGAGCCGGAAATCTCCTACCGGGACAAGAAAGGGAAATATCAGGGGCAGCAGGGCGTCACACTGCCACGGCTCTGATCGCGGCATTCGGCTGGTGCGCCACGCGGGGCGAGCCGGCCACGTGGAATCCGGTCGGCCCTATTCCTCCCTCCGCCATACCGCGCGCGCGTAGTCGTGATTCATGCGCGCGATGGTGTCCAGGCTGATTTCCTTGGGGCACGCTTCATGGCACTCGCCGTGCCACGTGCAGGCGCCGAACCCTTCCACGTCCATCTGCTCCACCATCGCGAGCACACGCCGGTCGCGCTCGGGCTGGCCCTGGGGCAGCAATCCCAGATGCGAAATCTTCGCGCCGGCGAACAGCGACGCCGAGGCGTTCGGGCACGCCGCCACGCACGCGCCGCAGCCGATGCACGCCGCCGCATCCATGGCGTTGTCGGCCGCGGTCTTGGCGACGAGAATGCTGTTCGCGTCACGCGCGCCCCCGGTAGGCGCGGTGATGAAGCCGCCCGCCGCGATGATGCGATCGAAGGCACTCCGGTCGACGACGAGGTCCTTGATGACCGGGAACGCCTTCGCCCGCCACGGTTCAACGCAGATCTCCTGTCCGTCCGTGAAGTGACGCATGAAGAGCTGACAGGTCGCGGTGCCCTTCTCCGGTCCGTGGGCACAGCCGTTGATCATCATGCTGCACGATCCGCAGATCCCCTCGCGACAATCGTGATCGAATGCGATGGGCGCCTGTCCCTGCTCGATCAGCCCCTCGTTCACGACATCGATCATTTCGAGAAACGACATGTCGGCGCCGATGTCGCGAGCCTCGTACGACGCAAACGCGCCCGTCGCATCGGGGCCGGCCTGGCGCCAGACCTTGAGCCTGAATTTCACTTGTAGCTCCTCTGCGCCAGATGGACGGACTCGAAGGACAACGGCTCCTTCTCCAGTCGCGGCGGAGTATCGTCGCCCTGATACATCCAGGCCGACACGTAGGCGAAGTGCGCGTCATCGCGCAGCGCTTCACCGTCCGGGGTCTGGCTCTCCTCCCGGAAGTGCGCGCCGCAGGACTCCGTACGCTGCAGGGCATCGCGACAGATGAGCTCTCCCAGCTCGAGAAAGTCCGCCACCCGCCCCGCCTTCTCGAGCGCCTGGTTCAGCTCCGCATCGCTGCCCGGCACATTCACATTGCGCCAGAACTCCGCGCGGATCTCGGGGATTTTCGCGAGCGCGCGCTGCAGTCCGGCTTCATTGCGCGCCATGCCGCAGTCGTTCCACATCACCTTGCCCAGCTCGCGGTGGAATGAATCGACCGTGCGCTTGCCGTCAATCGCGAGCAGCCGGCGCGTACGCGCCGCCACCGCCACTTCCGCCTCCCGGAACGCGGGATGTGAGGCGTCCACGGGATCCAGCCGGTTCGACGCGAGGTAATTGCTGATGGTGTATGGGATGACGAAGTATCCGTCGGCGAGTCCCTGCATGAGCGCACTCGCCCCCAGCCGATTCGCTCCGTGATCGGAGTAATTCGCCTCGCCCGCCACGTGCAGGCCGGGAACCGTGCTCATCAGGCTGTAGTCCACCCACAGCCCGCCCATGGTGTAGTGCACGGCCGGGTAGATCCGCATGGGCACCCGATACGGATTCTCATCGGTGATGCGCTCGTACATCTCGAACAGATTGCCATAGCGCTCGCGAATGGTCTGTTCGCCCAGCCGTGCGATGGCGTCGGCGAAGTCGAGATACACGCCAAGCCCGTTCGGCCCTACGCCCAGTCCCGCATCGCACACCTCCTTGGCCGCGCGCGAGGCGATGTCGCGCGGCGAGAGATTCCCGAAGCTGGGATACTTGCGCTCCAGGTAATAATCGCGCTCGGTGGGCGGGATCTGGTTCGGCGGCCGGTCGTCGCCCGCCTTCTTCGGGACCCAGACACGCCCGTCGTTCCGCAGCGACTCGCTCATGAGCGTGAGCTTGGACTGGTGCTCGCCGCTCTGCGGGATGCACGTCGGATGAATCTGCGTGAAGCAGGGATTGGCGAAGGCGGCGCCCCGCTTGTAGGCGCGCCAGATCGCGGTACAGTTCGAGCCCTTGGCGTTGGTGGACAGGTAGAACACGTTGCCGTAGCCACCGGTCGCCAGGACGACGGCATCGGCGGCGTGCGACTCGACGACGCCGGTCACGAGGTTGCGCGTGACGATGCCGCGCGCCACGCCGTTCACGAGCACCAGGTCGAGCATCTCGGTACGCGGGTGCATCGTGAGGCGGCCCGTGCCCACACCCCGCTCCAGCGCCTGATAGGCGCCAAGCAGCAACTGCTGCCCGGTCTGTCCCCGCGCGTAGAAGGTGCGTGAGACCTGTGCACCGCCGAAGGAGCGATTGGCGAGCAGCCCGCCGTATTCGCGCGCGAAGGGCACGCCCTGGGCGACACACTGATCGATGATGTTGACGCTCAGCTGCGCGAGTCGATAGACATTGGCCTCGCGCGAGCGGAAATCGCCTCCCTTCACCGTGTCATAGAACAGCCGCCAGACGGAGTCGCCGTCGTTCTGATAGTTCTTGGCGGCATTGATGCCCCCCTGCGCCGCGATGCTGTGCGCGCGCCGCGGCGAGTCCTGGAAGCAGAAGCACTTCACCTGGTAGCCCAGCTCGGCGAGCGATGCCGCCGCCGACGCGCCGGCCAGCCCCGAGCCAACGACGAGCACCGTGTGCCGGCGCTTGTTCGCCGGATTCACCAGCTTCATCTCGTTCCGGTACCGATCCCACTTCTGCTCGATGGGACCATCCGGAACACCAGACCTGAGTTCCATGGTCATTGCACCAGGCCGAAGTAGATCGCCAGCGGCACGAGCGTGAATCCGGCCCATACCACAATGGCGATCGTCGCGGCCACGGGACGCCGCAGGGGCTCGACCTTCGGGCGGTTGATGCCCAGTGTCCGGATGGAACTCCAGTCACCGTGATACAAATGCAGTCCGAGAGCGATCATGCCGAGTACGTAGATCAGCGTCACCCACCACAGGTGAAATCCGCCGATCATGTTCGCGTACACGTTGCCTTCCGTGAACGGAACCGGCTGGATGGTGCCGGTGGTGAGGTGCAGCAGATGGAAGACAATGAACAGCGCGAGAGCGACTCCGCCCCAGCGCATGGAGCGGGAAGACACCGTGGCCGCCTGCGCCCGGCGCATGGCGTAGCCCTGGGGCCGCGCCGCCCGGTCGCGGCGCGTGAGCTGGATGGCCGCCACGATATGGAGCACCACGGACACGAGCAGTATGATGCGCAGCAGCCAGAGCAGCTCGTTGATCGTGTGATGCAGGAAGTGCGAGTAGGCGTTGAGCCGTACCGCGCCCTCGAAGATCTGCAGATTGCCGATCATGTGCACGATGACGAAGGCGACCATGATGAGCCCGGTCACCGCCATGACCATCTTCTTGCCAACCGTGGAGCGCCAGAACCGCACGGTCCGCCCGGATGCGTCCCGCGCGTTCACAACTGCACGAGCTTCATGGGTTCGCGCACGGCATCGGCGCTCCGGCCCAGCTCGACGCGCTCCTTGCTGGTGAGCTCCACCTCGAGAATGCGTTCAATGCCCGCGCGCCCGAGCTTGCAGGGCACGCCCAGAAAGAGACCGGAGAATCCGTACTCGCCGTCCAGCCAGGCGGCGCAGGGCAACACCCGCTTCCGGTCGTGCACAATGGCTTCGCACATCTGTACGGCGGCGGCAGACGGCGCGTAATAGGCGGATCCCGTCTTGAGATGCTTCACGATTTCTGCGCCGCCCGTGCGCGTGCGCGCCACGATCGCCTCGAGCGTCGCTGCATCCATGAGCTGCGTCACCGGAATGCCGCTCACCGTCGTGTAGCCGATGAGCGGAACCATGGTGTCGCCGTGGCCGCCGAGCACCATCGCCTGAATGTCCTGCACCGACACGTCGAGTGCTTCCGCGATGAATGACCGGTAGCGCGCCGTGTCCAGGACGCCGGCCATGCCGATCACGCGCTCGCGGGCGAACCCCGTCACCTTGAGCGCCACATATGCCATGACGTCGAGCGGATTGGATACCATGATGACGATGGCATCAGGCGACGTGCGCCTGATCTGTTCGGAGACCTGCTTGACGATGCCGACGTTCGTGTTCAGCAGATCGTCGCGCGACATGCCCGGCTTGCGCGCGATGCCGGCCGTCACGACGATGACATCCGAATTGGCGCTGTCGTCGTACGAATTGGTTCCGATCACGCGCGTATCGAAGCCCTCGATCGGCGCGGACTCCCACTGGTCCAGCCCCTTGCCCTGCGGCACGCCCTCCACGACGTCCACCATGACGACCGTGCGCGCGAGCGCCTTCTCGGCGATGCGCTGGGCCGTGGTTGCGCCCACGTTCCCCGCCCCGACTACGGTGATCTTGTCAACCATGCCAGTTGTGATGATGTGAGAAGACAGAAAAGGAACCGCCGCCAGAGAAGTTATCCGGCGGCGGCACGTGATGGAAGTTTTTCACGCTGGGATCAGTCCTGCTGCGCGACTACCGCGCCCTGCTGCGTCACCCATTCGCGCGTACCATCCACGTACGATTCGCGCTTCCAGATGGGAACTCGCTGCTTGAGCGCTTCGAGAATGTAGCGCGACGCCGCGTACGCCTGGGCGCGGCGAGCATGCGCCACCGCGATCGCCACGCTTGCGTCCCCGAGCGCCAGATGTCCCACGCGGTGCTCGATGACGGCGGCGTCCGTGCCAAAGCGTTCCGCCGCCTCGCGCAGGATGCGCTGCATCTCACGCTCGGCCATTGGCACGTACGCCGTGTAGTCGATGCCCGCGACGGCGCGGTCGTCGTTCACGTCCCGCACGGTTCCAACGAAGAGCACGGTCGCTCCGTGGGACGCCGCAGCGACCTCGCCGAGCAGTGCGGCCACATCAATGACACGTTCCACGATGGCGGCGCGCATGTCAGCCGCCCGCCACCGGCGGGATGACGGCAAGCTCATCGCCTGACTGGAGCGGCGACTCGGCCCGCGCATACTCGAGATTCACCGCGAGCAACGGCGCGGGCGGCAGCGCGCCACCTCCGGGCAAGGCGCGCAAACGGGAGAGCGCATCCGCGGCGGTCGCGCCCGCCGGTAGCGACATTTCGACGCTTTCACATCCGAGCACGTCCGCATAGGATGCGAAGAGGAGCACGGTCACGGTCATGTCATGTAGTGTGTCCGGCCGGCACCCGCCGGGCAAGTGAGCCGCGCATGCCACGCGCCCCGGCTGTCGCATGCGACAGCCGGGGCGCGATATGGACGTCAGTGTAGCGCGCGATCAGGCAGCGGGATACGGATGCTCGTCTCTGCTGGAGAGCGGCTCCTCGTCCGCCACGAGAGCGCGCAGCTCCTTGGACGGCTTGAACACCGGCACGGGACGCGCGGAAACCTCTACAGGCGAACCGGTTCGGGGGTTGCGCGCCATGCGTGTCTTGCGCTGACGGATCTTGAACGTGCCGAATCCCCGCACCTCGATGTTCTTCTGCGCCTTGAGCGATTCCTTGATGGCGTCGAGAAATGCATCAACTACGCGAGCACAATCCTTTTTCGAGATCATCGGGCCCGCGGTGCGCGAAATCTGCGCCGTGACGCGCTCGACAAGGTCGGCTTTGGTCATTCGATTCCCTCGGATCAGAACGCTCGGAGCAGGTGATTCGTGCGTCGAAGCTATGACGTTAACTATTGTGTGTCAACCGTTTGGGTCGTTTGACCGAACCCTCGACCTCACCGCGTCCATGAACTGGGAAAACAGTGGCCGAGCGTCATGCGGCCCCGGCGCGGCCTCCGGATGATACTGGACCGCGAAAACCGGAAGCTCGCGATGCTGGAGCCCCTCGACGGTTCCGTCATTCAGATTCACATGCGTCACGCGTAGCGCGGGCGCCCCGCGCACCTCCTGATCGGTTCCCACCACGGCGAACCCGTGATTCTGCGAGGTGATCAGGACACGTCCTGTTTCCACTTCCCGCACCGGGTGATTTCCGCCGTGGTGTCCATACGGCATTTTCTCCGTATGCCCACCGAATGTCAGTCCCAACAGTTGATGCCCGAGACAGATGCCAAGAACTGGAATTTCGCTGGCGACGAGATCCTTGATAATGCCAGGCGCATAGCTGACGGCGGCCGGATCACCGGGGCCATTCGAGAGAAATACGCCTTCGGGAGCGAGTGCGAGTGCTTCCTCCGCACTGGTGTCCGCCGGAACGACGGTCACGCGACAGTCGTGCTCGGCGAAGACTCGCAGGATGTTCCGCTTGATTCCGTAGTCATACGCCACGATATGCGCCGACGCCGCTGGATTGCCCCAGACATAACGCCGGGCCGTGGTTACGCGTGAGGCCAGGTCCAATCCTTCCATGGACGGACAAGCCTCCAGCGCCGCAACGGCCGCGGCATCGGGCGACTCGCCCGCGCCAAGGACTCCGCGCATCACGCCCGCGGATCTCAGGTGCCGCGTGAGCCGCCGGGTATCAATGTCTTCCAGGAGCGGAACTTTGGCCTGTGCCAGCCATTCGCGAAGTCCACCAGTCGCGCGCCAGTTCGAATGCTGCGTCGACATTTCGCGAACGATCACGCCAGCCACCTGGACGTGCGCAGACTCCGGATCGTCGGAGTTCACACCGTAATTCCCGATCATTGGCGCGGTGAGCACCACGATCTGCCCCTGATACGACGGATCGGTGAAAACCTCCTGGTAACCCGTCATGTTGGTCGTGAAAACGACCTCGGCCACGGTTGGGGGCAACGGGTCGCACATCCGTCCGTGAAAAAGGGTTCCATCCTCGAGGAGGAGGAACCCTGACTGGGACTCGGACACGCTCGCCATGCGCTACGGTTTCTTGGGTTGGGGGGCCGGTGTCTGGCTGCTGGGGGTCCTGGATGCCGGCGCGGCGGGCTGAAGCGGCAGGGCGGGAGCGCTCGTGCCAGTCGCAGGTGCCGCGGGCGCGGCCTGCTGCGAGAACGGCTGATCCAGCACCGAACGCGGCGTACCGCCACGCTGGCCGATCAGCTGCATGATGAAGGCGATCCCGAGGAACAGTCCCCCGGTCCACCATGCGGTCTTCGTGAGCAGATTCGCGGCCTGTCGCGAGCCGATGATCGAATCGGAGGATGAGCTGGTGCCGCCGAACGTCGCCGCGAGACCGCCACCCTTGGGGGACTGAAGCAGGACTGCGGCGACAAGCACGAAGCAATCCAGCACGAGCAACACGAGGAGGAACGTATACATCAGGCGCGACCAGTAAAGTGTGAGCTAAACACTGAAAAGTAGACGGTTTAGACGGCCGGATCAAGTACAAGCCATGTGTGCCCAGCGCTCGGCGTCGAGACTGGCGCCACCGACCAGCAGACCGTCCACATGCGGTGCAGCCAGGAGTCGTGGCGCGGTCTCCGCATTGACGCTGCCGCCATAGAGCAGCGGGATCTCGCGCGCCTGCTCTCCAATCTCCTCGGCGAGAGCTGCGCGCATCCACCCGTGAACCTCGCTCGCATCATCCGGCGTTGCGGTGCGCCCCGTTCCAATGGCCCACACCGGTTCGTAGGCGAACAGCATGCATCGCACGTGCGCCGTGTCGAGGCTGGTGATCCCCGCACGAAGCTGTCGCAGGACCACAGCGCGCGTCTCACCACGATCGCGCTCATCCTGACTCTCGCCCACGCAGAGTATCGGAGTGAGGCCGCCGCGCCATGCGGCGGCACATTTGCGCGCCGTCATCTCGTCCGTCTCGCCGAAGAGATGTCGTCGCTCCGAGTGGCCAACGAGGGTCACGGAGGCACCTGCTTCGTGCGCCATCGCCGGCGACGTCTCGCCGGTGAACGCTCCTTTCTCTTCCCAATAGACATTCTGCACGCCAAGCAGGATGTCCGAGCGAGTCGTCAGCGCGGAGCGCGCCGCCTCGAGCGAGACAGCCGGCGGACAGATGATCACCGTTCGGTCCTCCCGCGCGGGATAGTGCGAGAGAAAGTGTCCGAGATAGGAACGTGTGGCCCGGGGGCCGTGGTTCATCTTCCAGTTGGCCGCGAAGACCGGTACGCGCATCAGCCGCGCCGATCGTCGAGGGCCGCCACGCCCGGCAGTACTTTCCCTTCGAGGAATTCGAGCGACGCACCGCCGCCAGTGGAGACATGCGTCATGCTCGATGCAAGCCCCATCCCTTCGACTGCGGCAGCGGAATCGCCTCCGCCCACGATGGTCGTGGCACCGCGGGCGGTGGCAGCGGCCATGGCCTGCGCCACGGCCCGCGTGCCGGCGTCGAACGGCGGGGTCTCGAACACACCCATGGGGCCGTTCCAGACGATCGTCATGGCGCCCGCCAGCTCGTGTCCGAAGTGGACGCTGGTCGCCGGGCCCACGTCGAACATCGCTTCCGTGGCTGGAATTCGCGTGCGCGACACGTCGTGCGCATCGGTTGCCGCGTCCAGCGACGGTGCCACCATGGCGTCGTCGGGCAGGACGAGCCGATCGCCCGCTCGCCGAACCAGGTCGCGCGCCAGGTCCACGCGGTCCGCCTCGACGAGCGACCTGCCGGTCTCCAATCCCATTGCCCGGAAGAACGTGCATGCCATGGCCCCGCCCACGAGCAGCGTATTCACCCGGGGCAGCAGTGCCTCGATCACCTCCATCTTGCCGGAGATCTTGGCGCCGCCCAGCACGGCAACGAACGGGTGTCGCGGGTTCGCCAGCGCGTCGCCCAGGAATTCCAGCTCACGCTGCATGAGCAGGCCGGCAACTGCGGGATGCAGGTCATGCGCCACGCCTTCGGTGGATGCGTGCGCCCGGTGTGCGGAGCCGAACGCATCGTTCACGTACAGGTCGCCGAGCTCGGCGAGCTGGCGCGAGAAGTCCGGATCGTTGCGCTCCTCGCCCGGCGCGAAGCGCGTGTTCTCCATGAGCAGAATCGTGCCGGCCGGTGCATCACGCGTGGCGACAACCGCGGTCTCACGTGCCGGCCGGTGCATCACGCGTGGCGACAACCGCGGTCTCACCGACCGTGACATTCACGAAACGCACTGGAGCTTTGACGAGCGTGGCGAGATGCTTCGCGACTGGCGCGAGCGAGTATTGCGCCTCGGGCTTCCCCCTTGGACGGCCGAGATGCGACAGCAGTACGACGACGCGTGCGCCACGCTGCAGCAGCAGCTCGATGGTCGGGATGGCGGCGCGCATCCGCGTGTCGTCGGTGACGCGCCCCCTCGCGTCCATGGGCACGTTGAAGTCCACGCGCATGAGAGCCCGTCTGCCGCGCAGCTCGGCGTCAGTGAGATCCTGAACTGTTCGCTTCATCATGGCCGCGCGCTAGGCGAGGCGGCTGCCGACGAGACGCACGAGATCCACGCAGCGCGACGAATAGCCCCATTCGTTATCGTACCAGCCACACACCTTCACGAGCGTCCCGCCAATGACGTTGGTGCTCTTCGCGTCCAGGATGCAGGAGTACGCGCTGCCAATGTAATCGGCGCTCACGAGCTCCTCTTCGCTGTAGCAGAGATATCCCGCAAGCGGCCCGGATGCCGCCGCCTGACTGAACGCCGTGTTCACCTCTGCGACCGTCGTGGTTTTCTCCACTTCGACCACGAGATCCGTGAAGGACACGTCCGGCGTGGGCACGCGGATCGCGAGTCCGTCAATGAGCCCCTTCACCTCCGGGATGACAAGCGACGTGGCCTTCGCCGCGCCAGTCGTCGTGGGGATCATGGAGACGGCCGCGGCTCGCGCCCGGCGCAGGTCCTTGTGCGGCATGTCGAGCACGTGCTGATCGTTCGTGTAGCTGTGGACGGTGGTCATGGACGCATGCCGGAATCCGAACGCGTCCCGCACCACCTTCACCATCGGGACGAGGCAGTTGGTCGTGCACGAGGCGTTCGAGATGATATGGTGCCGCGCCGCATCGTACCGGTCGTGGTTCACGCCCATGACGACCGTGAGGTCTTCGCCCTTGGCGGGCGCGGAGATGATCACCTTTCGTGCGCCGCCGGCAAGATGCTTGCGCGCGTCCTCTGCCCTGGTGAATCGCCCGGTGGACTCGACGACGATGTCGACGCCGAGATCCCGCCAGGGCAGCGCGGCGGGGTCGCGCTCGGAGAGAACGCGAATCTCGTCGCCGTCCACGCTGATACAGCCGTCGGAGTGCGTCACGACTCCGCCGTAGGTGCGGTGCACCGAGTCGTACTTGAACAGGTGCGCCAGGGTGCGCGTGTCGGTGAGATCGTTCACCGCCACAAAGTCGATCTCGCTGTGTCCCTGCTCCTTCGCTGCGCGTACGATCTGGCGCCCAATGCGCCCAAATCCGTTGATGCCGACCCGAATCGTCATGATATCCGTCCCGTTCCGGAATTGCGTTGTCAGAGCTGGTCGCCGATGGCCGGCGCCCGTCCGAAGGTCACGATGCTGATGATGCGTGCGCCCGCGTCACCGAATCGTCATGATATCCGTCCCGTTCCGGAATTGCGTTGTCAGAGCTGGTCGCCGATGGCCGGCGCCCGTCCGAAGGTCACGATGCTGATGATGCGTGCGCCCGCGTCAAAGAGCGCCGCGGCGCATTCTGAAAGCGTGGCACCCGTGGTGATGACATCGTCCACCAGCACGAGGTGCGTGCCCGGCAGCCGCGAGCGCTGTGACGGCGGCACGGCAAACGCGCCGGAAACGTTGTGCCGCCTCTCTTCCGGTGTCAATCGGGTCTGCGTGTGCGTGTCGCGCGTGCGCTCCACACATTGCTCCCACACCGGCAGCTTCCACTGTGCTCCGATCGCTCGAGCGAGCAGCGCGCTCTGATTGTAACCGCGTTCGCGCTGCCGAGTCCGCGACAATGGAACGGGGAGCAGCGCCGTGCGCTCGCGAACGACATCCGCCGGCCATGGGAGGCGCGCCATGCGCGCGCCCATGTCCGTGGCGAGCGCACGCCATCCCGCGTACTTGAGCGCATGGACAATGGCTCCGCCCGTATCGCCCGGAATCCAGCAGACGGAACGCGCCGCGCGCACCCAGGGCGACAGCAGGGCGCACCACGCACACGTCGGGCGCGATAGTGGATGGCCGCACCGTTCGCAGCGCGGAAATGGCAGTTCGCGCAGCCGCGCCCAGCAACGGCCACAAACGAGGCGGCGGTCGCCAGCGTCGAGCAGCCGGTCGCAGGCGGCGCAGGCGCGCGGCAACAGGAGATCCACGACGGCACGCGCAGCGCCGCTCCAGAGCCCGCGGTTCGCAATGTTCATGACGCCTCGCAGGCCGCGCGCCACATGACGGCACGCGGCGCCGGAATACCGAGCCAGCGCTCGAAAGCGAGCGCGCCCTGCTCCACCAGCATCGGCAGACCGCCCGACGCGCGGTGTCCTCTGCGTCGGGCCTCGCGCACCCAGGCTGTCTCCCCTTTCCGGCAGACCAGATCGAGCACGACCGCATCAGGCGCCAGCGCCTCGATCGGTGCGGGGAGCAATTCATCGGATTGTCCGACCGGCGTGGCGTTCACGACGACCTGCGCGTCGCGCACCGAATGCACGACATCGCGATCCCTGTCCTGCACGACCGGAAATCGATCCGCTAGATTCCGGACCCGCTCGCTGTTGCGCCCCGCGAGCGTGACGTGGCAGCCCGGCCACTGCTCCAGCGCGGCGAGCACGGCTGCCGCCGCCCCGCCCGCCCCCAGAACGGTCACACGGATGCCTGCGGGCTGTTCTCCCAGCACCGCGGCCGCGAGATGCGCGAATCCGGCGACGTCGGTATTGTCGCCAATCAGTGCGTCGCTCTCGTCCGTCCAGTACGTGTTGATCGCGCCCACACGCTGCGCCAGCGTCGTGAGCCGGTCACACTCCGCTGCGGCCGCTTCCTTGTGTGGAATCGTGACGTTCCCGGCGGCGCCCTCGTTCGCCAGCCCGCGCAAAGTCCGCCGCAGCAGGTCCGGCTCCACATCGAGCGCTTCGTACGGGATGGGAACACCGGCGCTGCGCAGCGCCGCGTTCTGGAAGGCCGGCGAGAGTGAATGCGACACGGGATGGCCAAGCAGGACCAGGCGGCGCGGGCGCACGTTCACGACACGCCCGGATTGCGCTCGGCCTCGATGCGATCCAGCACGCGCCGAATCTCTGCATCCAGTTCGTCGTACGTCTCCCGGTACAGCGCGAGCTCGCCCCCGAACGGGTCGCCAATGGGCCGGTCCGTTGCCCCATGTGACGCGTACTGGCTGAGCAGGAACACCTTCCCCCTGCCGCCCAGCGCTTCGATGCGCTCGACATGATGCGCACCCATTGCCAGTACCAGGTCGTACTCGTCCAGCAATTCCGTGGTGACCAGACGCGCCTGGTGTGGCGAGATGTCGGTATCGCGCTCCATGCAGACGAGCAGTGCGCCATCGGATGCCGGCGCCTGCGCCCACGCGGCAGTGCCGGCACTGCCGACCTCGACGTCCGTGAGGCCGCGTTCCCGCACCAGGCGCCGCGCGATCGCCTCCGCCATGACGCTCCGACAGGTATTGCCGGTGCACACGAAGAGAATTCGCATCGGGGTCACACGTCTCCGATCAGGTCCGGCACGCTCTCGCGCAGCACCGCAGAGGGAATAGCGCCCGGCCGGATGACACGCGGGTGTCGTCCCATGCAATCTACCACGGTCGAGGGAGCTGAGGGGACGAGGCGGCCGCCATCCAGAACGCGGAGCGTGCCGCGCATGATCGCGTCGCTCCATTGGTGTTCGATCTCACCCGCCGACATGGCCGCCGCCACGCCCGGCCGATTGGCGCTCGTGGATGTCAGCGGTGCTCCATGGGCGAGCAGCAACCGTGCCAGCGCCGCGTGCGAGGTCCATCGCACGGCGATCCCGCCTTCGGGCCCGCGCAGCCGTGCGGGGAGACGTCGCTCTGCGCCGGGCAGCACCAGGGTGAGCGGACCGGGCCAGTGGCGCGCCGCGAGCCGCGCGGCGTAGCCGGTCAGTCTCAGGTCGAGTCGCGTGACCATTTCGCTCGAGGCCACCAGAATGAGGAACGGCTTGCCCGGCGGCCGCGACTTGAGCTCCACCAGCGCGGCGACAGACGCCGCATCGGTGGCGCCGCCAAAGCCGTACACCGTTTCTGTGGGATACGCCAGCACGCGCCCTTCGCGCAGATGCTGCAACGTGGCCGCGAGCGACGCTTCAATTTCCGCGGGAGACCAGAAGGGAACCGCGAGCGGCGCATGCGTCATTCCGCGAGCGGCGCGAGCGCTTCGGCGCGTGCAAAGTCCGACTCCTCGGTGATCTTCATGGCGGTCTCGTCGCCACGGACCACGACGACCGGGAATCCCATGCGCTCGCACAACGCGGCATCGTCGGTGGCCGAGATGCGCGCGCGCTGCGCCTCCGCATATGCCTGCTCGATCATGTCGCGCGGGAATCCCTGTGGCGTCTGCGCGAGCCAGAGCTGCGTGCGATCCACGGTGCGCACGATGCGCCCCGCATCGTCGACTTCCTTGAGCGTATCCTGAACCGGGAGCGCCGCGACAGCGCCGCGACCGGCGCGCGCCTCCGCGATCACGCGGTTCATCGTGTTCCGATCCACGAAGGGGCGGGCCGCATCGTGGATGAGCACGATGCGAACCTCCGGTGGCATGTCGCGCAATCCATTGAGCACCGAATCGCCGCGCTCGCGGCCGCCGGTGGACACCAGCAGCCGGTCGAGATCGCACTGGAAGATCCAGGGAGGCGGATCGCCAGCGTACTGCCGCGGCAGCACGCACACGACGATGGCCACGTCGTCCCGCTCCATGAAGCGCTGGACGCTGTGCAGCAGCATCGGTTTGCCGGCGACCCAGCGGAATTGCTTGAGCTCCGCATTTCCGGTGCGCGTGCCCTGGCCGGCCGCGACAATCACGATGCCCACATCGCGTGCCGCGCGAGCGGGCGCGGACGCTCCCTCCTTCGCGCCGGGCGCCGCCGATGTCATGGAAACAACATGGCGAAGAGATCCGCGATGTTCGCCACGCCGGCGACACGAAACGTGTCGTCACCGCCCGTGACGCGCGCGGCGCGGCGCGGTACGCCACGCGAGGCGAGATACGCGGTGCGCATTCCCATCTTTCGCGCTTCTCCCAGGCGGCGGTCCGCCTGCGACACGGCGCGAATCTCGCCGGAGAGCCCGACCTCGCCGAGGAAGACCGCATCGAGCGGGAGCGGGCGATCGTAGACGCTCGAGGCGAGTGCCGCGGCCACCGCAAGATCGCCGGCCGGCTCCTGCATGCGGAGTCCGCCAACGACGTTGACGAAGACATCGAGCTGCGAGAAAGGCAACCGCGCGCGCTTGTCGAGCACCGCCAGCAACAGCGCCAGGCGCCGGCCGTCGTATCCGGTGGACACGCGCTGCGGCGTTCCATAGCCGGCCTTCGCCGCGAGGGCCTGCACCTCCACCACGAGCGGGCGGCTGCCCTCGATGAGCACGGTCACCGCACTGCCCGACGCCGGAGCGAGCCGGTCGCCCAGGAAGAGCGCCGAGGGATTGTCCATGGCCACGAGGCCGCCCTCCGTCATCTCGAACACACCGATTTCGTCCACACCGCCGAACCGGTTCTTGGTGGCGCGCAGCACGCGCTGGTCGAGCGAGCCCTCGCCCTCGAAGTAGAGCACCGTATCCACAATGTGCTCCAGCGTCTTCGGCCCGGCGATGCCGCCGCCTTTCGTGACGTGGCCAACGACGAAGACGCTCGTGCCGCTGTCCTTCGCAAAGCGCATCAATCGGGCGGCACATTCGCGCACTTGCCCGACACTGCCCGGAGCGCCGTCGAGATCGGCGGTAAAGATCGTCTGAATGGAATCGACGAACAGGACGCGCGGCGAGCTGCTCGCGGCCGTCGCAAGAATCGTTTCGAGCTGAGTGTCGCAGAGCAGTTCTACCTCGTCCGACAATTCGCCGAGGCGATCGGCGCGGAGGCGCACCTGGAGCGGCGATTCCTCGCCCGACACGTACAGCGCCGAATGGCCTGCCTGGTGCAATCGCGCGGCCACCTGCAGGAGCAGCGTGGACTTGCCAATGCCCGGTTCGCCGCCAATGAGCACCATGGAACCCGGGACGATACCGCCACCCACGACGAAATCGAATTCGCCGATGCCGGTAAGCCAGCGACGGCTCGCGGCGCCCTGCACATCGCGCAAGCGGAATGTCGGCGCAACGCTGCCGCCTTCGGCTGGGGATGCTCCTGCACATCGCGCAAGCGGAATGTCGGCGCAACGCTGCCGCCTTCGGCTGGGGATGCTCCCGCCGCGCGCCGGCGGCCGCCAGCCCCCTTCGCGCGCGGCGCGACCGCTTCCTCGACAAGCGTATTCCACTCACCGCACGTGTCGCAGCGTCCGGCCCATTTGGGATGTTCGGCGCCGCACTCGGAGCAGCGGAAGACTGTGCGCGTCATTCGGAACAGGGGGTGCCGCGCACGCCGCGCCGCTCAGCTTTGCCGTGCCGTATAGTTCTCAAACCGCGTGTAGGCCTTGTGGAAGAACAGATTGACGAAACCGATCGGGCCGTTGCGCTGCTTGCCGACAATGATCTCGGCGCGTCCTTCCAGCGAATTGCCATCCTTGTCGGTCGGCCCATCGTACACTTCCTGACGATAGATGAACATCACGAGATCCGCGTCCTGCTCGATGGCGCCCGATTCGCGCAGATCCGAGAGTTGCGGGCGATGATCGCCGGCGCGCTGTTCCGGCGCCCGTGACAACTGGGAGAGCGCCACCACCGGCACGTTGAGCTCCTTCGCCAGCGCCTTGAGCGACCTCGAGATCGTGCTGATTTCCTGCTGTCTGCTCTCCGAATTGGGCGGCCCCTGGATGAGCTGCAGATAGTCCACGATCACGATACCGACATTGGCATCCGCCTTGAGCCGGCGGGCCTTGGAGCGAATCTCGAGCAGCGTGATCCCCGCCGAATCATCAATCCAGATGGGTGCTGCGCTCAGGATGCCGGCGGCGCGCGCCATCCGCGGAAAGTCGTCATCGCGCAGCATGCCCTTGCGCAGCTTCTGCGCATCCACCCGCGCCTCCGCCGTGAGCATGCGCTGCACCAGGGATTCCTTACTCATTTCGAGCGAGAAGAGCGCCACCGGAACATTCTTTTCGATAGCCGCGTATTGCGCGACGTTCAGCACGAATGCCGTTTTCCCCATGGAGGGTCGGGCCGCGACGATCACCAGCTCCGCGGGCTGGAAGCCGGACGTCATCTCGTCAAGATCAGCGAAGCCGGTGGGCACGCCGGTAATGGTCTTGCCGCCGCGCTGCAGCGCCTCGATGCGCTCCATCGTCGGCCACATGAGCTCCTTGATCCGCATGAAGCCCTGTGCTCCGCGCTGCTGGCTCACCTGGAAGACGCGGTGCTCGGCCTCGTCGAGCAGCTCGGCGGCCGTACTCGTGCCGGCAAACGCCTCGGTGATGAGCGCCGTGCAGGTCTCGATCAGTCGCCGCTGGAGCGCCTTTTCCTTGACGATGCGCGCGTGGTACTCGACGTTGGCCGACGTCGGCACCGCGTACATGAGTTCGGCGATGTGTTCCTTGCCGCCCGCCGCCTCCAGCTCACCCCGGCGCGACAGCTCCTCGGCCAGCGTGAGCGCATCCACCACGTCACCGCGCTCCGTGATGCCCACCATGGCGCGAAAGATCCGCCGATTGCCCTCGCGATAGAACATCGTGTCATCCACGTGTTCCGCGGCGCGCAGCACGGCATCCTGGTCCATCAGCATCGCGCCCAACACTGCCGCTTCGGCTTCTTCGGAATAGGGCGGACGACGGTCCCGGAATGCGTCAGGCGCTGGCGCTATCGAGTATTCGGCGGGCGAGCTGGACATCTTCCCAGGTGGATCGCTTCCATGCGGGGTTCCGGAGCAGCGCCGCCGGATGATAGGTCACCACGACCGGAATATCGTGGTACTGGTGTATCGTACCGCGAAGCTTGCCGATGGACAGCTTCGTTTCGAGCAGCGTCTGCGCCGCGAAGGTCCCGAGGGCAAGGATTACCGACGGGCGAATCAACTGGATCTGCCGAACGAGGTAGGGACTGCACGCCTCCACCTCGTTGGGAAGTGGATTGCGATTGCCCGGCGGCCGGTGTTTCAGCACGTTGGCAATGAAGACGTCTTCCCGCTGCAACTTAATCGCGCCGAGGATTTTCGTCAGGAGCTGACCGGCCTGGCCGACGAACGGCCGGCCGGAAGCGTCTTCCTGCGCGCCAGGCGCTTCCCCCACGCACATGAGTCGTGCGTTCGCGTTTCCCTCCCCCGGCACCGGATGGGTGGCGCTCCGATAGAGCGGACACCGCGTGCACTCGCGCACGAGCGCGGCGACAGTGTCGAGCTCGGGTGTCTCGAAGATTGCGGTAGCCGATGGATGCAGCTTCGCGGACTGCGCCACTCCCACCTCGTTGACCCGGGACTCGTCTGGCGGTGTCTCGAAGATTGCGGTAGCCGATGGATGCAGCTTCGCGGACTGTGCCACTCCCACCTCGTTGACGCGGGACTCGGCTGGCGGCGCTTCAAGCAGTTCGCGCCAGCCTGCATCTGTCGCGGACTCCGCCACGCGAGTTGACACGGGGCGCTCGGCCGCCGGGGGTGGCGACGGCATGCGCGCCCTCGCTCCGAGCACATGCATGACCTGGTCCACCGTCAGTCCGTCGAGCACGAGATCCTGTTCGCCCAGCTCGCGGCGCTGCTCGAGATAGCGGCGTAGCAGCTGCTCAGCGCGCATGCAGCAGCGCCTCGACGCGGTCCAGAATCGTATCGGCCACCAGAACCTTGCTGAGCAGTGGCAGCACCTCGGCCCTCCCGTCGCGGCCAATCAGCGTGACGCGATTCGTGTCCACCGAAAACCCGGCACCTTCCTCCAGCGCGTCGTTGGCGACAATCAGATCGAGCTGCTTCGCGGCGAGCTTGGCGCGGGCATTCTCGAGCAGATCGCTCGTCTCCAGCGCGAAGCCCACAGTCACCATGCCCGATGGCCGCAGGCTCTTCGTAGAGGCGAGCACGTCGGGCGTTGCTGTCAGCTCGAGCGGCGGCGGTGCAGCCGCCTTCCTGACCTTCTGCGTCGCCGGCTGCGCCGCGCGGAAATCAGCGGGCGCCGCCGCCATGATGAGCGCAGATGCCGCGGGGATGGCCGCCGCGATCGCGTCCGCCATTTGCTGGGTGGTCTCCACCGGAATGACCGTCACGCCAACGGGCGGTGCAACCTCGAGCGGGCCGGCAACCAGTGTGACGTCCGCGCCGCGCCGCCACGCCACCGCGGCGAGGGCGACACCCATCTTGCCGCTGCTGCGATTCGACAGGAAGCGCACCGGGTCGATGGCCTCGCGCGTGGGACCCGCGCTCACGACGATCCGGCGTCCCGCGAGTGTGTTGCGCTCCAGCATCCGCCCCACGTGGGCGAAGATCACATCCGGCTCCGGCATGCGCCCCGGTCCGCTTCCCTCACCCGCGGCGAGCGGTCCGTCGTCGGGCTCGAGGACCGTGTAACCGAGCTGGCGCAGATGCGCGACGTTGGCCTGCGTCTGCGGATGGCTCCACATCCGGTCGTTCATTGCGGGCGCGAGCAGCACCGGTGCGCGCGTGGCCAGGAGGCATGCGCACAGCAGATCATCGGACCGGCCGCACGCCGCACGCGCCAGGAAATCGGCGGTGGCGGGAGCCACGACAATTGCCTCGGCGTGCTGCGCCAGGTGGATGTGATCGAGCGCCAGTCCCGCTGCAATCAGCTCGGTGTGCACCGGTCGCCCGGTGAGGGCCTCGAAGGTGATCGGCGCCACGAACTGCGTGGCGGCGTGCGTCATCACCACGTCGACGTTCGCGCCGGCCTGCGAGAGCAGACGCGCCAGCCACCCGGTCTTGTAGCAGGCAATGCCGCCGGTCACGCCCAGCAGCACGCGCCGTCCATCGCAGGGGCGCACGCCGGAGACGGTCAGTGGCCGCGACGCGGCACGACGCGGTACTTGATTCCGTCCTCTTCGGTCAGCTCCTCGAGTGCTCGCGTGGTGAGTTTCTTCTCGCGCACATCGGGCGAGAGACGCGGAAACTCGTTGAGCAACCGCGAAAACTTGGCCGCGATGAGCACGCCGAGGTACTTGTTGGTTGCGTTTCTGGCGACTTCCGCCGGAGTGAAGACTTGCATGATTCGATTGCTCCCTTGCGCTCAGGTTTCCAGTTCCCGTTCCAACCGTTCAATGATGGCGCGCACATCGCGCTCGACATTCTTCAACCGCTCGCGCCGCATCCCTTCGGCGTCGATAATGCCCGACACGCTGGCTGTTGCGCGCTCCAGGTCATCGTTCAGCACCACGTAGTGATACATCGGCACCGCCCGCAGCTCGACGAGCGCGCTCACCAGCCGCTTCTTGAGTGATGCGGCGGTCTCCGAATTCCGCGCCCGCAGGCGTTCGAGCAGGACTTCACCGGAGGGTGGCAACACGTAGATGAGCACCGATTGCGGAAAGGCGACGCGAAACTGCGCGGCGCCCTGCACGTCGATGTCCATGATCACGTACTGCCCCCGCGACAGCACACGGGCGACCTCGCTGCGCAACGTGCCGTACAGATTGCCGTGCACTTCGGCCGCTTCGGCGAATTCCCCGCGCTGCTGTCGCGCAAGAAACTCGCCCGTGGAGAGAAAGTAATACGACTCGCCCTCCACTTCGTCCTCCCGCGGCGGACGCGTCGTGCACGACACCGAATAGCCGACATCCTGTCGTGCTTGCAACAGGCACCGCGCGATGGATGTCTTGCCGCCGCCGGAGGGAGATGAGAGAATGACGGGGAATGCCGTCACTCGACGTTCTCCACCTGCTCCGCAATCCGCTCGAGCTCCTCCTTCATCGCCACGACATCGTGCATCATGGCTGTATCACGCGCCTTGCTGCCGGTCGTGTTGGCTTCCCGCAGCATTTCCTGCAGCAGGAAGCCCAGTCGCTTCCCCACGGGCGAGCGATCCGCCGCGTGCAGCGCGCCCCGAAAGGCTTCAAGATGCGCGCGGAAGCGGTCGATCTCCTCGGACACGTCCAGCCGGTCGGCCATCACCGCGATCTCCTGCGCCAGTCGCATCGGATCCACATCCACGCCGCCAGCCAGCTCGCGGACGTTGTGGCGCAATCGGTCCCGCTCCGCGACCAGCCGATCAGGAGCGCGGACGGCGATCCGTCCCATCGCCTGTTCCAGGCTCGTCACGCGCTCCTCGAGCACCACCGCCAGCCGCATGCCTTCCGCATCACGCATTCGCTCCAGCGACTCGAGCGCCGTTCTGACGATGGCCAGCAGCTCCGATGGGCCTTCGGGCAGTTCGTACAGCGACTCGGCCGAAACGACGTCCGGCAGGCGCAGCACGGTCCGCAGTTCGAGCGCCTCGGTGAATCCATGGCGTGATTGCAGGGCCCGAAGCTGCGCGGCAAACGCCGCGAAGCGTTCTTCATCCACGTGCGCCGTTGCCGCGGTGTCGCGTTCAAGACGCGCCGTGAGCGACACATGTCCCCGCGCGATCGCCTTCTGCAGCGCCGCGCGCACGTCGCCTTCCCAGCGCGACAGCGCTCCCGGAAGTTTGATGTTGGGATTGAAGAATCGATGATTGACGGTTCGCAGCTCCACCGTCACACGTTGCGATCCGACAGCTCCCGTCGCGGTGCCATACCCCGTCATGCTTCGTATCATGAGCAGTCTTGTAAGTTACGACGGCACAACGTCATTGTCAATTCCAGAATTGCCAGCGCACACCGTAGAGCAGCCGCTGCCTCGGCTGCAGGAATCCGGGGACATACTCGAAAATGGGTGGGCTGATGCCGTACATCGAGTGGAAGAAGATCACGGCATCGAGAATGCGCACTTCGACCCGCGTGAGCAGCACGTGATTGTAGACCGCGATCTCGCCGCCCCCGTCGAGCGACTCCGTCGTCCCGATGCCCGGGAAGATCACATTGCCCCGGTATTCGTGAGCCACCGAACCAAAGAATCCGAAATTGCCCGAGGGAAAACGGTGCAGCCATTTCGTGTCGAGATAGATCTCCTCGTGTGACTGGAGCTGCGGGCGATAATAGCCGTCCGCGTTCCAGCGCATGCCGGACACGTTGAACCCGATGTCCTTGTACACCTTCCCGCGCAGCGTACCGAAGATGGCCGAGCCGCTGCTGGAGAGCGCACTCGCGAATGTGGGGCCGTATGCGACGAGTCCGGGGACGACCTCCGCATCGCGCCGCATGACGCCACCGCTCATCCAGAACTGTCCGAGTCGCAGGCCCGCCTCGCCACGCATGGCGTAGGTCGCGCCTGTGGATACGCCGTTCACGCTGCCATGGCGCCGTGTGAGGGCGCCGGTGAATGTGACGCGTCCGAACGGCGTCCAGCGCGCGCTTGCCTCCTCGGTGGACGTCGTGTCGCCGCCGCGATAATCCGCGAAGAGCGAGACCGCGAGCGATGGACGTTCGTA
>Ga0207695_10002472_pt1 | contig 27235 bp, 27 predicted proteins | sample KBSC54metaG_FD_184354 | JGI IMG/M metagenome (GOLD analysis project Ga0207695, IMG submission 184354) | Corn rhizosphere microbial communities from Kellogg Biological Station, Michigan, USA - KBS C5-4 metaG (SPAdes) (version 2) | ecosystem: Host-associated > Plants > Roots > Rhizosphere > Soil...
TCGGGTCGTTTGACGGCCATGAGGAAGGCTCCGTGGCTGGTGTTGGATGGCCTCGAGGCATGGCTCCGCCGAGGCCGGCGCGAACGGGCACCGGGCAGGCTGCGGGCGAAGGAGGTCTCGGGGGCGTCGGCTGTCAGGCTTCAGCCTTCGAGCGCCAGGCCATTGTGGGTGTCGATATTTTCCAAGTCAAGCATTTTGTTTGCCTTGGAAAGTATCTGCCGGTGTCAGCCGGGTCAGAACACGGAACCCGTGGCCTTCCGCGACGGCCAGCCAGGTCGGCGCGAGGCCGATGCCTTCGGTGCCGTAGAGGCCGTTGCGCGCGCTGCGGTAGGCCAGCGGCGGCCGGCGGCGGCTCCAGCTCTCGGGCCGCGCCAGGCCGTGCTCGACCAGCGCGGCGAGGAAGTGCAAGCCCTCGTAGGTCGACTGGCCGAGCGCGTTCAGCGTCGGCGAGCGCGGGCCGAAGTGGGCGTGGTAGCGCTCCTTGAACGCGAGGTTGGCATCGGTCTGCAGCGCCGAGAAATAGCTCGCCGCGACGTAGAGCCGCTCGGTGTTGTCGCCGCCGATCGCGAGCAGTTCGTTCTCCTCGGTCGCGCAGGTGAGGCGCAGCATGCGCCGGCCGAGCCCGGCCGCGCCGAACGCGCGGTTGAAGGCGATCGTGTCGTCGCCGACGAAGGAGACGAGCGCCGCATCGGCCTTCGATCGCACCAGCGCGTCCAGCACTTCGGAGAAGTCGCCGGTGTGCACCGGCAGGTAGCGCTCGAGCACGACCTCGCCGCCGCATTCGCGCACGTAGCGGTGCGCCAGGCGGTTCTGGCGTTGCGGCCAGACGTAGTCGTCGCCGATCATCGCCCAGCGGCGCGGGCGCTCGTGGCGCTGCAGCCAGCGCATCGCCGGATAGAGCTGGCGCAGCGGCGTGTCGCCGATCGCGAAGACGCCGGGCGTTGCCTCGCCGCCCTCGTAGAGCGGCGTGTAGACGTAAGGCACCTGGCTGCCGACGACACGCAGCATGCGCTGGCGCACGCGGCTGGTGTGCATGCCGACGATCGCGTCGACCTCGCCGCCATCGAGCAGGTCGCTGATCTGGCTCTCGAGCAGCGTGGCATCGTCGTCGGCGTTGACTGCGATCAGCCGGCACGGCCGGCCGGCGAGTCCGCTGCCGGCATTCAGCTCGGCGGCGGCGAGCTTGGCGCAGGCCATCGCCGATGGCCCCCAGATGCCCGACAGCCCGCCGATCGGCACGCACAGCGCGATGCGCATCTCGCGTTCATGCTCGCTGCCGAGCCTATCGGCGGCATTGTCCGCGATGCGGCGCGGCAGCCAGCGGCGCGGCCGGGCCGTGTAGAAGCCGGCCCGGCCGTCGGCGTTACGACCTGCAACGAGGGGCATGGAAACTGCTCCGGTAGTGCACCAACGAAATGCCCGGGCCCGGCGCCCGCGGCCGGCCCGGCACCATCATCCTTCAGCGAAGGCGACGCAAGGCCGCCTTCCGACTTTGCCGCAGCTCGGGCCGCGCGGCATCCGGGACATCGCGTGCATGTCCCATGCCAGCGCCCCAGGGCCGCGCTCCGCTGATCGCGCGCGCGGTGAAGCGGGGTCGGGCATGCGGGTAAATAGTTTCTCAGGAAAGTATCGACGATAGAATGGCGGTCCGGACGTCTACCGCGCAGCGACGATCATGGCCGAGCAAGACCTCTCGCAGTACCTCGCCTTCCTGCTGGCCTCGGCGCATCGGCAGATGCGGCTCGGACTCGGCCAGTCGATCGGCGAGGACGGCGACGGCGAGTTCACCGAGGAGCACTGGCGCATCCTGCAGGTGCTGTCGGACGAGGAGGGCCGCTCGATGGGCGAACTCGCCGAGCGCGTGCTGCTGAACGGCCCGGCATTGACGAAGAACATCGACAAGCTGGTGAGCCGCGGTGTCGTGCAGCGCGCCGCCGACCCGTCGGACAGCCGCAAGGTGCTGGTCTTCATCAGCGACCTCGGGCTGGAGGTCGTCGCGCGACTCAGGCAGCGCGTCGACGCGCATCACGAGAGCATCGAGGAGACGTTCGGCCCGAAGAAGACGTTGCAGCTGAAGAAGCTGCTCGAGAGCTTCATCGCCGGCTCGCGGCCGCAGTAGCGCCGCTGTGGGTGCCCGGACTCCCGCCGAAGCTGCTACTTCGTACAACTGCCGCCAAGTGAGACCGAACCGTCTTTGCACTCGGTCAGGATCGAGTCATTGCCTGGATCGGGCACTGAACGGGTCGTCGACGGCTGACTGGCGCTGGTGACGGCCGAGCGCGGACCGGCTTGGTCGTAAACAATCTTCTTGCTGCCGAGATCGCAGGTGCCAACGACGCGCCCGATGGTCTGAGCACTTGCGGCTACCGTCGTGAGGGTGAAGGCGCCGACGCCCGATGCACGGATCTTGGCTTCGATCTGGGAGCGGATGGCGTCACAGTTTCCTGCCAGCGTGGTGGAAGCGGCGAGGGCCAATGCAGCCGCGATGACGAGTTGCTTGGACATGCCGTCGGCGAAAGGATGGACGATCCCAAGTCTAGCGTCTGCCTGCACGATGGGTTTCCATCGAGGCGGGGCGCCCTTCGCGCACCGACAATGGGCGCCATGAAGCCGGAAACGCCCACCCAACGCCTCGACCGCCTGGTCCACGCATCCGCCGCGCGGGTGCTGACGCACGGCTTGTCGCCGGTTTCGTTGTCGCTCGCCTGGGCCGACTGGGCCTGGCATCTGATGCTGTCGCCCGGTCGGCAGATGGAGCTCGCAGCGCTGGCGGCGCGGCTCGGGCTGGACAGCGTGCGCGTTGCCGCCGGCGGCACGCCCGGTGACGAACACCTCGGCGCCGCCGACGACGACCCGCGCTTTCGCCACGATGCGTGGGCGCTATGGCCGTTCGACGCGCTGCGCCATGCGTTCCGCAACCAGGAGGTGTTCTGGCGCGAAGCGGCGAGCATGTCCGGCATGAAGGCGCAGCATGCCGCCGAGACGCAGTTCTTCGCGCGGCAGTGGCTCGGCATGCTGACACCGGCAAACTGGCTGCCGACGAACCCGGTCGTGCTCGCCGACGCGATCGAATCCGGCGGCGCGCACCTGGTCCAAGGCGCGATGAACTGGCTGCGCGACACCACCGGCCAGCCGGACCCGCAGGTGCTTGCGCAAACTTCGCGCTTCGCTGTCGGCCGTGACGTCGCGGCGACGCCGGGCAGCGTCGTCTATCGCAACCGCCTCGTCGAACTGATCCGCTACGCGCCGCAGACGAAGACCGTCTGCCCCGAGCCGGTGTTCATCGTGCCGTCGTGGATCATGAAGTACTACATCCTGGACCTGTCGCCGCACAACTCGCTCGTGCGCTACCTGGTCGGCGAGGGCCATACCGTCTACATGGTGTCGTGGCTGAACCCGGACGCGAGCGACCAGAACCTGTCGATGGACGACTATCTCGGCCTCGGCGTGTTCGACACGCTGCGCGCGATCGGCCACCTGCACGGCGCCGACCAGCCGGTGCACGCGACCGGCTACTGCCTCGGCGGTACGTTGATGGCGATCGCTGCGGCGGCGCTCGGTCGCCATGGCGGCAGCGCGTCGACCGCCGGGCTGCCAGCGCTGCGCTCACTGACGCTGATCGCGTCGCAGACCGATTTTTCCGAACCCGGCGAGCTCGGCCTGTTCATCGATGAAAGCCAGATCCGATTGCTCGACGAGATCATGCGTGGCCAGGGCTACCTGACCGGCGAGCAGATGGCCGGCACGTTCCAGTTCCTGCATTCGCGCGAGCTGGTGTGGACGCGGCGGATGCGCGAATACCTGCTGGGCGTTCGCGAGGAGCGCACCGACCTGACCGCCTGGAACGCCGACACGACGCGCATGCCGGCGCGCATGCACCACCAATACCTGAGCGGTCTCTACTTGCGCAATGCTCTCGCCGCGGGGCGTTGGCGCGTCGACGGCCACGCGGTCTCTCTCGCCGACATCCGCGTGCCGGTGTTCCTCGTCGGCACCGAGCGCGACCACGTGTCGCCTTGGCATTCGGTCTACCAGCTGCACCGGCTCTGCGACGCCGAAGTGACGTTCGTGCTCGTCGCCGGTGGCCACAACGCCGGCATCATCTCGGAGCCGGGCCATCCGCGGCGCCACTACCGCATCGCACTGCGGCCGGCGCAGGGGCCGTGGCTGCACGCCGAGCGGTGGCAGCAGCAGGCCGAGCAGCACGACGGAAGCTGGTGGCCGGCATGGCACACGTGGCTCGTCGCGCGGTCGGGCAAGCCGGTGCGCGCGAAGCCGATTCCTGCCGACGCGGTGCTCGCGGACGCGCCGGGCAGCTACGTCCTGAAGCGCTAGCTGTTGCAGGCGCCGAGCGGCCGAGTATCAGTTCTAGCACCAGGCTCTTGACGCCGATGCCTGCCCTAACGAGCAGATCTGGTCCAGCCGAAAGCGCTCCGAGATCTCGCCCGTCCACGCGCCGCCGGATTCGAGCGCGTGACCATCAACCCGGACGCAAGGTAGAGGGCATTCAGCAGCCGGCTTGCCCGCTCGACCGTGACCCCGGGCCAAGTTGCCATGGTCTTGAGCGAAACCGATTCACGCCGGAGCCGCTGTACCGCCGAGCCGAGTGCACCGGGCGTGGTCAGTCCTTCCACAGCCGGGTTGCCAACGGCCCGATACGCGGCGGCGCCGCTGATCTCGGTGAGTAGTTCGCGTCGCGGGCCGTAGAGCGCCAGGGTCCAGAGCAGTGGCCAGAGCGGCCGGTAGTGCGCACTATCCACGCCCTCGTCATACAAGGACCGGTCAGCCGGTGCAACGCTCGGCGGCTCGATCAAGACCATTCTGGTCGTGCTCAAGCTGTCGAGCGATCCATCGACGACCATGTCGCGTGGACAGTGATAGACACCCAGCGTGGGAAACAGTGTCAGCGGCCAGATGACGTCCTGGTGCGACAGCAGCAGCGAGGCTGCTTCGCGATGCCGTACGCATGCCGCGGCAGTCTCGAGGATGTCTCCACCGTCGTTCGCATAGCCGACACCGGCATCCTCGAGATCCGCCATCAGGGACGCCGGAAGCACGGCTGCGCTGTCCAATCGTGCATAGCCGCTGGTCCCGGTCTCGATGCGATGGCGCTCGAACCCGCTGACACCCCACAGTGTCGATCCCTGGAAATCCTTCATCCCTTTCCCTTGCGATGCGTTGGCCACGAGTCGAACGTGCGACGGCACGTCAAGTCGCTCATGGACTATCGGCATCGGGCGGTGCTGATTGAGAGGCACGGCCCTGGGCTGGGTCCCTCATGGTCTGCGATTCGCACTTGCTCTGGCCCGGGCGGACTCCGGACAGGGTCCTCGTGCGCTGAGCGCCCGCATCGTCGTCCGCTGCGGCGACGCTCGACGGCGCTCGACGGCGCTCCGCTGCCGAACAAGGCCGGCTACACGCTTGCGCTGGCGTCCAGCGGGACTGATTCAGGCACTAACGCTCCACACGGTCGATCAGCATCGACAAGAGGTCTTGCTCGAGACGGTCCATGCCAACCGGATCCGGCGATGCGGGCTCGAAATCGATCTCAGCGATGCGCGAGCGAGCGCGGAGAAGGACGTCGTCCATCGAGGCGGGATCCGAGCCCATGTCGAGCAGCACGCATAGCGCGCCGATTGCGTCGACGGTCTGTGGAAATGAAGCCGTGGAGCTCATCGTGCGGTTGCCTCAGGGGGCCCAGGGGAGTGGTGCAATGAGAATTGCATGCACAAGACAATATGTCAATGAATGTAACTGTCCGATGGCGTGCCGAGCCGGCCGGCTCGCGACATAAGGCGCGGCCTCAGCGCGCGGTGAGTGCCAGCAGCTTCTCGGCCGTGATGTGCATGTTGATGCCGTGTTCGCCCACGATGCCGACGATCTGGTGCTCGGGCGTTGTGGTCTCGACTCGGAAGGGCTTCGCCACGGGGCCCCCGTCCGGCAGCGTGATGCAGGCGACCGTCGGCGTCGTGACCGTCGGGCCGCGTTCGACCACGACACCGATGGCGCCCGATGTGAGTCGTACATAGCAGCCGGGCGGATAGACGCCGAACTCCTTGATCAGCGCCGCGGTCATCGAGTTGCCGGGGTCCTGGGCAAACATCTGGCGTCCGGCAATGTCGGCCGCCAGCGCTGCGCGGCGTTCGCGCGAAGCGAGCTTTGCCGTGTAGATCTCGGCGCGCCTCGCGAGGGACGCAAGGTCTCTCGCGCTCTCGCGAACCGGGGGGCGGTCCACGGGTGCTTTGGGATCGTGGTGCATTTCCACGGCCGCGAGCCAGTCCGAATCCATGATGCCGGCAAGTTCTAGCATTTCCCGGCTGCGAGCGGTATGAGTCCTTATCTCTTCCCGTTGAGCATCGGTCGGAAGGATGGTCTGGCGGGCGAGCACGCCCTGAAGCTCGACCATCGAGACGTTCATCGTCAGCGCGACCTTGAAGGCCTTGGTCTTGTCGTCCAGGCTCCAGGACAGGCGCTGCGCGACCAGGTAGGCGGTGATCGCGCTGTCGAGCGACCGCCGCACGCCGTAGACCATGGCCAAGCCGCCCTCTTGGCGCAGGATCTGGAAGATCGCCAGATCGGGATCGCGCTCGATCAGCGCCACCACCGGGGTGGCAACGTCGTCAAGGGTCTTTTGGAATCCGATGTGCGGCGCGTCCCGCATCGCCTGTGCGACGCCGTTCATCACATGGGCCCAGCGCTCCGGCAGCCTGTCGCGCGGAAGTTGGCGCAGCAGTTCGCCCTCCGAAAGGACCTCCGAGACATCGACGAGCAAGCCCCGCTCGAAGAGGGCGCCAAGCTCGTCGCCGGTGTGGACCCACTGACCCTTCGCGAGAAGCAAGGTGCCATCGGCTGCATAGACGTTGAAAGGAAGCGGCGCGCCCGTCGTCACCCGAGCCTTCACGCTTGAGAGAGCTGCGAACTGCATGTTCGGTCCCGTTTCCATGTCGAAGAATGGCGTCACGCCCTGCCTGAAGAGAGTCTAGCTCGGCGCGAAATGCTCGCGAGGGAGACGAACGTCCGATGGCGCAGGGCGCCCCGATCTCATCGACGCCGGCTCGCCCGCGCACGCTCGCCGCCCTTCGTCGGCTGGGTCTTCTTGGCCGGATTCAGCAGGACGGCCGCCGCATACGCCCTGACATGATCGATGAAGGCGCGCAGCTTCGGCATGATCTGGCTACGGCTGGGAAAGTACAGGAACAGGCCCGGCGAAGACGGCGCATGTTCGGGCAGCACTTCTTCGAGTCCGCCCGACGCGAGCTGCTCCATCGCCATCGGCTCGGGCACCTGCGCCAGACCCACGCCGCCGAGCGCGGCGGACAGCATCGTCGGGACATCGTTGACGATCAGCGGACCCGCAACCGCCAGCTCGAGCGCGCCGCGCGGCGCGCGCATCCGCCAATGGGCCAAGGCGCCGTTCGACCGACGCAGCCTGACGCATGCGTGGCTGGCGAGGTCGGCAGGTTTCCGCGGCCGGCCGCATCGCACGAAGTAGCCGGGACTGCCGACAACGATGAGCCGAAACGGGGGCGTCAGCCGGATCGCGACCATGTCGGCGGCGATGAACTCGCCGAGCCGGATTCCCGCATCGAACCCATCCCTGGCCAGGTCCACGAGTTCCGGACTTGCAGCAATCTCGACGACGACATCGGGATGGGTCGCGCAGAACGACGCCAGCACCGGTTGCAGGATCAAGGGCACCACGACGCCCGGCACGGCCAGGCGCAGCAGGCCGGAGGGCTTGAGGCCCAGGCCGCGCGCCGCGGTGGTCGCGGCGACGATCTCGTCGAAGGCGGGGCGTGCCCGCTCCAGGAAGCGTTCACCGGCCTCGGTCAGGCCCACGCTGCGCGTCGTCCGCGTGAACAGCGTGACGCTCATGCGCGCCTCGAGGGCGCGGACCGCCTGGCTGACCGCTGACGGCGTGACGCCAAGATCCGCCGCCGCCTGACGGAAGCTGCGGCGCTCGGCCACGCGCACGAATGCTTCGACGCCGTCGAGCGCGCCACGGGAAATTGTGTAGTCCTGCTTCATTGTTCATACAGATTAGACCCATTTATCAAACAGGGCCAGTCCCGTAGATTTGACCCATCGCAGCGTGCGCGAAGGCCGCATCGACATGTTGATGGCGCGCGCCGGCTGCTGATCGGAGTCCAGCCAATCGCCCCGCAATGGGCCGCACTTATTGGAATGCCATGAACCTTCAGCTCATCTTCGGGTCCAGTGTCGCGTCCGGACTGATCGCATGGGGAGTCTTCAGTGCTCTCTATCTGTGGCCGCGGTTGGAGGGTCGATCGCGCGCCGACGCGCTTCGGCCCCTGCTTGTCCTTCACGGATTCCGCTTCATTGGGCTATCGTTCCTGGTGCCCGGGGTGGTTTCTGCCGACCTGCCCATGACGTTCGCCCGCGATGCGGCCTATGGTGACCTCGCTGCCGCGGCTTTGGCCTTGCTCGCCCTGGCGGCCTCGCGCAGCCGGTGGGGAGGCGCCCTCACGTGGGTCTTCAATATCTGGGGTACCTTCGACCTGCTGAATGCGTTTTATCAGGCAAACGCTTCCGGACTGTCACCGAGTCAGTTCGGCGCGGCGTTCTTCATTCCCACGTTCATCGTTCCAATCCTGCTGATCACGCATGGATTGGTGTTTCGCATCCTGTTGAAGGCTGATCGCAGCCTCGATGTCGATGAGGCATCCATCGGGCGGTTCGGCAAAACGGCAGGCTGGTGACGGCGCGATCTACTCCTCGAAGCGACTCGCGGCATCACGATCGCGCTCGTATCGTCTCGTGAGCGGAAACGGCGGCAACCAGGACTCGCGGCGGATGATCCAGCTTTCGTAGGTTGGCATCAGCTGATCAGGGGCATCCAGGGATCCCAGGTTCACTTCGATTTCGTCGGCGCTGCGGGAAAAGACCGACGAACCGCAGCGGGGACAGAAAAACCGCCCGGCGTAGTCTCGCGTTTCGCCATCGATCGTCACCGAATCCTGAGGAAACACCGCGGACGCGTGGAAAAGGGCCCCGTGATGCTTGCGGCAGTCGAGACAGTGGCAGAGGCCGACTCTGTAGGGGAGTCCCGACGCCACGATTCGGACCTTGCCGCAGAGGCAACCGCCAGTGAATCGGTCCATGCCGCATCTCCTTTGAAAACGAACCCTGTCGAACGTCCAATGAGAGCACAGCTGATGAAACAAGAAAAAAAGGGCCCGCCCCGAACTGCTGGGCGGGCCACAAGTCCTCAGGATTGAGGACGTCGTTGGGATCGATTGCGCGCCTGCGATTCGCAGTTGGCGCGCGACGGCAGTCAGCGTACACCGTTATTGGCGGATGGGGTGGGGCTGCAGCCTTCGAAGCCCCTAGAACCTAAAAGCAGGCCTTGAACCGTCGCTATCATCATGCGACCCTCCCCAGAGGAGGCCACAGGGCTGAAGGAATCCATGTGCGGCTCACGCTCTAAGGACGAAGACAGCGCTCTTGACGACATCCCTCGTCCTCGCCCTGGTCGGTGCGACAGGCTGGTGGCAGTTCTATCGGCTGTCCAACGAGTACGTCGAGCTGATGCGCGAACAGCAGCAGGCCCTGACACAAAATGCCGCGTCGGATCTCGACTACGTCCTTGTCGCCAGAGGCATCCACCGACAACCCTCGAAAGATTTCGAACGGAGATCGCGCCGACTGCCGTCGCCACCGGCGTCTGGGTCGGAGAGTCGCTCGTCTGGGATGCCGAGCGACGCGAGTTTCCGGTCAGCCACATGGTGATCGCGCATTGCGATAAGCAGAGATGCTCTATCAGGCCAAGGGAGCCGGTCGCAACAACGTCAAGGTGGCACTTCGGCTGATTGAAGGAGGCCGGGCGTAGCCATCCGGCGAGGCCGGCGCTTCTTCGCGGGAGGATGTCATGAGGTGCAGCGCGCCATGCGGCACGGCTCATCGCGCAAGATTTCGCGGCCTTTCTTGATGGCCTGCCGGAGAGCCTCTTCGGGGGTGAGCCAACGATGGCCGCCGAACATGCTGACATCGCGAAAGACTTCGTGCCGCTCGTGTGCCGGAGTCACGCGACTCACGATCACCGAGGCCACGAAGCCGTTGCCATGGGGGGCTTCCAACGCGCCGGCGTAGATGCGGAAGTCCCCTTCGTCTCGTTCGTGGAAATGCACCTTGTGCTCCAGGGCCAGGTTGATGCGATGTGCGATGGATGCACTGTCGCCGCGCCGCCCCTTTTCAGTCCTTTGGCGAGCTGAAACCGACCTGAAGCAATATGAAAGCGGCCGCTCGCGTGGCGTGCTACGGCTCCACGGTCCACCCAGCCTGCTCGTCGCTCTTGTTGTCCTCGTAGCGCCACTTCGTTTCGCATCGACGGCACGTGAAGTACGACAGGCTGCTCTTGGCCATCCCGCTGCGCGTCGGTGCGGGTTCGACGGTTTTCACCAGCGAGAGGTACGCATGGGCCGGAAATCCCCGTCGTCGCTGCACCACGGCGGCGCATGCGTCACACATGGCCATTGCGTGCTCGACGGAAGCGACAGGGCTCCGCGAACTCGGGATACGGATCGCACCGAGCGTCGCCAAGCCACGGTTGGTGCATGAATGGCTCCGGATTCGAGCTTTTGACAGTCCTCCCCGACCGGTCGAGTGTGGCCCCCTCGAGCGGCCATGAGCTGTCAATATGCACCACCAGGCATGTGCATAGTGGCGCAGCGAAGCGCTTCCCGGCGACGTCGCATCAACGATCGGCGGACGCTCGCAAGTAGCGATCCCAAGCCGGTCCGAGGGCCGCGGCCTCAAGCGTCGCCGGAAGGCCTCTGCGCCGCTCGTGGAACGCGTGCAGCCGGAGCAGCTCGGCACTCACCTCCGATGGGAAGCCTCGCCGGCCGCCGCGCTTGTCGACCAGCAGATCGTCGAGCACTTTGTCCGCGAGCTCGACGTCTCGCCATACGAGCGCAAGCCGGTTCACGATGCGCGGAAAGATGTCGGCCAAATGATTCGGCCGCACTGCCGACGGCAGCTTCATCAGCCAGACATGAGCGGCCGGAGACAGGACGCGCTCCCACTGCTGTTGCGCGGTCAGCGTGACCGAGGGCGCGGGCGCGAGCGCGACCAAGGGCAGCTCGATGTCGACCGCGGGAGCCGGCAGCACCTTGGGGCTCGAAGGCTCGCTCTTTCGAAATCTGTTCAGGAATGAGGTCATCAACATCGTTGGCACTCACGACCTTTTGGCCTGCAGCCATTCTCCGAAGGAGGGCGATGGTGGCCATGCAGGCGATGGCGTACAGCAACGCGACCACCGGCAGTTTTTCGCGTTTCATGTGCCGTGATGCGCGTGCCTTCGGCGAATGACGAGGGCGCCGAGGATCAGTGCCGCAACAGGGCAGCGGGCATCGTGTCTTCCTGGGCTTCATCCTCGATGAGCACGACGATGCGGCGCCCTCGCTCGCGGGCCACGGCCCGAGCGTCCCCGTCGATGTCCGCCTGGCGAGAGAGGTAGGTTCGCAGCCAGCTCGTCGGCTCCTCCTGAGCACCGTACTGGCGTTCCAGGTAGCCGGCCGATGCCACCGCAAGAACGGTGCTGCCGTCGACATCCAGATCGAATGCGACGCCGTGCAGCGCCGTGCTCAGGCGAATGTTCGTGCCCATGTCGTGCCCCCAGAGTTCCGACAGAAAGGTAATCCTTGGCCGTGACATTTGCGAGTCGCCTTGCGTTTCGTAGCAAAACGCAGCCGAGCTTGGTTCGAGGGACTTTGTCCGCTGCTATCAGAGTCGCCGAAATGAGATGCTAGAAATGCCACGGCGCTCCCGCGCCTCGAAGACCGTCCGGGACTGTGCGCCAGACGGATTCGCATTGGTTCGGAAGCGCCTGGTGAACACGGCGCCGCTGGTATCTTTCTGGCGACTTCGCCCGTGGCGGTTGCTACGGCGAAAGTCGCGCAACAAAAATGGTGACGCCGCCAGATTCGCGTCGCCTCATCCGCGCAGCCCAAAGAGAGTCGGTATATGGCCGTCAGGCGTTATTTCCTATGGAGGTTGGTCGCCGTTGCAGGGTTCGGTCTGCTGCCTCTGATGGGCCTGCATGCGTTCACGCTGTATCGCGAATACTCGACCGCACGCGCCGCGGCCATCAAGACGGTGCAGGGCCAATCGGCCGACACCCGCCGTGAACTCGATGCGATGTTTGAGCGTGCGGAGACGCTGCTGCGATATCTGGCATCCCGCGAAGAACTGCAGCACTTCGACACGAACGAGTGTTCGCGGCTCCTGAAAGGCCTGGTCGCGGTCGATCCGGTCTACATGAACATCGGGGCGATCGGGCTGGATGGGCGAGGTCTGTGCCTGTCGGACGAGCGCAATCGTGCACCGACGGTCAGCTATGCCGACAACCCCTGGTTCCTGCAGGTCAAGGACGCCGAGTCGGCGGTGCTTGTCGGGCCGGTGCCAGGCCGTGTTGCGCCCAGACCCGTCGCCATATTGGTCGTGCCGGTGCGCGACGCTCGAGGTCGCCGAGTCGCGCTGGTCGGCGTCACGCTCGAGCTGGCGAAGCTTGCCGAGGCGCTTCAGGCACCCGGTTTGCCGTCGGGCAGCTCGGTGACCCTGGTGACTGCCGGCAACCGTGTTCTGGCACGGGTGCCGGACTTCGACCGATGGGTCGGCCGTGCCGCCCCCGTGAACCTCGAGAACCGACAGAGGATGGTCTCCGAGGGCTTTGCCATCGGCAAAGGAATGGACGGTGTCGAGCGCATGTTTGCCGTCGGCGAAATCCCGCGCTACCACTTGCGCGTCATTGCGGGCGTGCCGACGGACGTGGTCTTGGCGCCAGTCATCCATGAGTCGGTCAGGGATGCGGCGATTGCGGTGCTGCTCATCGTCGCCGGCGCGGTACTTGCCGGCCGGTGGGCGAGCGGGTTGACTCAGCCGCTGCGCCTGCTGCGCCTGGCCACCAGAGAGGTCGCCTCGGGTCGGACGGACGTTCGGGTGAAAGAGGACTTGCCCGGGGAGTTCCGCGAACTCGCGAAGGACTTCAACCACATGACCGAGGCCCTCGCAGATGTTTCGGCTCGACTCCAGGAATCCACCGACCATAGCCTCCGGCTGGCCCGACTGTACGAAGCCTTGTCAAGTACCAACCAAGCCATTACCCGGCCCAAGCCGCGAGATGTCTTGCTGCAGGACATTTGCAACATCTGCGTGACCACCGGCCACGCGACGATGGCATGGATTGGAATGATGGAGGGTCGCGGCATCGTGACGGTTGCCGCCGCCGGGCGCGCGCGCGAATACCTGCAGGTGGCCGACCTTTCATTCGACACGGAGGATCCCGGCTCCGGCGGGCCGACCGGGCAGGCGCTGCGCACCGGTGCGCCCTACATCGCCAACGACTTCAGCGAGGACCCGCTGACCCGGCCCTGGCGTCACCACGCGGTCGAGTTCGGCATCCGCGCGTGCGCCGCGATTCCTTTCCGGCGCGGCAGCCAGGTGGTTGGCGTGCTGAAGGTCTACGTCGACGAGGCGGGGTTCTTCGACGACCAGGTGGTGAAGCTGCTGCTGGAGATTGCGGGCGACATTTCCTATGCGCTGGAGACTGCCGAGAGCGAGAAGACCCGCGTGGCGATGCAACACGCCCTCGAGCGGCGTGAACTCCAGCTGGCGGGCGTCGTGGAAACGGCCAGGGACGCCATCGTGTCCACCGATGAGCGCCATCGCATCCTGAGCTTCAACAAGGCCGCGTCCGCGATGTTTGGTATATCGGATGAGGAGGCGCTCGGCCAGGAGCTGAGCCGATTCATCCCGCCTTCTGCCCAGCCCGGCCAGGCGGACTACGCGGCCTACCTCGCAACGGGGAACGCCGAGGCTCAGGCGTCCACGATTGCGCTGACCGGCCTCAGACGTGATGGCTCCCGCATTCCGCTCGAGGTCTCGTTCACTGAATTCGGGGAGCCGGGCAAGCTACTGAGAACCCTCGTGATGCGGGACGCCTCGCTTGTCCAGGAGGCCGAGCGGGCCCATGCGGCGCAGGCCGATGCGGAAGCGGCGAACTGGGCCAAGACCAACTTCCTATCGAGGATGAGCCACGAGTTGCGCACACCGCTGAATGCGGTGATCGGCTTCTCGCAGTTGCTGCAGGACAGCGCGGGCCCCCGTTTGAACGAGCCCGAACTCCGACAGCTCGAGCTGATTCATCTGGCCGGCGAGCAGCTGCGCGCGCTCGTCGAAGACGTGCTCGACGTTTCGCGTGTCGAAGCCGGGCAAGTCCTGGTTTCCCTGCAAGACATAGAGCTCTGTGAACTGCTCGATGGAGCCGTCACGTTCAGCTATGCGGCCGCGCAGTCGTCGGACGTCCGCCTGGTGGCCGAGTATCGTAAGCAGAGACCGATGCCGTTGCGGACTGACCCGGTGCGCTTGCGGCAGGTGATGCTCAACCTGATATCGAACGGCATCAAATACAACAAGCACGGCGGTACCGTGACTGTGACGGTCGATGCCGTCGCAGCGGAAGGCTACCTGGAGATCGGCGTGCAGGATACAGGCCTGGGAATGACTGCCGAGCAACTGCGCGGCCTCTTCCAGCCGTTCAATCGCCTTGGAAGGGAGACGACGACCATCGTTGGTACCGGTCTCGGAATGGCGCTGACACGCCAACTGGTCGAGCTGATGGGCGGCAGCATTCATGTCGATAGCACACCGGGAAGCGGAACGTTTGCAAAGGTCAGGCTTCCTTTTGTCGAGCCCGTCACCCGTCCCGAGTCCGGCTCGGCCATGCAAACGGGCGTGGTGCAGCCACGGCCCGCCGACGAACCGGACGAGCCGGAAGGCGTTGTCCTGTATGTCGAAGACAATCCCGTGAATGTTCTGCTGGTCCGGCAGATACTTGGCATCTGGAGCCGCGTGCAAGTCCTGGTCGCCGAGGACGGCGCCTCCGGATTGCGCTTGCTCGAATCATTGAGGCCGAATGTGGTCCTCCTCGACATGCACCTGCCGGACATGTCGGGCCTGGATGTACTCCGGGCGCTTGGATCGTCTGGCGACCTGGCGTACCCGGTCATCGCGCTCTCGGCCAGCGCGATGACGCAGGAGGTCGCGGCGGCCAAGTCCGCGGGCGCGTCGGACTACTGGACCAAGCCGGTGGACGTGGAAGTCTTTCGTCAGCGCATTGCGGAGCTGCTGCCGTCCGCCTCGATGCAGCTGGCCTTCTCCACGGGATTTGCGGTTTTCAAGTGAACCTCGCGGCGCATCAAGGACTTCTCGAAGCCAGGCAGGCCGCGAGGAACGCGGCGCTGGCCGCCGGCAACGTGCGATGGCGCTTCTTGACGATCGCGATCCGCCGCACGAACGCCGGGTCGTCAATGGCGCGCGAGCGAAGCGCCGGCTCGGCACGCACCTCTCTCGCGGAGGCGGGCAGGATGGTCAGGCCCAGGCCGGCCCGCACCATCGCGACGGCAGTCATCATGTAGGTCGTTTCGCAAGCCATCAGCGGGCGCCGGCCGAGGCCGAGGAAGGCCGCTTCGACGAGCGCGCGCACGCTCGTGGCCGGGTCGGTCAACACCAGCGGCAGGTCGACGATGTCCTCGATGCCGATGCGCTTCAGGCGGCCAATCGGATGACGCGCCGGAAAGACCAGGCAAAGCTGGTCCTGCACCTCGTGAATCACCTCCAGTTCCGCGTCGGCGAATTCGCCGCCGGTGATGCCGATGTCGACCTCCTCGCTGCGCACCAGCTGGATCACGCGACTCGCGATGGCATCGCGCACGACGAATCCGAGGTTGGGGTTTTGCTTGCGGCAGACGAGGATCACGTCGGGCAACAGGCTGGCCGCGAATGAGGGCAGCGCCGCGACGCGCACGGTGCCGCGTCGGCCGGCGCTCTGCTCATGCGACTCGGTGACCACCGCATCGATGTCCTGCAGCGTTCGCACGAATACGGGCAGCAACTCGCGGCCGATGCGAGTGAGCTCTACCGAACGGCTGTTGCGATCGAGCAGGCGGCTGCGCAGGGCTTCTTCGAGCTTTCTGATCTGAACCGTCAAGGCCGGCTGCGACAAGTGCAGCAAGGCAGCCGCCCGGGTAAAGCTCTTGAGCTGGGCCACCGACACGAAGGCCCGGATCTGGCGAAAGTTCAGGTCCATAACACCATGTTATTGCTGCAATCCAATCATTTCAATTGTTCTATTTTCGATCCGTCACTAGTCTTCGGCCCATAGACCTCCGGTGCTGCGCAAGGCGGCCCGAGAGGCGGTTCTCAAAACCATTGCTGGAGACGCACCCATGCTGCCGTTGCTCGGCCTCGCCACGATCATCGTGCTGCTCGTGGTCATCATGACCAAGCGCATGTCGCCGCTGATCGCGCTGATCCTGATCCCCATCATCGCGTCGCTCGTCGGCGGTTTCGGCCTCGGCACCGGCAAGTTCGTCGTCGATGGGCTGAAGAACCTCGCCCCGGTGATCGGCATGTTCGTCTTCGCGATCCTCTACTTCGGCGTGATCACCGACGCCGGCATGCTGGATCCGATCATCGACCGCATCCTGCGCACCGTCGGCACGCGGCCCACGCGTATCGTGATGGGCACGACCTTGCTCGCGCTGCTGATCCACCTCGACGGCTCCGGCGCGGTGACCTTCCTGATCACCATCCCGGCGATGCTGCCGCTGTACGAGCGGCTGAAGATGGACAAGCGCATCCTCGCCGCAGCCGCCGCGATGGCCGCCGGCGTCAACTTCCTGCCGTGGACCGGGCCGATGATCCGCGCCTCGGCGGCGTTACACCTGCCGATCGGCGACATCTTCAGCCCGCTCGTGCCGGTGCAGCTGGTCGGCCTCGTGTTCATCTTCTCGGCTTCGTGGTGGCTCGGCCGGCGCGAAGAAAAGCGTCTGGGCTTGACCGGCGCCGAGCAGATGAGCGTGGTCGTCGAGCGCAAGCTGACCGAGGCCGAACGGTCCTTGCGCCGGCCTAAGAACTTCTGGATCAACATCGTGCTGACGGTGCTCGTGCTCGGCACGATGGTCGCGATGGGCGAGAAGATCCCGCCGGCGGTGATGTTCATGATCGGCACCTGCGTCGCGCTGCTGATCAACTACCCGAACGTCGACATGCAGCGCCTGCGCATCGATGCGCATGCCAAGGCCGCACTGATGATGGCCGGCATCCTGCTCGCGGCGGGTGTCTTCACCGGCATCATGCAGGGCACCGGCATGCTGAAGGCGATGGCGCAGACGGCGGTGCACTTCGTGCCCGATGGCGCGGCCACGCACATCCCGTTCGTGCTGGGGCTGATCTCGATGCCGCTGAGTCTGCTGTTCGACCCGGACTCGTTCTACTTCGGCGTGCTGCCCGTGGTCGCCGAAGTCAGCCATCAACTCGGCGTGCCGATGCTGCAGGTCGCGCAAGGCGCTCTGATGGGCCAGATGACGACAGGTTTCCCGGTCAGTCCGCTGACACCTGCCACCTTCCTCGTCTGCGGCCTGGCAGGCATCGACCTTGCCGATCACCAGAAGTTTTCCATTCCGCTGCTGCTCGGGGCCTCGGTCGTGATGACCTTCGCCTGCGTGCTGTTCGGCGTGTTCCCGATCTGAAGGAGACATCGACATGACACGAAGCATCCGCCTCGGCTCGGGCGCCGGCTATTCCGGCGACCGGATCGAACCCGCCGTCGAGCTGGCCGAACACGGCGACATCCATTACCTCGTCTTCGAGTGCCTGGCCGAGCGCACCATCGCGCTGGCGCAGCAGGCACGCCGGCGCGACGCCGAGGCGGGATTCGATCCGCTGCTCGAAACCCGCCTGCGCGCGGTGCTGCCCATCTGTGCCGCGAAGGGCATCCGCATCGTGACCAACATGGGCGCGGCCAATCCGCTGGCGGCGGCGCGCAAGACCGCAGCCATCGCCCAGGAGCTTGGCCTCAGCGGCTTGAAGGTGGCCGCGGTGCTCGGCGACGACGTGCACGACGCGGTGTTGGCCGGCGACCATCGCTTCGAAGAGAGCGGCACGCCGGTCGCTGCCCTGGGTGACCGCGTCATCTCGGCGAATGCCTACCTCGGCGCCGGCCCGATCGTCGAGGCACTCGCGACCGGTGCGCAAGTCGTGATCACCGGGCGTGCCGCCGATCCGGCGCTCTTCATGGCACCGCTGATGCACGAATTCGGATGGTCGTTCGACGACCATGCGCGGCTCGGCCAGGGCACCGTGGTCGGCCACCTGCTCGAATGCGCCGGCCAGATCACCGGAGGCTACTTCGCCGACCCGGGCTTCAAGGACGTGCCGGGCCTGGCGCGGCTGGGCTTCCCGATCGGCGAGGTCAGCGACAACGGCGACGTGGTGATCAGCAAGGTCGCCGCGGCCGGCGGGCAAGTCACCACAGCGACCTGCAAGGAGCAGCTGCTGTACGAGATCCACGACCCGAAGCGCTATCTGCAGCCGGACGTCGTCGCGGATTTCACCGGCGTTTCGATCGAGTCGGTCGGCGCCGATCGAGTGCGTGTGGTCGGCGGGCGCGGCACGGCGCCGACCGGCACGCTGAAGGTGTCGGTCGGCTATGTCGACGGCTATGCGGGCGAGGGCCAGATCTCGTATGGCGGCCCGGGGGCCGTGGCGCGCGCACGGCTCGCGCTCGACATCGTTCGCGAGCGTCTGCAACTCACCCGGGTGCAGTCCAGCGAGCTGCGCTTCGACCTGATCGGCGTCGACTCGCTGCATGGCGGGCGCCTCTCGCAGCGCGCCGCCGAGCCTTACGAAGTGCGACTGCGAGTGACGGCTCGCTGCGAGACGCTTGCCGAAGCCACGCGCATCGGCAATGAAGTCGAGACGCTCTATACCAACGGCCCGGCGGGCGGCGGCGGCGTCTTCAGGTCGGCGCGCGAGATCGTCGCGGTGCAATCGGTGCTGTTGCCGAGCGCGCTGATCCGCAGCCGTGTCGAAGTCATCGGAGCATGAACATGAAACTTCGAACGCTGGCCCATTCGCGTACCGGCGACAAGGGCGATACCTCCAACATCTCGGTCATCGCTTATGACCCGGGGGACTACGAGCGCCTCTGTCGAGAAGTCACGGCCGCACGCGTGCAGCAACACTTCGCCGGCTTGGTGCACGGCAAGGTGACGCGCTACGAGCTGCCCGGCATCGCCGCACTGAATTTCGTGATGACCTTCACCCTCGGCGGCGGCGTGACGCGGTCCCTGGCTCTCGATGCGCATGGCAAGTCGCTGAGTTCTGCCTTGCTCGATCTCGAGTTGCCGGAGGAGGGTGGCGCATGAAGCGATGGCCCGGAGCTTCAGGCGATCGCCAAAGGGATCCGCGTGCCTGCGACGGGTCCGTGCGGTCGATCAGGAGCGGCGGGCGGTAACGATCCACGCCCGCGAGTCGAAGAGGACGCCGTCGCTCGTGCAGTGCGCCGCCAGCGTCTCGCGCAGACTGGCCAGCGCGCGCTCCGCCGCGGCCGCCTCTCGATGGGCGAGCAGGTCCTTCGTCATCTTGAGGTCGCACACGAGGTCATAGGCGCTGGCGGTGTCCGGGCCGTAGTAGACAGGTTCCTGTATGTCGGCAAAGCCGACTCCGCTGAAGCCCGCCGCGCCAAGGATGGACTCGACCCTGGACGGCTCGCCGAGCGAAAAAGGATCCGGCTCACCCGGCGCGTGCGCTGGCGCTGCGCCACCGGCGATCGAGTGTTGGATCGCGGTCGCCCACTCGTTGCGGTCGGCGCTCTGCCAGACCATCATGACGAGGCGTGCCCCGAGCCGCGACGCACGGGCGACGTTTGCGAATGCGGCGACCGGATCGCCGAAGAACATCGTGCCGAAGCGGCTGATGACGACGTCGAAGTGAGCGGGCCGAAACCGATGGACCTGTGCATCGCCCAGCTCGTAGCTGACGTTGCACAGGCACTCTTGTGCCGTGCGGCGGCGGGCGCGCTCGAGCATCGCCTCGGAGACATCGACGCCGAGAGCGAAGCCTGACTGGGCGGCGCGAGCTGCGTCCCGGGTGGACTGCCCGGCCCCGCAGCCGATGTCGAGCACTTGGTCCGCGAGGCCGATGTGCGTGGCCGCCCGCAGCCGCTCGTTGTGCCGGCGCAGCTCGGCATCGTAGTGGTCGACGAAACGCAGCCGCCGACCCTCCTGCGAGCCGGTCATCGCGGCGACGGCGACACCCGGCCGCCAGGCTGCTGGCTCGTGTGCCGTGCGAGCGCCGGGATGACGCGGTCCCAAACCTGTCCGGGCGGCATCTCATGGCCTACACCTTCCAGCAACAGCAGCGTTGCGCCCGGGATCTCCTTCGACAGCGCGATGCCGTGCTGGCAGGGGAACAACGGATCCTCCGTACCGTGGATCACAAGCGTGGGTACTCGAATGCTTCCCAATCGAGAGCGCCAGGGTTCGTGGCCGGGCTCGACGATCCAGTGGTTCGACAGGCTGGCCGCGATGTCGGCCGTGCGATCCACCGCTCGGCTGACCACGGCACGCAGCGCCGCATCGCTGGCCGTGCAAGTCCCTGCGAAGGGTTTCGTGCCGTCGACGATGTAGCGGATCACGGCTTCGCGATCGGACCAGTCAGGCTCCTCGGCCGGTTGCTCGAACACCGCCTTCAGGCGATCCAGCATCGGCGGCAGGTCGCTGCTCGAGGGGCCGCCCGGGCTGGTCGAGATCAGGGTCAGCGATGCCACGCGGGCGGGGAACTCCAACGCCAGGAGCTGGGCCAGCCCACCGCCCATCGAGATGCCGACGACATGGGCGCGCGGGATGCCGAGTGCGTCGAGCAGGCCTGCCGCATCCTTGACGAGATCGAAGCCGGTGTAATCGGGCTTGCCGGCCTCGCAGGTCGATGATCGGCCCGTGTCGCGCAAGTCGTAGCGAACGACATAGCGCTGCTGCGACGCGAGTCGAGTGCAGAAGGAGTCTTCCCACCAATCCATCGAACTGGCGGCACCGGCGATCAGCAGGACGGCAGGGTGCGCGGGGTCTCCGAACGCTTCGGTGCAGATCCGCACGCCATTGACACCGACCATCTTCTCGTTGCCCATGGCGACTCTCTCCTCGGCTGCATTGCAGGAAGCTGGATAGCGGCACTTGGGCGCCGTGCGCACGAATGCTGGCTCTGTGTTGCAGACGTCGACGCGCGCGAGCACTCGGCTGCTATTCGCGGCTGTCCTGGGTCCACGGAGCGAGCGCCGCGAGCAGGGCTTCGCTGGGCGCGATCCATTGGAATCCGGTGCGGTATTGGCCTGAGCTCAGGATCTGAAAGGCGACTATCGCCTTCCCCGCGACGATCCGCGGAGCGGAGCCTTGGGAAAGGGATGCGGCCGTCGCCGGCACTTGCAGGGCGACCAGCACCACGGCCCCGGTCGGAAAGCCTTCGGGGCTCAGCAGCCCGACGCCGCCGCGGCTGATGTCGAAGGTCCGGCAATCGACATGGCCGGCGTTGCCGAGCGAGACGCGAGCACGCCACGAGACCGGATTGCGTTGGCTCCGTCGAACGTCTTCGGTGAGGCGAGGCCGGTCGATGATGCGCACCCTCTCTGGTTGCCGCTGGGGGGCGCGATTTTGCCGGTGCTGACCTCAAATCGTCGATCGGTCGGACAAGGGCAGGCTTGCTTCGTGGGCATCTCCCCCGTTGGGGCGAAGTCGGTGCTATGCACGACGAGAGCAAGGCGAGCTTGCTGCCATCACGAACCCCATCGGCTGCGTTTGCAATATCAAGCATGACGCTATATCGTGCACCGTCACGATGAGCCCATTCGTAGCGAAGCCCTGCTTGTTGGCGTGCGTGCTTCTGCTTGCCGGAGCTCAGGCTCACGCCCAGGTGTGGAGATGCAAGTCGGGCGATAGCGTCGAGTTCTCGGACGTGCCTTGTCCTTCCGTCGGCGAGCAGTTGGACAGTCGCAAGCTGAAGGGCAATTCCGTGTCCGCGGAGAGGGCTCCTGTCACCAAGCCGGAACAGCCTGAACTCGGGGATCGTGCACGAGTCGACCCGACTCGCCCCGCTCGGACCGCCAACGTGTGCCCCGACGACAAGGACATCCGTGACATGGAGACCAAGGCCGGCTCCATCAGTCTTGGCGCCAAGGAAAAGGCGTTCATCGCGGACGAGGTTCGCCGCGCCAGGCAATGCCGCAATGGCCAAGGCCACTACACCGCAGGAGATTGGCGCCTGAGCCGCGAGGCCCAGGATGCGCAGAGCAGTATTGCCGGCGGCAGTGCCGCTCGCGCGCGAGCCGAGGGCATGCACAGTGCGGCCGACCCGGTCGAAGGAGATCGAATCGCCAGGGAGCACGCGCGGGAAGAGTCGGACCGGCAAATCGCAGAGGCCATCCGTCAGCGACAAGCTCGAGACGCCTTCGAGTCGCGAGTCAGTGCATGCGACAAGCGCGGTTGCTGGGCGCGCGGTGATTATTACCAACGCGCCCCGGACGGATCGTTCGTCGGCCCGCGCGGCTCCTGCCGCCTGGTCGGCAGTTCCTTGCAATGTCCGTGACGATGGCGGCATCGCGCAGCGATCGATCGGATCTGCCGGTATCGTGAGTATACCAACAAGCGCTTCACCGACCTGACGTGCCTTGCAGTCACGAGGCGCGACTGCGCTCGCGGCTGCGAAGCCTGGTAAGTACCGATAACACTCATCAGATCATTACGTATAGTCATCACACCATTGACTACTGACCATCGCCATGCGAAAGGCCCCCGACGTCCCGCAGTGGGACACCTTCGAAGCCGCGTTCGAAGGGCCCGCGAACGGAAATCCCTTCGTCGACGTCGAGCTGTTCGCCATCTTTTCCCAGGGCAACCGTGAGGTCCGCGTAACCGGCTTCTACGACGGCGCCGGGGTCTACCGGGTGCGCTTCATGCCGGATGCCCAAGGCGCTTGGGCCTACCGCACCAGGAGCAACATCGCGGCCTTGAACGATCGCGAGGGCGCGCTGAACTGCGTGCCGGCACAAGGAGGCCACGGCCCGGTCCGCGTGATCAACCAGTTCCATTTCGCTCATGCCGACGGCAAGCCGTACTTCCCGTTCGGCACGACCTGCTACGCGTGGACGCATCAGCCCGAGGAGACACAGGCGCAGACGTTGAAGACGCTGGCCACCACCCGCTTCAACAAGATCCGCATGGGCGTGTTCCCGAAGCACTACATCTACAACGAGAACGAACCGCTGCATGCGATGTTCGACACCGGCGCCGATGGCAGGCAAGACTTCTCGCGCCCGAACGTCGCCGCCTTCCAGCAGTTCGACAAGCAGGTACGTGCCTTGATGGCGATGGGCATCGAAGCCGACGTGATCGTCTTCCACCCGTATGACCGCTGGGGCTATTGCAGCATGAGCTTCGAGGAAGACAGCCGCTACCTGCGCTATCTGGTCGCGCGGCTCGCGGGCTATCGCAACGTCTGGTGGTCGCTCGCCAACGAGTACGACTTCCTGCTCGACGTGAAGCCGCTGCCGCAGTGGGAACGCTACTTCCACCTCATCGAGGAGCACGATCCGAATCGGCATCTGATGTCGATCCACAACGGCGAAGTCTCGATGAACTACGACCATCGCAAGCCCTGGGTCAGCCATGTCTGCATCCAGAACTGGGACGTCAAGCAGACTCATCAATGGCGCCGCGAATGGGGCAAGCCGATCGTCAACGACGAGCCGGAGTACGAAGGCAACATCCCGCGTCCCTGGGGCAACCTCTCGGCGCGCGAACTGGTGCACCGCTACTGGCTCACCGTGCTGCGCGGGGGCTACGCCGGCCACGGCGAGACCTACCGCCAGCCTGACGACTCGCTGTGGTGGGGCAAGGGCGGCGTGCTGCACGGCGAGAGCCCGGCGCGCATCGGCTTCCTGCGCGATCTGCTCGAACAGGACGTGGTCAACGGACTCACGCCGCTCTCCGAAGACGGCCGCTGGGAATGGAGCCGGGTCTCCGGTGCCCGCGATGGCGACTATCGGCTGCTCTATTTCGGCGAACACCAGCCGGTCGAGTGGGCCGTCGGTCTGCCGATGGAAGACGGAGACTACGAACTCGATCTGATCGACACCTGGGAGATGACGATCACGCCGCTCGACAAGGCGCCGTTGCCGGTCTCGCCCGCGCTGCGCCAGCGCAATGGCGCGATGGCCGGCGGCCAGCCGGAAGCCGCGTTCGGCGTGCGCCTGCCCGGCAAACCCTACCAGGCGGTGCGCATTCGCCGCCGCCGCTGAGACCGCATCGATATCCAGGAGACCGCCCGATGGCCGAAGTCCAACTCAAGTCGGTATTCAAGTCGTATGGCGACCTGGAGATCCTGCGCGACGTCAACTTCCGCATTGCCGATGGCGAGTTCGTCGCCTTCGTCGGCCCTTCGGGCTGCGGCAAGTCGACCCTGCTGCGCATGATCGCCGGCCTCGAGGAAATCACGAAGGGCGATTGCCTGATCGGCCGCCGCCGCGTCAACGACGAAGAACCTTCCGAGCGCGGCATCGCGATGGTCTTCCAGTCGTATGCGCTGTACCCGCACATGAATCTCTACGAGAACATGGCGTTCGCGATGCGGCTCGCCGGATCCAAGAAGGAAGAGATCGACAGCGCGGTGCGCCATGCGGCGAAGATCCTGCACATCGAGCACCTGCTCGATCGCAAGCCGAAGGACTTGTCGGGCGGCCAGCGCCAGCGCGTCGCCATCGGCCGCGCGATCACGCGCAAGCCGCAGGTCTTCCTCTTCGACGAGCCGCTGTCGAATCTCGATGCCGCGTTGCGCGTGAAGATGCGCATCGAGTTCGCCAAGCTGCACCGCGAGTTGAAGGCGACGATGATCTACGTGACGCATGACCAGGTCGAGGCGATGACCTTGGCGGATCGCATCGTCGTGCTGTCGGCCGGCAACGTCGAGCAGGTCGGCACGCCGCTGGAGCTGTACCACCACCCGCGCAACCTCTTCGTCGCCGGATTCATCGGCTCGCCGAAAATGAACTTCATCACCGGCAAGTTCGTAGAGGCGACGCTGGAGGGCGCCCTGGTGCAGCTCGATTCGGGCCAGCGCGTGCGAGTCGCGGCCGATGCGAGCGGCGCGCGTGCCGGCGATGCCGTCACGCTGGGCGCGCGGCCGGAGCACTTGAGCGAAGCGGACTTGGCGCCCCCAGGGCCCGGCAAGCCGAGCGGTTTGCCGGCCGACGGCAACTGGATCGAGGCCAACGTCGTCGTCGTCGAGCCGATGGGCGACGTGACCCTGGTCTATCTCGAAACCCCGGGCTGTGAAGACGGCCTGACGGCGCGATTGAGCTCCAACTCGCGCCATGCCCCCGGCGACCGCTTGCGGCTCGCCCTGCCGGCCCATGAATGCCATCTGTTCGACGCCAAGGGCCAGGCGTTCCCGCGAACCGAACAGGAAGAACACCGCCTCGCGGCGGCTTGAGTCCCACGACGCCATCGACTGACGCAACACAAGGAAGAGACATGAAGAAGACACTGCTCCGCATCACCGCCCTGGCCGCGACCCTGCTTGCCGCCGGCCTGGCCCAGGCCGAGACCAAGCTCGATGTGCTGACCTGGTTCAGCGCCGACCAGGCGAAGACCTTCCAGGCGGCGATCACCGAGTACGAGGCGGCGCATCCGGGCGTCAAGATCAAGCTCAACACCGTGGCCGGCACCGGTGCGGCCACCTTCCCGAACGTGCTGCGCACGCGCATTGCCGGCGGCCAGGCGCCGGACATCTTCACGATGTGGGGCGGTTCGCTCGCCGGGCCCTTCGTCGATTCGAAGGCCGCGCTCGATCTCGCGCCGTACTACAAGAAGTACAGCTGGGACGCGATCCTGCTGCCCTCGGCGGTGAACGCCGTCAAGCGCAACGGCACGACCTGGGGCGCGCCGATCGACCTGCGCGCCGTCTCGTTCTTCTATCGGAAGGACAACTTCAAGAAGGCCGGCGTCGCGGTGCCGGCGAGCTTCGCCGAACTCGAAGCCGCCTGCGAGAAGCTGAAGGCGCAGCAGATCACCTGCGTCTCGGCGGCCGGCACCTTCGGCTGGCATGTGATGCGCCTCTTCGACTTCTTCCTCGAGCACACCGCGGGCCCGGAGATGCACGATCAGTTGCTGACCGGCAAGACGAGCTGGGACCGGCCGGAAGTCGTGCAGGCCTTCGCGCTGCTGAAGAAGTGGACGGCCAATGGCTGGCTGCCTTCCGGCTACATGGGCATCTCGCCCGACCAGGCACAGCAGCTCTTCCTGCAGGGCAAGGCCGCGATGATCCTGGAAGGCGACTGGTTCGTGACCAATTCGAATGCCGCCGGGCTGACGCCGGAGCAATACGGCTTCTTCGTGCCGCCGACCGACAAGACCCCGGCGCGGCTCGAAGGTTTCGCCGAGCAATTCATGATCGCGAAGCAGAGCAAGAACCCGGATGCCGCGGCCGAGTTCGTCAACTGGTGGCTGCAGCCCGCCACGCAGAACAAGTACTACAGCGTCAACGGTTCCAGCGCGACCAAGGATGCGGCACCGGATGCGGCGAAGAACCCGCAGGGCGCGACCTACGTGAAGATGATCGCGGCGAACCCGACCTACATGATCATGGACCAGGCCTTCCCGCCCGAGATGATGAGCACGACCTACTACCGCCTGCAGTCGGCGGTGGCGGCGGGACAGACCACCCCTGAAGCGGCGGCGAAGGAGATGCAGGCCGGCGTGGCCGGCATCGGCAAGTAGCCGATTCGTCGGCCACGCCCGGATCAGCGAGGTGAGCCCCATGATCACGAACACACGCATCGACCCGAATGACCCGGGTGCCGCGGCAGCGCATCCGCCGGTCGCGACGAAGAAGAAGTGGCGCAGGCTGCTGCGCCGCTTCACGCCATACTTCTTCCTCGCGCCGGCGTTGCTGATCTATGGCGGTTTCGTGATCTATCCGATGCTCGACTCGTTGATGATCAGCTTCACCAATTGGGACGGGATGGCCGAGGAGCGCGCCTTCGTCGGCCTCGCCAACTACAGCAGGATCTTCGACGACCCGGTCGCGATCCTGGCCCTGAAGAACAACCTGATCTGGACGGTGGTGATGCTCGCGGTGCCGACGGCTCTCGGCCTGCTGCTCGCGCTCGGCCTGAATCGCAGCTTCAAGGGCAAGAACCTGTTCCGCTCGTTCTTCTATGCCCCGGCGATTCTTCCGCTGGTGGGCGTGGCCGGCATCTGGGCCTGGATGTTCGATCCGAATGTCGGCCTGATCAACACCACGCTGAACCTGATCGGCCTCGGGTCCTTCGCGCACCAGTGGCTGGGCGATCCGAACACCGCGCTGTATGCGGTGATGGTGGCCGGCA
>Ga0207695_10002474_pt1 | contig 27225 bp, 23 predicted proteins | sample KBSC54metaG_FD_184354 | JGI IMG/M metagenome (GOLD analysis project Ga0207695, IMG submission 184354) | Corn rhizosphere microbial communities from Kellogg Biological Station, Michigan, USA - KBS C5-4 metaG (SPAdes) (version 2) | ecosystem: Host-associated > Plants > Roots > Rhizosphere > Soil...
TTATAGCTACAGGAATTAATACACAGCTTGGCAAAATCGGCAAATCGCTGGAGCATGTAGTTGAGGAGAAAACACCGCTGCAATTTGAAATGCGCCGTATAGTGCGGCTATTTGCAATAGCCGGCTTAGGCCTGTGCATATTGCTTTCAGTTTTCTATTATTTCACTCGCGGCGGTTTAATTAAAGCATTTCTCGCAGGGCTTTCGCTTGCTATGGCCATGCTGCCAGAAGAGTTCCCTGTAGTATATACAATATTCATGGCATTGGGCGCATGGCGTATGGCTAAATACAATGTATTGACCCGCAAGCCGTCCGCCATAGAGACATTAGGCTCTGCCACTGTATTGTGCACAGACAAGACAGGAACTATTACTCAAAATAAAATGGAAGTGGATTATCTGTATGCGAACAATCGCTCTCAAAAAATAGATAGCCGGTCAGATGTTGCGGACGAGTTTGCAGAGGTAATACAATACGCCTCTCTGGCAAGCCAGCAAAACCCTTTTGACCCAATGGAACGGGCCATAAATATCTTAAGTGATTCACTAAATGAGCACAACACAGAAGATGGCTGGGAGTTCATAAAAGAATATCCTTTAACCAGCGAATTGCTGGTAATAACAAGAGTATATCGTTCCGATAGGGACAATAAATATTTTATAGCCGCTAAAGGCGCCCCCGAGGCTATATTCAGCATATGCAAACTAAGCAGCAGTGAAATAAATATCCACTCCGATGCCATACAGAATCTTGCAAAAAAAGGCTTACGGGTAATTGGCGTAGCAAAAAGCACTTGCGATACATTACCTGACTTGCATAATGATTATTCATTTGAATTTTGTGGCTTAATCGGTTTATCAGATCCTATACGCCCTGAAGTGCCCTCTGCGGTAAAAGAGTGCTATTCGGCCGGTGTCAGGATCATCATGGTTACAGGCGACTACCCGGTTACCGCACAAAATATTGCGCAGCAAATAGGTTTGCAAAATACTGACAGTATAATAACAGGGGACGAATTAAGTATGCTTTCCGATACCCTGCTTCAGGAAAAAATTAAAACTACAAATATCTTCGCCAGGATCAAGCCCGAACAAAAGTTAAGGATAGCCGAAGCGCTAAAAGCAAATAATGAAATAGTGGCAATGACCGGCGATGGCGTTAACGATGCTCCCGCACTGAAGGCTGCACACATAGGCATAGCCATGGGCGAGAAGGGGACTGATGTAGCAAGAGAGGCAGCATCCATCGTTTTGCTCGACGACAACTTCAGCTCTATAGTATCAGCTATACGCATGGGGCGAAGAATATTTGACAACCTGCAAAAAGCATTTAGTTACATTACAGCTATACACATCCCTATTGCAGGGCTGGCACTCTTCCCTGTATTCACAGGGCTGCCCATCATACTCTGGCCTATACACATTGCCTTTCATGAGCTGGTAATAGACCCTGTGTCTTCAATAGTATTTGAGAGTCAGACTGAGGAAAAGAATATTATGAACCGCGTACCCAGGGGCAAAGGAAGATTTTTTAGCAAAACAAGAATGATCTATAGCGCAACACAGGGTGCAGGCGCCCTGGCAATAGTAATATTGAGTTACCTGCTTATGCTGCGCAGTCATTTGCCGGAAGCCGAGGTACGAACGTTTTCTTTTATCACACTGGTTATTGTAAATATCAGCATGATATTCACAGACCTTGCCACCTCTCAATCTTCAATTAAAACTATTCTAAAATCTACATTGGCAACGAGAGTGATAATAGGCATCGTATGCTTAGCCTTATCCTTGATTCTCATATTCCCGGGTACCCGCGCCATTTTCCAGTTCGAGCTGTTCCCTGCCAAATACGTTATAGTACTTGCAGTAGTTTTCGTTAGCTCTTTAGCATTATTTGAAATGCTAAAACGTCTATTATTAAAAACGCTTCCAAAGCTTGTCAAATAATGCGCATGACGCTAATCATATAAACAAGTAATCATTATCAGCATATTGCTTTTAATCCTGTGGTATCATTACAAATGAATGTATAAGCCATAAAAAATGAGTATCGAAATACCGCAGAAGAATACCTTAGCGCTGATAATAAAATATTTACAAATAATTTTATTCAGCGGCTTGGTTCTTTATTTTGGCAAAACTTTATTTATTCCTGCATTCTTTGGTTTGCTGGTGGCCATAATAATGTATCCAGTTTGCAAGCAACTGGAACATAGGCACTGGCCACGCAGTTTAGCTATCACATTAGCATTATCTATTGTCATTGTTATATTCGTCATACTCATATGGCTTCTGGGCCTTGAGGTAAATTATTTACTGCGGGATATACCGGAGATTGCAAAAAGACTGCAGAAAGCTTTACCTGGTATCCAAAATTGGATACTTGCCAAAACCTCTGTATCAATAAACACTCAAAATAGCTGGCTTGATAAAGCAGTAAATAATTTGCAAGGCAGCGTTACTGCTACACTAAGAAATGCCTTTAGCGCAACTGCAGGAACAATATTCATGCTTATAATGATACCCATATACGCAACACTATTCTTATATCAAAGAGAAGCTTTTGTCAGGTTCCTGGAACAGGTAAGCGGTCCCGCATTCAAAGACAAACTGCATACCATACTGCAGCAAACTACATTTACATACTTCAGGTTTGTAAGAGGTACTTTTATGGTTTATATAATAGTAGGCGTACTTAATAGCGTTGGGCTGTTTGCGCTTGGCATAAGGCATGCACTATTATATGGCATGCTCACTGCATTTATGACTATTATACCTTATGCAGGTATTATCATAAGCTCATTGCTGCCTATCTCTACGGCCATACTTACCAAGAACACTATATGGCACCCTATAGGTATTATAGCTGTGTTTACCTTCGTTCAATACCTCGAGGCTAATGTTATATTTCCCAGGGTGGTAGGCTCACAACTAAATGTAAGCACATGGGCTATGCTCATAGCCATCTTTGTAGGCACTATACTCTGGGGCGTGGCAGGAATGATACTGTTTATTCCTTTCGTAGCTATTTTCAAAATAGTAACGGATCATGTAGATGAACTAAAAGCAATCAACATTTTACTAAGCCGTGAGAAAAAGGCTTAATAAAATATCATAACTTATACCACAATTTAGCAACACAATTTATCAGCATCATTTATTCGGCCGCAATCTTATAATAAACATTTCATTGTTTATCAAGGCAGTAACTATGTTTTAAATTTGGGGCTTAAACATTATAGCAGCTATACTACCACTTCATACATCCTGTTAGATATAGCATTACTCAAAATGGGCTCTAATTCTTTCACGCAAAGCGGTACGTTCTCCACAATATTCCATAGCTCAAAATTAGAAGAGGTCATGGTAAATGTCTGCACATCCGGCATATTTAGCGCCCGCACTCTAAATGTATTCTCACAATCTGCTACATACCAAAATATTAGTGGCTTACCTGCATTTGTAAATGTATCAACGAAACTTTTCACTATTACACAATTTGAATTAATAGCAGTAAAAATTACACCAACTAAAGTCAACAAAGACTAGGCTCTGAAATGTTTATGCTTTGTGTTTTTATATTTAATTTTCATTATGCGTTAGATAAAGAATGCGAAAAAAATAATGGTAGTGGAGCTTTATCTTGACTATAATGGCCATGCAAGGCTTTGCATACTACTTCTATAGCCTTTAAACAGAGCAAATAACGATGGCTGGATTTTTGCATAAGCAAATGAAAGTAAATGTCTTAGCACACACATGGACAATGTTGTAAAACAAATCACTGAATTTAATAAAGATCGCCTGCCCGAAATGATAGCCCTGAAATACAATTTTATGGCCGAAAATGTATTTCGTTTTTATCGCGGCACATGCCATTTATTTTATAGCGACCTAAGCAAAACAAACAGCATTCCGCCTGCACCGCTAACATGGATTTGTGGCGACTTGCACCTTGAAAACTTCGGCAGCTACAAGGGCGATAACCGGCTGGTTTATTTTGATCTGAACGATTTTGATGAGGCTATCCTCGCCCCTGCCTCATGGGAGCTGGTACGCATGGTCACCAGCATATTCCTGGCCTTCAGCATCCTGAAGCTAGAACATAAGAAAGCCCTGAAAATGGCACAGCTGTTTTTAAAATCCTATTCTACTGCCATAAGTAAGGGAAAAGCATATTATATAGAGCCGCAGACAGCTAAGGGTATTGTCGGTACTTTCCTCGAGCATGCCAGTACACGTAAATACAAGGATATACTTCGCAAGCGTACGGTAAAGAAAAAAGACAAGCTCGTAATGCTCATGGATGATCCCCGCCATTTCGAGATTGATAAATTTCTGCAAAGGGAACTACAGCACCATGTCACCGACTGGATTATGTATAACCATGACGGCCCTTACAATTATGAAGTACTTGATTCCGTGTTCAGGCTTGCAGGCACCGGCAGCGTAGGGCTCAAGCGCTATGTATTTTTATTGAGGAGTTTGCTTAACAACGGTAAATACCTGTTGTTAGAGATGAAGCAGGCCACTGCATCTTCACTGGAGCCTTATACCAATATACCACAGCCTGCATGGAATACTCATGCCGAGCGCGTAGTAGAAATACAGAAACGCATGCAGAATATTCCCCCGGCGCTATTAAGCACTACTGTCTTCAAAGACGAGTCATTCATTATACAGGAAATGCAGCCTACAAAAGACAGTATTAATTTTCAGCTGATAAAAGACCGTTATCGCGATATATACCAGGTAATAGATGATATGGCCATGCTCACAGCATCATCCCAGCTCAGGAGTTCAGGGCGGCAGGGCGCTGCCGTGGCCGACGAGTTAATTGCTTTCGGTAACAACAATCAGTGGCAGGACGTAATACTGGAATACGCAATGAACTATACAAAAAAGGTAAAGAAAGACTATACTGCCTTTGTGAAAGCCTTTAAGGCAGGCTTGGTTTAATAGTCGCATTGTATTAAAAAAACAGAGGCTTCCTTACGGGGAAGCCTTGTTTTGTTTGCATATAGAGGATAAGAGAGAGACTAAAGCTGAGTAGCAGTATATACTACACTGGTAGTATAAGTACCTGCTGGGTATGCAAAACCAGGTGTTGCATTGTATTGTACTGAAAAAGTCTGGTTGCCACCATATGTTGCATTGCTTATCAGGCTCTGTGCTGTGCTTGTCAAAGTAGAATAAGCTGATGAGCTGAACGGTGATGCTATAGTACCACCTGTACCGTTTGCTGTTACTTCTACACCCAGTGTACCGCTTACAGGCATGCTTGGTGCAGGGGTAGTAGAACCGGTATATGTGAAGGCAGAAGCATTAGTATTTACAGTTACAGTAAAGTTTTTGTTAGACTGTACTTTCAGTTGCTGAGCAGCAGAGGCTACACCGTTAGTATAGTCAGCTACAGTAGTGAACGGCATGGTTACCGCTGCACCTGTTGCAGTTCCTGACCCTGTGAAGGTGATAGCTATTGCATTGGTAAGGCTAAGGTTAACCTGCTGAGTAGCAGTAGCAGATGCAGTTTGTGCGTTAGCAGCAGAAGCGAAACCTAAGAATGTAGCGGCAATGATGGCGATCTTTTTCATTTTATAAAATTTTGTGATTGTGTTTAAAATTTGTTTTTGTTTGTTTTGATGACACAAAGATGCAGCGACCTGCAAGACTTGGGAAACTTTTAGCAGGTGTTAACGGCAGGTTTGTAAGCGGTTAACAAGCAATTAGGAAACAGAAAAAGGATGAAATAGCCCATGACACAAGCCAGTAAAGGTTTTCGCCACTACACTAAAAATTGCTGCTAAAATTTATACCTTCACTTATAAATCAACTCAATATGGATAATCTTATCCCTTCTATGGGGCAATCCCTTATCCAGTTACTCATTTGCCTCGTTTTTTCCTTTCTTATAGGCCTGGAGATATACATTAAGACGGAAAAGGATAAACGGGACATGTTATTCGGCTCTGAAAGAACATTCGCATTTATTTCTTTACTGGGCTTTATTCTTTTAAAGTCTCAAAGCCTGGTCCCCTATATATTTATAGTAGGTTTTGTTGTTGTAGCAGCCTTTCTTTTATTATATTATTTAAACAAGGAAAGAGCGGGTTCTCCCGGCATCACTATTATCATTACCTGCCTCCTCGTTTATACCTTTCCTTTAATAGTGCAGTTATTTCCCGTCTGGTTTTCCATGCTTATCATAGCGGTAATCATGGTACTGATAGAAATAAAAACCAACATAAAAACTTTTGCAGAGAAAATTTATACTGATGATTTCATTACACTTGCCAAGTTCGTCATCCTTTCATTTGTAATACTCCCCCTGGTTCCCGACCGTGAAATAATTACGGGAATACCTGTTTCGCCTTATAAGCTATGGTTAGCTATAGTGGCCATATCCTCTATTTCTTATGTCAGCTATCTTTTAAGAAAATTTGTTTTCCCTCGTGCCGGTTTAATACTTACAGGCATTCTTGGTGGCTTGTACAGCAGCACTGCTACCACATTCATCTTAGCACGTCAAAGCAAAGACAAACTCGAAGCACCTGCACACTATGCGGCAGCTATTATTATCGCTACCATGCTCATGTTTGTTCGTGTCTATATTCTGGTGGTAATCTTTAACCCCGCATTGAGTATTCACCTGCTACCCTATTTCATTGCCCTTATTGCTATCAGCGGCCTCGTAAGCTTTGTCATTTACAGGCTAGCACCATCTAATGTTGTCAATCGCGTAGATAGCGACCTTACGCGCCAAAATCCATTAGAGCTTAGGGTAGCGCTTATATTTGGCGTATTATATATCGCCTTCTCTCTGGCTACCCAATATACGCTTACTTATTTTGGTGGGCATGGACTAAACATTCTTTCGTTTATTGTAGGATTTACAGATATAGATCCCTTTCTGCTAAATCTCTTCCAGGGCAAGTACGCCGGCATTACTATAGCAGCTATAAGTGCAGCCTCATTACAAGCCATAGCCAGCAATAATTTCTTAAAAATGACCTACGCCCTTAGTTTGGGTGATAAAGATTTACGCAAGTACATACTGGCTGGCTTTGGCATTATTATAGCCTGCAATATCCTGGTGATTTTTCTTATCTAAGCTAGTTTAGTGAATAGCTTATTAATTCTATATGCTTCTTTATTTGTGGACCAAAAGGCATTATAGCATAGTCTTCTGCTATTAGCCCCACACCTTTGCTTACATAAATATTTTGTCTGAAGTTGTAGTCAATAAGTGAAAAACCTCTTGATATCATGTAGACATTGCTATATCCCCTCCCTGCCACAATCAAGGGACTAGTTAATAATTTGGCTACCGCAGTATCCTGGCTAAGTGTAGATGCCATCCAGGTATTATTATTGCTAACAGGAAAATCTATCATGAAGTCAGCCGAAAGAAAAGAATAGGCGTTATTAATGAATTGTATAGTATTAGATGTTTGCACATAGTATGGAGAATCCACAAGCATATTGTGATAATACATCTTACAGTACCACCAGGTAGTATCATCTTTTGTATGGTTTGATGTTATTTTCAGCACAGCGGTATCTGTTATATTGGTCATTGAATCCGTCACCTTATACGTCCACTGGTTATTCACCTTCAGTGGATATTCTGAAATACTCATAGCACTTCCTCCGCTATTACTTTTCTTACAAGCAGCAAAGGCAAATAGTAATATTGGAAACAATAGATAAATACGTTGCATAATATAGATTTGATTAAACAAAATCACCAAATTCTATGCCGAAAATTTAAATATATAATAAACGCTCACCGCATATCAAAATCCAATCTTAACTTCAATAAACAGTATACGCTCAAAACGGCTTTAGCCTTTACCTTTGGGCCTGCTATTATTTAATTATTACGAATGATCACAATTATCTCCTGCACCAATAGGCAGGATAGCATGACACTCAAGGTTGCCCAACTCTACCAACAGCTTATGTCTGAAAAAGCAGGCAATGTAAAATTGCTATCTCTGGTAGGCAAAAACGTATATGAACGCAACGACGAACTGAAGCAAATAGAAGCAGAATACCTGATACCCGCAGAAAAAATTGTTTTTGTAATGCCTGAGTACAACGGCAGTTTCCCCGGCATACTAAAGCTTATGATGGACAACAGTGACATAAAGAAATCCTGGTGGTACAAGAAAGCAATGCTGGTAGGTGTGGCAGACGGCCGTGGGGGCAACCTGCGCGGCATAGAGCACATGACCAATATATTACACTACCTGAAGATGCATGTACTGTATAATAAAATGCCCCTCTCACGCATAAATGATGAAATATCTGCCGAGGGACAATGGCTCAGGCCTGGCACGCTAAAGGCAATAAATGAGCAGATAGACGAATTCATAAAATTTTAAAAAGAAGCAAGCATGCGCTCACGCGGATTTGTTATAACCATACTCACAGTAATATTTGTAGCAGAGTACTATAGCTATATGGTAGTTCGCTCGGCTCTCCGATCGCTGCCGGGGCCATGGCGCACAGGCTTAACGGTACTCTATCTTACACTCACCGCCCTTACATGGACGAGCCTTATCTTCTTCCGCCGCATACATTGGGCCAACATGCACCATATGGTACGCAATGTCTTTGTAGCATTCACCATAGGTTTTTTTGTAGGTAAGATATTCATCCTGCTCATCATGCTGCTCGATGATATCCGCAGATTCTTTATGTGGATAGCCCACTTCTTTGTTTCAAAAGACACACCCGCAGCCGAGACTATTACCAAAGGTATGAGCCGCTCGGTTTTCATGTCACGCCTTGCATTAATAATTGGTGGCACATGGCTTTTCGGTTTCGTATATGGTATTAGCAATCGCTATCGCTACCAGGTGCGCAGGGTAAAGTTAAAGTTTGACGAGCTCCCCACCGCTTTCCGTGGCTTAAAGATCATACAGGTATCAGACATACACACCGGCAGCTTCGATAATCACGAAGCAGTTGCCGCAGGCATGCGCCGCATCATGGATGAAAAAGCAGACATCATTTTCTTTACCGGCGACCTGGTGAACAATCGCGCTGATGAAGTAGACGAGCGCTACCAGAAGATATACGCCACCCTGCAGGCCCCTATGGGTGTTTACTCCATCCTCGGCAATCACGACTATGGCGACTACGAGCAATGGCCTTCTATGGAAGCCAAAAGAGAAAATCTGAAACACCTCACCGAAATACATGCAGGCTTAGGCTGGAAGCTCCTGCGCAACGAAAATGCAGTGTTGCAGCGAGGCAACGATAAAATAGCAATAGTAGGCGTAGAAAACTGGAGCGCAAAAGCAAACTTCCCTAAGTATGGCGATCTCAATCTCGCGCACCATGGCCTCGAAGGGCAAAATATTCCATTCAAAATATTACTATCCCACGACCCCTCTCATTGGGATGCCCAGGTGCGCCCCGGCTACCCTGATATTCAGCTCACCCTCAGCGGTCATACTCACGGTATGCAGATGGGCGTTGAGATACCTGGCTTCAAGTGGAGCCCCGTACAATACATGTACTCTAAATGGGCAGGCCTCTACCAGGAAGGCAATCAATATCTGTATGTGAATCGCGGCTATGGCTTCCTTGCCTACCCCGGCCGCTTAGGCATACTGCCTGAGATAACAGTTATAGAACTAGTGTAGAAAAATAGAATAGTAGCAGGCAGGAATGTAAAAAAGACGCCGTTCCTGTTTACGCCCACCCGCTACTAATGATGTACCTTTTTCAATAATTTTTCTACTGCCTCAGGTCGTGGCTGTAGCAGGTCATTGGCTATTTCCTGCATATAAGCCCTCATTTCCTGTACCAGGTCGGTAAGCAGTTCTTCACCCTCGTGCAGCCTGTGTGTGGCCGCAGCTTTGGTGTTTTCAGCAGTAAATTTCTTAAGTAAAGTTTTGTGCATGGACATTGGATTTATCTTTTAACGGCAATAAAAATAGATTATTGTATTGCTATCAAAATTTCTCCCACTATAACAATTCCTTAATATTCCTCCGAAAAATATCCCTTTACCCAACATATCTGGCCTGATATTGTTATCTTATCAAATACATTTATGACAACCATTGGCATCACAGGCGGAACCGGGTTTGTAGGCAAACATCTTTCAAAGCTATTACTCGGTAAAGGCTACCAGCTTATCATATTCACCCGCCACCCCAAACCCGCTGATAAACAAAACCTTACATACGCCGCCTGGGATCCTGAAAAGGGCACTTGCGATATAGAGGCACTCCAAAAGCTCGATGCAGCAATACACCTCGCCGGTGCCGGCATTGCCGATAAACGCTGGACAGATGCCCGCAAGCAGGAGATAGTAAACAGCAGGGTCGAAGGCACTAAGTTTCTCGTCTCCATGCTCCGCCAACACGCCCCCAACTGCACTACTTTAATCTCCGCCTCAGCCATAGGCTACTACGGTCCCGACCGCGACGGCACCCCACCCTTCAAAGAAACGAATGTCTACTTCAATGATTTTCTGGGCAACACCTGCTACAAATGGGAGCACGAAGCCGTAGCAGCCCGCGATTTCCTCCGCACCATTATATTCCGTTTCGGTATAGTATTAGGTGCCGAAAGTGGCGCATTCCCCCAGTTTGCAAAGCCGCAATCCTTCGGCATTGTACCCATCCTTGGCTCAGGCCGTCAAATAGTTAGCTGGATAGAAGTGGACGACCTAGCCCGCATGCTTATCCATGCCCTCGAGCATCAGGACATCAACGGCATCTACAACGCTGTAGCGCCCAACCCCGTCACCCACAAAACCCTCATGAAAACAATAGCCCGCATAAAAGGCGGCATCAAGATTCCCATCCCCGTCCCCTCCTTCGCATTAAAGATAGCCCTGGGCGAGATGAGCGAAGAAATACTAAAAAGCTGCACCGTCAGCGCTCAAAAAATACAAGCCACTGGTTTTACCTTCCAATACGACACTATAGACAAAGCCGTAAAGGCCATTCTTAAAGATCAATACGCATAATCGCTTAGGTACTCATACTGCTTCGTCAGCTTCCCATCCCTGCATATAGTAGCGCGTTCTATTATTTCGCTCTGCCCCTTCAGCAGTTCCCCCAGCACATACTTCTCAAAGTGCAGCCCAAAGTATTCCGACGCATCACAGGGCAGCTCATTCGGCAGGTTATCCACCGCCATCATATCTATCGTATCTTTTGTACGCTGGTAGGGAGCAGCACGCTGCTGCGTAGCCCTGTCTATGCCATACACAGGCTCCGCAATGGTCGATGCGCCTATGTTTATCGGCACGCTCCCGTCTATATCGCAGGTTATATCCGCTATCACCTGTATGCGCCAGTCCTTGCGCTGTACATCCGGCTTCTCAAACAGTCGCGCCACATGGTGGTCCCAGTATATGCCATTCATCAGTATATCCGTCTGGTTCACATAGCTGCTAAAGAGGCACTTATAGGCCTCCGGGTTCGCATGAAAATCATCCCTGTGAAAAAGCCCGTTATCCTTCCTTGCATACAGCGTCATCCCCTTCAGGTGCGTGTACACGGGGTACTCATATTCATGCGTCAGGTAGTCCGCAGGCTCCACAGGTTCTATGTCCAGGTGCGTCATCACGTCCAGCACGCCCGCCGCCACCTTGCCGCTGCCCGTCACCGCTATTTTTATATTCGGCAGCTTTATATCATTATAGCTATCTATCACCTCTTCATAGGTACGCACCTCGTGCGCAGCAGGCAGCTCATATAGCCCCGTCTTCCTGCCATAGGTCAGTAGCCCGTTATGCGCCCCTACTATACCGGCAAACAGCCCAAAGCCCAGTATCCGCTGCTCATCGCTGTGCGTCAGGCACTCATAGTCTATCATCCGTATCTTTTTCTCTATCAGCGCACGCATCAGCTTCTGGTTATAGGGCTGCTTCTTCTTGGTATGACTAAAGAAAAAGTACGTCTTCCCCGCTATTAGTTGTTCCACCGGCACCTCCTTTATCCCCAGCAGCACATCGCAGTCGCTCATATCCTCGCTCAGGCTTATGCCCGCCTCCCTGTATTTTTCATCGCTGTAGCAGCGCTCGGCCGATGGCTGCACCACTATCTGCACATCATATTCTGCCTGCAGCTCCGCACATTGTGCGGGCGTCAGCGCCACTCTTGTATCTGCCGGTCGCTTGCCTTCGCGTATCAGTCCTATGCGCACCATCTTTTTGTCTATTTTTGCCTCAAATATAATATACTCATTCCGCTTCCCATGGTCAACTACTTCGAGCTTTACGCACTGCCTGTCAGTTTTCACCCACATACGGCCAATGTAAAATTCAAATTTTACGAGCTCAGCCGCACATGGCACCCGGACAGGTTTGCACAGGCCGATGATGCTACCCGTGCCGAAGCCCTGCGCATGGCCGCGCTCAATAACGACGCATACAAGACCCTCAGCAACCCCGATGCACTCATGGCCTATATCCTTAAGCTATACGGCATGCTGGAGGAAGAAGAGAAGTACAACCTGCCCCCCGATTTTCTTATGGAGATGATGGAGCTCAACGAGCTCATCAGCGAGTACGAGCTCGACCCCGCCAATGAAGAAGCAAAAGCAGAAGCCACAGAAGCTATAGAAAGCGAATTCCGCGAGTGGGACCTCGAGGTCGCCCCCCTCACCCAGCGCTTCAACGAAGGAGAGCATACCCCCGCGCTGCTATCAGAGATAAAAGATTACTATTTCCGTCGCAAATATCTGTTGCGCATTCAGGAAAGAATTGCTACATTTGCCACCCCTAAATAAGGGAATAATACCAAAAACAAAGTGCCCACCGCCCGGATGGCGGAATTGGTAGACGCGCTAGACTCAAAATCTGGTTATCGCAAGGTAGTGCAGGTTCGATTCCTGTTCCGGGCACTTTGATTTACAAGCAGTTATGCATAAGCGTAGCTGCTTTTTTATTTAGATAAATTTCGTTTGCGATAAAATTTGCACTAAGACTATTCTGGAACCTCATCGGTACTTGCAATACAGATTCTTCGTCTCGCGCGTCTACCAGTTCCGAGTAATCAGATGTCAATATTGACACTTAAGTCAATTCGTAATATTGAGCTTCTGTGTCAGTTGAAGTATTAACAAAAAAGTATGGATAAAAGACGGCTTAGTAAGATGCGATCTTTTTGATTATACCTTGGAAGTACTCATTTGAGAAGAACTTCGTTCATTGCGATTTTAATAAACTGCTTTAAGCCTTCTAGCCTAATCTGAATTATTTGCGTAGGATTTTGCAACATGGCCGAATCATCCTTTTTGTAAGTTTCTATTTGAATGGTTCTTTTTCCGTTAGAATCTGTCAAGATTTAATACGTATACGACACCTCTGATTGAGATTTGTTGGCTTGTCTTTTGAGTTCTTGGGTTGATAAGTTTTTGATATGCTCATATATCAATTGTAATTTTAAAATTTTCAGAAAAATGAAACAAAGAAGTTAGCCCTTGTTCTGAATAGACAGTTATTGTTAGCAATTGCGAGACGAATTAAATTTTTCATAGGCATAATCATTCATAAGTTCTTTCATTTTAATTATAAGTAACAACCATATCCATTGTCAAGTCATATGGCCAATTTTTTGATAATACTCTCAGCCATTTGACCTACATTTTGCCAGTTTTGTATTTCCGCAGAAGAAAATTTTATTTTAAATTTCTTCTCTATAGCTACAACCAGCTGAATATGTGATAATGAGTCCCATTCATCCACATCTTTGGCGGTGGTTTTATCATCTAAGACTATCGTATTATTGTCCAGTACATCTCTAAATAGATCACTCAGTTGTTGCAGTAAAATATCTTTGTTCATAGATCTTTATTTTAGATTTTATATAAGTTTTCTTTTCTTCATAATCATTAACGAGTAATAGCCATTTATTATCGTGAGCTGTAAATCCTAGTTGGGCGTAGTGGTCTTTTACTAAATCATTTTTAGCAGTCGGTATATATTCTCCAATTATCTGGGTATATCCGTTTTGCATGGCATATTTCACTAACGTATTTAATGTAAACTGCTCCATACTACGCTTAAGTACACGGCAACTCATAAACCAAGAGTCAATAAAAAGTTGTTGCTCACTTTCTTTGCGCATAATTACGACACAAATAAGTCCATTATCACCAAATTTATCTTGCAGAGTATAGGTAAATGTCACATAGGTTGAGTTAGCTGCCATACGCACTATGTCTGATTCTGAGTACCTGACTGTACGCAAATTGAATTGATTGGAGCGTTGGCTTAGCTGCGCTACGCGAGGTATGTTGAAAGAATTAAAAACATCGACCTCGCTAACCATTTCCAAACTAGCTAAATAGCTTAACTCATTTGTGAAGCTTCTTTGCAATATAGCTCTCTGTGCATCTTCCTGATATAGTGCCGTGCGCTGAGTATCCTCTATAGAAAGACCTGTCACTTCAAACAAATTCATGGTGCATAGGTAATCAATATACAATGCGGGGTCTTCAGGTAGCTCTGGAACCAAAATGTCCTTGATGTTTTCTCTGACCATATTCCGCTCAAAGGGATTGTCGTCCAGAAAAACCATAGAGTCAAATCCGATATTTAAAACACTTTGTATGTATCGCATATTATCTGATTTATTCTCCCAATTTGCTACAAAAACACAAAAATCCTCTAACTGCAGCACCATATCTGGATGTTCTTTAAACGCCCCTTTAGCAACTGCTTCTGTATTCTTACTACATACAGCTAACAAAATGCCTCGTTCTTTTAAGTTTTTAAGCCAATATTGAAATTCAGTAAATGCTTTGCCTATCCCCAAATTGCCGATCTGTATATTTTCAATGCCATCATCCCCTATGACTCCTCCCCAGAGTGTATTATCAAGATCTAATACGATGCACTTTATCATGCGGCCATACATGCAGGCAATAATATCCATAGTATTTTTAGCAATCAATGGAACTAGATCAAGGCTGAGCACCATATCCGTATTGATATAAATTGATTGTGCAAAAGACACACTACGGCCAATTTGCGCCTGAAGTGCACAGATATCACAAATGAACAAATCTTGCTTAGCTTCGGCCAAATTCATAAGCTCAAAGTTGATCTTTCGTAACTGGTAAATAAAAGATGCAGTCGTCTTATTTGCATAATTTCCCAGTATACTATTATTTATCTCACAAAGATTATAATAGATGACTTTGCAGCCTATATTGGAGGATAATGTATCATAAAGATTGGCAACAAGCTGTATATGGTTCGCTCCAAATCTCGTCTTTTCTTCAACATCATTTTTATAAAAGCGCAACAACATTTTTTCAGCGGCATGAAAAAGAATAATTATTTGCGGCGCGAAAGCATATAGATCCGAAGATTTGTCAAATACCTGTCTATCTATTTGATTAAAGTCTGCCTCAAAAATGTCTAAACTCAGTTTGTACTGATTAGCAAAACCTTTAAGCGCTATAGTTAAAAACTGCGTACTGGTATCTCCAAGAATAGCTACTTTAATTCTTTTATATTCTTCATTATCCAGCTTAGCATTTTTTTTAAGTTCACTGTAGGTAGGGATAACAATCATATTTTATTGTTTTAGTGGATAATTAAATCAATTTTTGAGATTAGTTTTTGAGTTTTCATTTCTTTACCGGACGCATTTAAATGATCATACATATCAAAAAAATAATGATCGGGATATACGTAACTTTGAATACTATCTAAAAATGGACAATGCAGCTCAGATCTTAATATTGCGTCATATTTCCTTATGACATTCTTATTGGCATTGTAATATGAATAAGAGCAAGGCGGGAAACTAAAATATACCCTGGCATTTTGGGCTTTACACATACCAATAAAATTGTTAATCTTATCTATTTGTTCATTATATTTTCTTGGATACAACTTTATGATTTCACCATTATATGTTGATGTAGAATCAAAATTCAATACATTGTCTCCGTTCTTGTTAAAGGCATTTCTCAAATACACGGAACTTTTTTTAGCCTTTAAATAAAAAAGGCCGCTAGCTATTCTCTGAAAGTGATAAATTTTATATAAAATTTCATCTTTGACATCAGACGGTAAAAATTTACTTGCATTAGCATTGTTATCTAATAAAAAAGATTGGGCTTTTTTTTCACCGTCAGATAAAAAATAATCAACCGATAGAATTACTATATCTCCACTTCTAAGGCACGATGCCGCCTCATTAAGTATAAAGGACAGGCCAAACTCTGCGCTGACCCCCATATTTACTGTTTTTACTTGGGTTTGTTTTTCTATTTCTCTGCTATCAATACCGAAAGCTACAGTTGAAGCTCCTACAAAAACAATTCTGGGACCGGTTAAATTAGCAAGCCTACTCTCTTTATCTATAGTAACTGAATAATAAGCGTTATTATCTTTTAGAAAAGATTGTGCAAAATAATTAACTCCAAACAATACAATAAGAATAGGCGCAAAAAAAACAACAAGACTTTTAATGAAATTCATAGCTTAAAACTGGAAATAAATGAAATTCTGAGCTAAACTAAATTCGCCAAAAAATAAAATAGCTAATACTAGCATTTGATAAAATAACCACTTATAAATTGTAGACGGTGGCCTTTTTTTACTACGCCATTGCTCTATATAAAGCAATAAAAGCGTAAATATTATTGCGACTACAAAATCGAACTTTCTGCTCGCAACTATTTCAAATGTTTGTGCTATGCTAAGGGAGATATTCCGGAAGATGTGGCTAAATAAGTAAAAAACATCATTCATATTTTCAGCGCGAAAAAATACCCATGAAAAAAAAAGAAAAATGATAGTAAGTGTATGACTGGTGAAATTATTCAGCCAAGGAGGAAGCTTGGCAAATAACTTTTTCCTCTTTTTGAGTGTGTATACTTCATATATAAGTGCACAACCATTGATACATCCATAAGCAATATAATGCCACGATGCGCCGTGCCATAGACCAGACAAGAAAAATGTTATAAATAGGCCTATAATGATTGCCAATTTTCCTAGGTCACGAAGGGCAATAACTATGGGGTTAAACAAATAATCGTAAAACCAAGTGGTAAGTGATATATGCCATCTTCTCCAGAAATCAGAAACAGACTTAGATGCAAAGGGTAAATTAAAATTACGCATCAAGTCAAAACCCATTACTTGAGCAGAGCCTAAAGCGATGTCCGAATAACCAGAAAAATCACAATATATTTGAAAAGGGAATAAAACAACTGCAAGTAGAAGTGTTATGCCTGTATAATGATGTAAATCGCCATATATGAGGTTAACAAAGTATGCTACTCTGTCGGCAATTACCATTTTTTTAAAGAGGCCCCATACAATTTTCTTCAGCCCTTCTTTGATTCGCTCAAATTGTATATGATGTTTTTCATAGAATTGGTGCAGTAGATTTTGTGGACGTTCAATAGGGCCCGCAACAAGCTGTGGATAAAACATCACATATAACGCATATATACCAAAATTCCTTTCAGGCTTCTGATTACCTCTATATATCTCTATCGTATAGCTCATCGCCTGGAAAGTATGGAATGAAAGCCCTATAGGCAGTATAATAGATAGATAATATGGATGAATATCAACATTTGCAAAATGGAATGCAGATGCAATATTTGCTGCTATAAAATTGTAATACTTGAAGAATCCGAGAATACCAAGGTTGGCAATAAGGCTACAAATCAGTATGGATTTTCTGTTCTTTGTTGCCTTTTCTAAAAAAATACCTACATAATAGTCGATGATAATTGTAAAAAAAAGAATAAGGATATAAACAGGAATAAACGCCATATAAAAATAGCAACTAGCGCCTAATAATAAAAGCCATCTCAGCCGATGAGGGAAGGCAAAGTAACATATAGTCACTACTAGAAAAAAAGCAAAGAAATCTATTGAATTAAATAGCATTAAAAATACTTGAGCGTTATATTCAATTGTTTATAAATCAAATAAACAACAGATAATCGACGGTTAAAGGGGACATTTGACGAAATGATGTTTTGATCAGATGAAAAGATGGTTTCAATCGACGAAAACTCAGAACTATCAAATAATTGTGAAGAAGTAGGTTTTTCTCCCTTGTTGGTGTTCCTCACCAACAAGCTCGCGAAAGATAATACACTATACTTTAAGCATTGACATTTAAATTATAATCCCTCACTCGTCCTCGTTTTCAACGAGGATGCCAAGGTCCGGCGTTTGCAATGACGCACATAACATGAGCAGGCTGCACTGAGATAAACCACATTTAAAGCTATCGAGGTTCATAAGGCATAATAGTTTCCGCTCTTTCGGATTTGCAAATCAGGAAGCAAACCGACGGGGATTTGCAATCTATGCCCTCCATCACTTGCAACATCACACATATTATTTGTCTAAGTCAACAAAAAGTAAAGGAAACACAGCAAAAGAAAAACAACACTATCCAATAGTTCAAATCACATTGTAATAAATGTAACAATTACCTTAAAAATTAATCATCTTTTGGAAGATACCAATAATGATTTAAATATACTGTCTTTTACTGCATCATAATATGCACGCGGCTTTTCATCAAATTTTATATCATAAACAGATACACGAATTTCATTGGTATCAATATAGGTAATTAACTGATCAAAAATATAATTTAGATTCTTAAACCGATTATGCACGTTAATATAAGGTCTGCCATTTATTTTCTTGAGTGACGCGTGTTGTGAGTCCTTGTCTACCAAATGGTTATTTTCCTCGATTATATTCTCAAACCTGCAACGCATACCACATTTTGACCAGGAATATTTGGATATATTACTAACAAGCGAGTATTCAATATTAATTTGCATACCACTATCAATATCATAGAAATGTTTGATGACAAATTCTGCTTCTTCATGATGTAGCGTATCAGTCCGAAGTTTAAAACGTTCCGGGATATAAACTTTTATCTCACAATCACTTATTTTAAGTGTTTTATTAAAATATGGAGAGGGTGAGTTGCAAGCATTCATCAATAGCACTCCTATAAACAAGAAAAAAATTAGTTTCATTGGTCTACAATTTTGCATGCATTATTTTTTTTAAAAACCTTCTGTTATATTGATTTTGGGAATGCTTGTCCTCAGTCTTTCTCCCTTGTTGGTGTTCCTCACCAACAAGCTCGCGAAAGATAATACACTATACTTTAAGCATTGACATATAAATTATTAATCCCCTCCTTATCCTCGTTTGCAACGAGGATGATGAGGTCTGGCGTTTGCAAAGCCACACGTAACAAAAGCAAATAAATTCCTCATCGCTCTTCCTTACTTGCAAGCGGTTCATAAGACATACAAACATCATAATGCAATTACTCATCAAAAAAAGCAAGGGATTACCCTCGCTTTTGCACCAATTAATTAAATTATTTTTATAATATCTATTCACTTTTAAATACTTAATCTATGAAAAAGATCACTTTGGCGGTCACGCTCATTTGCATGACATTAATTGCAAAAGCCCAGTCAAGTGTAACTATTAATATCACCAATGGTTCACCGCCAATGATGTGTTGCCCAACAATTGCTATTATACAGCTTTTTGCCGTGAATTCAACCTGCACTTCCGGTGCCTGGCATAGTATTCCGGTGCCTACATGTGGTGTGCCTGTCACCTATACTGCATCTGCACTATGTGCTGGCTGTACCAATATCATTGCAGGCCGGGCAGCTGTATTTGGCTCACCCGCTACTGTTGGCGATAACCCGGCACCGTGCTTTGGGCCCTATGTTTCCGGTGTTGGCGGAGGTGGCGGCGCGTCAGGCTGCCAATGGGAAGCTACCTGGTTTTATAGTGGCACCTCACCCGCGCAGTTTAACATCAACTAAAAATATTACCGGGAAAAGAATGCGCCAAACCAGGCGCATTCTTTCTATTAAAGGTGCATGCCTCCACTGGTTCCCCGCTCTTCCGCATTTGCAATCCGGAAGCACACTGATAGGGATTTGCAATCCCACCGTTGCTTACTCAATTGTTCGCCGAGCAAATCAGGGTATTCACCGAAAAGTAATTGCCGCTCAAATACCAGCTTGATATTTTAGCTATATGAAAGTATCTATTGCGATAATCCCTTTCTCCCAACCGGAAGGCTTTGATCCAAAAATTGCGCTTGAGATTAAAGGGCATTATGAAAATGAAGTCATGACATTGGATGTTTTTGTTGAAGGGGATAAACTTAAGTTAGAGGTACTAATGAAAAAAGAAATACGCCACGCCTCCGATAAAGAATTGCCTCCGGACCACGATCCCTTTTATTTTGATATGTTGCCAGGCAAACCGGATGAATATATGATTACATCAGGCGCTTTCATAGGCCAGCGAGGATATTTTACTCGTGATGATAACAACAAAATTACCGGCGTTGATTTGGCAGGACGCCTATTTAGCAGAAAATGAATTCAATAAGTTCGAAGGTCCGGCCTTTGCAACGCCACACATAACATGAGCCAATCCAAAATGCCTTGCTCCATTACATCATCACATGCTGCAAAAAGAATGTGGATATGTTTATTTGGAACCCGCATGTTAATAATACTACCTTGCCAGGTGTGCGCTATCCACACCAGAACGCACCATGCTCTTTGACATAACCGTAAACCCCAAATCAGGATTACTCAAAATCCTGTAACCCAATTTCAGGACAAAGCAAAATCTCCCATGGGAAGAACATGTGACATTATGCGACATTTTGTAACATTTATCTAAACCCCAATAAGATAGAACAATCAGGCCTTTCAAGGCATCAGCGCTGGGAAATGCTACAAAAGAAATATTTTTAATAGCCCACCTTGTTACTTGCTTTCCCACTAGAAATGCATCCTCACCTAAAGCTAGGCTCCTAAATACATATCAGGCACGATTTTAGTTTGTCCTTGAACAAATCAAATTGAAACAATATGAGAATAATTAAACTTACTTCTTTTCTGCTCCTTGCTATTATCAGCATGAGTGCTTTTTCATCATGCCACACCTCGCGTAAGGCAATGAGAAAATTATACAGGGAAGTGAAAAGAGATCAAACCACTGCACACGTTAGCTGGAGAGGTGATAGCATCCGCGTTGTCTATCCTGAATTAGCAATGTTCGACTTCGGAAAAGATGAAATAAAAAAAGATGCATATCCTTCGTTTAAGCGTTATGCCAATATATTAAACCAGTACAATTGGGTAAACTTTGTCATCAACGGCTACACCGACAATGTTGGTACCGACGATGTCAACAAATCTCTGTCTGATCGCCGCGCTGCCAACGCCAAAGAGCTATTGCAAACTGATGGCATCAATTCTTCCAGGATGAGCACCAACGGCTACGGCTCAGCCCACCCCATCATGAGCAATAATACCGACGAAGGGCGCCAGGCCAACAGAAGGGTCGAGTTCCTGATCTATAAAAAACCTTAGAATTGCTTCTTGTACATAAAGTAAAGCCGGCACACAAGCCGGCTTTACTTATATCCCCAATGTCAGGGCATTTTCAATTTTTACTTTCCCATTTTCAATTTGAAAATGTGGACATCTTTATTTGGAAACCGCATGTTAATAATGCGATATTGCAAAAGGCCACAGCACACCATAAACCCGGCCTCACAATATGAAAAGAACAACGAGCGATACACACCAGCACCTGTTACCCCTTTGGGGTACAAATGGGGCACGAATGGGGCATTGCGTTACTTTTCATTTTATTTCATACGGCCCTACAGGCAAGGGTTTCACACGTTTTCATTCTGGACACTGTGCCCCACTCATTTTTCATGTGGCATTGGGGCATTTGCTCTATACTCATCCCAAAGATTTACATTGTAGCAACAAAGCCTTAATATCTTAAATACACTTGCTGGAACTTATGCACATAATTAGAAAAGCCATTCTTGTTATTAATCTGGTCTTGCTGGCCGCCATCAGCAATGGCCAGCAGTATAAGTATCTGGTACTAAAAGGCGGAGGCATAAGAGGTATTGCATATACAGGCGCCATAAAAATATTGGAAGAGAAAGGAGTGCTGCAGCATATTGAAAAAGTGGCAGGCACCTCAGTAGGCGCCATAACAGGTATCTTGATTTGCACCGGTTATTCAGCCGCACAGGTCGAGGACATTATGTTTAAACAAAACATTGCTTCCTTTAATGATGGCCAGGGATTTTTCATTGGTGGTCAATCGAGGCTAAGAAAAAAGTATGGCTGGTACAAAGGGAAACGCATACAGCAATGGATTGGCAACTTGATAAGTCAGCAAACTGGTAACCCAGATCTCACCTTCCTGCAGCTGCACGAACTATGTAAACAGGATAAAAAATATAAGGATCTCTATGTTACTGCCACAGACGTTACGCAGCAAAAACTAATAGTATTCAGTTGGGAAACATACCCTGATGTTGCTATAAAAGATGCCGTCAGGGCCAGCGCATCTATTCCCTTTTATTTCACTGCTATGTTTTTAGACAAGACAGGAAAATTAACAAATAAACCACCGAAGGACACCAATTACGATATACTTATAGACGGAGGCCTGCTCGCCAACTATCCCATTGAAATTTTCAACACACCACTCGACAGCGCAAACCGTACCATCAACCCACACACGCTCGGCCTCAAGCTCGATCGCCCTGATCAAATTACCTATGCCACCACACATGGCGGCACCGCACCTTTCTATATTCATTCTTTGCCCACCTACATCGGCGCCTTATACAATCTAACTATCAATCAATTAAATAATGGAGTCTCATCCGAAGTAGAAAAGAAAAATACTATCTACATAAGCACCAGCAATCTAAGTCCCCGCGTAAGGCGCATCACCAAACAGCAGAAGCAACTATTATTTAATAATGGAATAGCAGGAGCACGTATGTTTTTCGAACAGAAGTAATGTGGGCATCTTTATTTGGAACCCGCCCATTGATAATAGTATCTTGCCTTATTAGCTAATCTGCTAATCACCACGCTAGTTAGCAAACAAGTTCTTAACGCCGCTGCAAATCCTCAAAATGCGGGCATTTGCCCGGTAGCAGGCACCTCGAATTGCAAGGGCAATTCAGCCCTCAGAAAGCTATTGAATTATTGAAAAATATTTCATAATATTAAGTCAATAAACGGACTAAATATATTATGCGTCTATGCTTGACATTGGTATTTATTTTACTTAGGTCTGGCATTCATGCTGCAGATTATGTGCATTTAACAGTTAAGGATGGCTTGCCTAACAATACTGTCTACTATGCAATGCAGGATTCAAAAAACTTTATATGGTTTTGTACCCCCACAGGAGTAAGCAGATATGATGGAAGAAAATTCGAAAACTTTACCATGGCCGATGGCTTGGCCGATAACGAGATCTTTCGCTGCGTAGAAGATACTCATCATCGAATCTGGTTCCTAAGTTATAACGGGAAATTGTCTTTTTATTTAAACGGGAAAATTTTCAGTTCAGCCACTACTCCATGGCTGGCCTACAATAACTCAGGTGCTTTTTTACTAAGCTCTTTAGAAGATAGAAAGAAAAACATATGGTTTTCAACATCATCTGGAGATATTTTAAAAATAACTGACAGTACGCTAACTAAATATAAAACTCAATTTATTGGCAAACAATATAATAATGCCTATCTCCCATCAATAATATTTTTAGAAAATGACACTGTAAAAAAATTTATACAAAATGACAACGGTATCGTTTTCATTTATAACCCTTTAAATAAAAAACTAAAAAAGCTTGGGGCCATAACGAAACTTTTAGATGGAGGTATTAGTCTGATAAAATATGCGCCTTCCGAAAACGAAAAGCTCTTTGTAGCTGAAAGGAAGATCATGTCCTATCAGAATGGCACATTTAAAACTTATGATTTAAGTGAGTTAAAAATAAAACATCAACCTGAATTCATTTTTCATGATGCTAATTACTGGTGGTTAGCAATAGCTGGTGACGGCATATATTACTTAAAAAATGGTTGTCAAACTTGCAAAATAATTCATTTGTTACCACATGAAACCATTACTAGCATATTAAAAGATAATGAGAGCAATATGTGGTATACGTCTTATAATAATGGAGTCTTTTTGCAAAAAAACTATCGCAATATCATCTCTGCACAATTAACTGGCGTAACAAATTGTATTGCAATAACACACGACGGTTCGAAAAAAATTCTTATAGCTGGTTGTGAAAATAGTGATGTAAAAACAATTAGCTTACCCGACAAATTAAAAACAATTAGCTCCTCAAAAAAGTCTTTTAATAGAGTTATAGGCATAATACCAATAAGGCCTTCCGGCATAATTATCGAAAGAGACAATGAAATTATTAAATATGATTTTGCTACTCATAAACAATCATTGATAAGCGATAAGCCTGGCAACAAGAGTTATTATATACACGACAGCACAATTTGGTTTTGCGCAAGCGATCATATCATGAAATGGGTAAATGGCGGGCTATATCAGGACAAGAACGTGCTGCCGTATAGCAAGCTTATTTCAATTGCAGTAGTTTCAGACACCATAAAATATATTGGTACGCTATCCGGACTTTACAAAATACGAAACAATACTTTTTATGAGGTGCTTAATGACAGTTTACTGAAAACAGGTATAAATGATCTCAAATTTATAAATGGTTATCTATGGATAGCTACTCACGGCAATGGAATTTTCATTCTTGATCATGACACAGTATTCAGACATATCAACAGCAAAAATGGCAACATTGCTAGTGACATTTGCCAAAAAATTTATGACGATAAAAGACAATTCATATGGGTAGCAACTAATAGAGGAATAGCAGTATTAAACAGATATTCCTTAACCCACTTATTTAATATTACTACTGCAAGCGGACTCATTTCTAACGATATAAAAGACCTGGTTTCCGATAGTACAAACCTCTATATTGCCGCGTCAGAAGGAGTGAATATATTAAAATTGCAAGGCCTGCAGGATACTGCGTCACCTCCTAATATTTATATCACTGGCATTAAAAAAAATAATGAATACATATTGGACCCGGGAGTTAGCTATAGCTATACTTATTTCAAAGGATTCATTACAGTTTCTTTCACTGCAGTTACATTTCAGTCGCCGCATGAAGTTGAATATGAGTATAAATTTGAAAAAAATTCGCAATGGCATAAAACTCAATCCACCGATATACCCATATTTGATTTATCACCTGGCATGCATACCATGTTCTTTCGGGCTAAAAAATATAACAGTCTGTGGAGCGCTCCGCTTTCCCTCGTTATCACGGTGAATCCCTTATGGTATCAGCAAAAAAGATTTTATATCCTACTCATTCTTTTCGTTATATCTGCTGTTTTTTATGTAGTGCAAATGCGGATTAAAACTATTCGCAAGGCTGCAAACGAAAAAACGCGATTACATAAGAAAATTACAGAGCTGCAAAGTAGTTCACTTGCTCATCAGATGAATCCACACTTCATATTTAATTCTCTTAATACTATTCAACAGTTTATTCTCATCAAGGAAGAAGCAGATGGTCTGAACTATCTAAGCGAGTTCTCCATGTTAATGCGAAATATGCTCGAAAACTCAAGAAAATCGCATATTACCCTGAAAGAAGAGCTTACTTTTTTGGATCGTTACCTTCAGCTGGAAAAAATAAGATTTGAAAATAAATTTGATTACACGATAAAAGTAGATAACAGCATATCTCAATTAGACATAAAATTACCACCGGCACTCTTTCAGCCTATCCTTGAAAACGCTATCAAACATGGGATATCCTTAATGAAAGAAAGCGGATATATTTCACTTAACATAAGCTTAAAAGATCAATTTATTGAGGGAATTGTAGAAGATAACGGTAGAGGAATATATACTTCGGCAGAAATGCCTAAACATGGCAAAACTGCTACTGCGCTTAAAGTATTAGAAGAAAGGATGTCTTTATTGAAAGACATCAATGGAAATCCCGGCAAACTTATTATAATCGACAAAGCTGAAGTAAATAGCACTTGTACTGGAACAATCATTAAACTATTAATACCGTTCTTCAATGGAAATTAAAGTAATTATTATCGATGACGAAAGGCGAGGGATTACCGCCTTGCAGAAATTACTCGAAAAATACTGTGAACATATCACCGTAATTGCTACAGCAGACAATATTAGTGAGGGAGAAAAGATCATAAGAAATCTTCAACCTCATGTCGTTTTTCTCGATATTGAAATGCCCGGCGGGGATGGCTTTAAATTACTGGAGGCCTTCGAAAAAATTGATTTTGAGGTGATATTTGTAACGGCGTTCCAGGAGTATGCAATTAAAGCAATTAAATTTTTAGCCTCAGACTATTTGTTGAAGCCTGTGAAGATTTCAGAGTTGCAGGAAACAATAAGAAAAGTAAGAGGCAATCTTGTAAAAAGACAGCCCAAACAAATTACAAGATCATCTTCTGACAACAATTCCAATTCGTTTAACAAATTAATACTTACTACTCTGGAAGGTTATTACCCCGTCAGCCTGGAAGAAATAACTTACTGTAGGGCCGATGATAGCTATACACATTTCTATATGCAGAATGGCAAACATTACATTGTTTCACGACAGTTAAAAGAATTTGAACAAACGCTATCGGCATATAATTTCTTCAGGATACACAAGTCCTTTCTGGTAAATATGAATCATATCGAACTGATAAATAAGGCAGACGGTGGCATAACCGTTGTAATGAACAACAAAGATGAGCTGCCGGTATCTTTTAGAAAAAAGGATGAATTTATCGGTAAATTAAAAACCATATAATTATACTACTACGTTTACCAATTTAAAACCGACGTACACACCCGGAATAGATACGTTTACCAATCGCCATTAATATTGCTTTTTCTATAGCATAGTTTTATCTCAAACAAAAAAATCTTACTATGAAAAAGCTTTTATTTGCTATTCTTGCACTATTGTGCACGTTTCAGTCTATCGCACAATCTCCGGGTTGTGACCCCTGCGGCCCTTGGCCAAGGCCGATACCGGCCAGCTCTGTTACTTTCCTCAGCTTTACCTTTACACTCCCCTATCGGCCAGGATGTAGTTTTACTGCGCACGTTGCATATGTAACACGTACATGTATGGGATTAACTGAGGTTCAAATTCTCGGTGATCCTCAATTTGAAACAAGTGGTGTTGGTTGCGACCTGCATTGTCCGGACGTTCCCAGTCTTGAGCAGACTATACTTAACCAGATTATGCTTACAACAGGACCTCTTT
>Ga0207695_10002475_pt1 | contig 27204 bp, 15 predicted proteins | sample KBSC54metaG_FD_184354 | JGI IMG/M metagenome (GOLD analysis project Ga0207695, IMG submission 184354) | Corn rhizosphere microbial communities from Kellogg Biological Station, Michigan, USA - KBS C5-4 metaG (SPAdes) (version 2) | ecosystem: Host-associated > Plants > Roots > Rhizosphere > Soil...
AGGTGGGGGGGACGGGGGGAAGCCCCGGGGTGGAGGGAGTGTCGGGATAGGAAGCTCGGGGTGGACTGGGGTTGAAGCTCGGGGGTGGACTGGGGTTGAAGCTCTGCGGTGGACTGGGGTTGAAGCTCTGCGGTGGACTGGGGTTAGGAGGTTTGTGAACCGCGCGTGAACCGGAGTTGGGAGGACTGGGTTTAGGAGGTTGGGGGATGGAGCTTTGGGGGGAGGGAGCGACGGGGTTGGAAGCTCGGGGTGTACTGAGGTTGGGAGGTATGTGAACCCCGTGAAATGGGGCTAGTTTAGCCCCATTGTCAGTTGCATGTGTTGTTTTTCGGTATCATCGAAGAGTATCCACCGGTTGTTCTTGCGGACGTATGTATTGGGGGATATTTCAATACGGTCCTGTTTTGAAGCTTCGTACATCCTTCCGGAGAAGGGTCGCATCAGCCTGAAACTAAAAATACTGTGATAGTCAGCAAAGTATAGGGTATTCTTCGCCGGCAGGGTAACGGCGATCAGGTCTGTCTTCAGCATTGTTGCCGCCTGTCGCCAGAAATCATCTACCAACATAATGGAGGAATCGAGGTTATTGTCGAGCCGCACGCGGTAAAAGGGTTCTGCTTCGGGTATCGAGGAGGAGAAGTCCATTTTTTCGATATTGATGCGGCCGTTTGTCCAGGTGAGCAGGTTTTTTGCGGAGAGTGCGGCCAGCTCCCGGTCGGAGATACGGAATTGTTTGCAGTGATTGGTGGTGATCGTTTCGAAGCCGTGGCCGGTGTCCAGCCCGTAGGTGATGACGATGCCCTGTGCGAGGTCGCGGGTAATGACGGGGTTTGACGTGAAGCGCGAAGCCAGGATGCGGGAGTCGTCGGCGGGCTTGATCATCGGGAAGATGCGGTGGCTGGTTGTCTGATCCAGTGGGGAGCGTGCAGCTGTGGTTGGTTTGTTGCGGCGGAAGCTGAAAAGGCCCATGCGAAAAGTAGTTTTTTAGGTTTGGATTATAGAGGTATCACACAATATAGAGTGACTACGTCCGATTTTTCAACTGAGTAGACGAATTAGCTGTCGCCAGAGGACAAATAAATCGTTGAGCGTATGATCGGCGTTGAAAAAATCGCGGCTCCCGGTATGGGAGCCGCGCCGTCCGGAAAATCGTACTATCATTTTGCCGTGAGCATCCCTTAGGGGAAGGCGGGCAAGTCGGAGTCGAGGCTTCTTTTTTGCGAGCGTTGGGACATGAAAAATTCTCTTGCTTTTCGGAGTCCTATTTCAATTGCGTGGGCCTCATCGACGCCGTTCATCAACAGGTTATTTGCAATCTCTACCGCCTTTTGGCGCAGCCGGACGGGCTGGTGCCGGTAAGAGGGGGGGTAGTTGCCATTGTGCCAGGGCATATACAGTTCCTTTTTTTAATAATACCATATAAATATCGTGCCATAAGGGTACATTTTGTGGAGAACCGGATCGAAGATGGGTTGCAGCATTTGAAGACAAATGTGCCCGAAGAAAAAAGAACGTGGTTGGGTATTTTTAGCCGGCCTGGACCAGGCGGAAGAGTGTTTTATTGAATGGATGGTGAAGAGGATGGGAGGAGGCTGGAAAAGGGCGAACCTGGGGGGAGGGGCTGGGAAGTTTATGAACGTGTATATTTTCCGGTTTTTCGTGTTGAAAATGGGAATAAGCGTGTAACTAACGGGCAGGCATGGGTGGAGCGGGGGATTTCTCGGAAAACCACAAAAATTCGAGTACTTTTACTCGATTTAAAATTTCCAATAGTTACGCGGAGGGCAGTCCCAGTAAGCGATTTAACCAAATATTAGTATTTTTTATTTTGCGCGTTGAGGGGAAGGGGTCTTGATTATTTCGTGCGTCTTCTTTTCTTTTGTTTCCTGTTCTGCAATCCACTCCCTCCGAAACAGCCTCATTAGTAGCTTATCTTTTGATTCCTAACAGACCAATCTCATGAAATGCATCAAGAACGCTTGCCTGATGATGGCGGGGCTATGCCTGTCATTCCTTATCCGCGCTCAGTCCATAGTGGACTCGACAAAAGTCGTTGTTTCCTCTTCCCGCATTATCCATCAGACAGAGGATAGAGTAAACGCTCTCACTGCAAAGCTTATCAGCCAGACAAAGAAAGATCTCCTGCGAATGCAAAGGCAGGACAAACTGCTGCGCGAGCGGCTGGCAGCGGATGGGCAGCCGGCGCATGGCGGAGGTCTTGTGTCTGTGGATGAGCAGTATAACACTCTCATCAGTAGTATGAGCCTGGATTCGGGCGGGCGAAATGTCGTGCCTGCTGGCGGTTATCAGGCGAATCTGGACTCGTTGCAGGGCGTCCTCAAATTTTTGGGCCAAAAGAATAATAATATTCCCGGAGCGCAAAAGGCGCTGGGTGAGCTGACGGCATTACAGGCGAAAATGCAGGATGCCGATCTCGTCAAGCAGTTCCTGAGCCAGCGAAGGGCCCAGATCTCCAGCTATCTCGAACAGTACACCAATCTTCCCTCCGGTGTCACCGGGATTTTTGCCAGCTATAAGAAACAGGCCTACTACTATTCACAGCAGGTGCAGGCTTATAAGGAGGAGCTCAACGATCCTGACAGGCTATTGAAGCGTGCGCTCGGCGAGCTGAACAAGCTGCCTTCCTTTGCGAGCTTTATGAAGAGGAATTCGGTGCTGGCGGGTCTGTTCAATATGCCGGCCGGTTCCTCTGCCGAAGGACCATCGGGGGGACTGCTTTCCAGGGACAAGCTGATGGCTTCGCTGGGGGGGGATCCTGCGGGAGGAAATTCGATGGGAGGAAATACTGCGGGGGTGCCCGGGGCAAGTTTTCCCCAAGGCAGCGAACAGGCGACAGGCGGTATTTCCGGTCAGGGGCTTACACAGAGCATTGGCGAGGCGCAGGGGCAGGTCGATGGGTTGCGCGACAAGCTGAATGCGGCAGGCGGGGGTAGCGGCGGTGACCTGGATGTCCCCGATTTCAAGCCCAATTCACAGCGTACGAGGTCTTTCTTCCGCCGACTCGAGCTGGGGACAAACCTGCAATCGACTTCTTCCAGCGTCTATTTTCCGACCACTACGGACCTGGGTCTTTCGCTCGGGTACCGGCTAGACGACAAGAACGTGGTCGGGATAGGTCTCAGCTACAAGATGGGTTGGGGGCGCGACATAAAACACGTCAGCATCAGCAGCCAGGGCATTGGCCTGAGAAGCTTTGCTGACATCCATATCAGCAAATCCTTTTTCGCAACGGGCGGATTCGAATATAACTATCAGCATCCCTTCTCCATCCAGGGTTTCCCTGTCCGACTCGACGATTGGCGAAAGAGCGGGCTTCTCGGGATCACCAAGATCATTTCGATGAAGAGCCGTCCGTTCAAAAAAGCCAGACTTCAATTGCTGTGGGATTTCCTCAGTTACGGCAACAGGCCGCAAACGCAGCCGCTGAAGTTCAGGATCGGTTATAGTCTATAAGCCATATAAAAATACCAGTATGCTACACAGAAAGCTTATCTACGCAAGCATATTCCTGCTTGTGACCCAGCAAATCCGTGCTCAGGTCAGCCTGCAGACGGGAAGCGCAGAGTTCTCGATCCCTATCCTGAACTGGAATGACGACAAGAGCCGGCTCAACAGCGAGCTGCAACTGAGCTATGAATCCCACAACGGACTTTTGGTAGACGACGTCCCTTCCAACGTTGGACAGGGTTGGAACCTGATGGCGGGTGGTGTCATAACGCGCATCCAGGTGGGGCAGCCGGACGACCAGAAGCCCCGCGACGGCGACTTCAACGACATCAAGAAATATCCGCCGGGATATCTGTACAACCCCACCAATATTTCCAATGGCTGTCCGATAGAGCTGGCCAATTATCCCATCTTCGGGGATCAGAATACGCTCTATAAAGACAACAATGTGGTCACCGCCGACCGCGAGCTGGATTATTTCGCTTTCGAGTTCAATGGAAGGCAGGGCGTTTTTGTATTGGGTAAGGACAACGGCGATAAGGGGACAACTCTGGGCGATTCCAAACTGAAGATATGGTTCGACAGGGACGAGTCGATGCCCAATACCCGGACCACAATAACTACTTTTCACATTCAGGACGAGAATGGCATCGAGTATGTCTTCAGCGACAAATCGTACAACAAGATAACGCGCGTGCACTATGCGAATATCGATCAGTGGGGTACGGCGCATGCTACTGGGGCGCCTCAGTTCTCCGCGGACAATATTTACTATCAGGCAGATTTTGACGAGCTGGGATGGGACGAAAAGCCATATGTCGTCGGGAGCTGGTATCTGAGCGCAATAAAGGACCCGCTGACCGGCCGTCAGGTGACGTTCAACTACAATACCTTTCACATCAGCAGCCCATACGGACAGACGATGGTGCTGATAAAGCCTTATGGCGCCGCAACGACGAGGTACATAACGATCGCTACGAAGTTCAATATCACCGAACGTCCTGCGCTGGCGTCCATCAACTACCCCGACGGTCATGTGATTACCCTGACGTATGGTGCCGCCCGAAAGGACGTGCTTGGTGACCAGGCGCTGAAGAGCATACGTGTAGAGTATATGTCCAGGATCGTCTCGCAGTTCGATATGAAGCAGTCCTATATGTATAGAAATGCGATCACTGACCCTGCTATTCCGGCGGATGGCCTCAAAGCGCGGCTCTGCCTGACGTCTGTGCAGCAGACGGGAGTCGACGGAAAGGACAAAGAGCCGCCCTACCGATTTGACTACTACCTGGGATCGAATTCGACGGAAGATTGTGTGCCGGACCTCTTCTCGCCCATCAAGGATATCTGGGGTTATTACAATGGGGACGCCAATGGCACTCCTACGGACGGATCGATCAGCGGCTATAACCAGTACGTGCTGCTGTTCTTTCACCCGCTGCCAGGCACATTGCCCGGCAACGACCAGAGTCTTCACTGTAAGCCGAAGGCCGGGTATGCCAGGAATGGTTTGCTGAAGACGGTCACTTACCCGATGGGCGGGACGATCACTTATGCCTATGACCAGAATCAGGCTCCGACGGGATCGAGCTTCGGCGCCTACTATGGCGGAGTGCACGTGTCATCAGTCTCTCTGCACGACGGTGTCGATGCGGCCAATGATATCGTGACGACTTATAATTACACTCTTACGGACGGAACGTCGTCGTTGTGGGGTGTCGAGACGCCAATATGCCAAATGTTTCCTTCTACCTATTTCGGTCCGGAGGGCAAGCATGCAAAAATAGGCATCCCTCCCTGCGATTATGATTCCAAATACGGCGGTATTCTTGCTACTGAGGACGCGATAAAACCGTCAGAGCTGGCGAGGTTCATAAAAGTGCTGGGCGCCGTAGACACCTACCTGCTGCCATTCGAGATTGCGTCGGTGATCGCGGGTTCCAATCCCGTCTTCCTGCTCTTCGATGTCACCATGGGGATAGTGGACTGTGTCTCGGACCAGAATTATTTGTGGGACCACCAGGTGGATTACAACTACAACCTGCTGGCCACCAATCTCCTCCCGGTACAGTATAAGCGTGTTGAGGTCGCCAAGGGGACCGGGAGCGGAAAGACCGTTTATGAGTTCACGAGTGCGGATGATTATCCAATAGTGGTTTCCGATATTTCGTCCGACTTCTCGTCCAGGCAGCGGGCGGCTTCGTGGGCCTACGGCCTGCCTAAGCTGACAACGGTATTCGATGCCGCCGGCAACAAAGTCCATCAGCGTGAAAACCATTACGATTTTTCCAAAGTGATGACGACGATCGACGCGGCACATTCGTCCAGCTATACCTGCTATTCCATCAAACGGAGCTCGAAGGGCGGCGGCGACTGGAATACGCCTTCTTACTACAATACCTTTACCACGACAAATGTTACCAACTATACGTCCGATCCGGCGGTGAAGGATCAGCTGACGGTGGACCCATATACCGTTTTTACCGGAAGGGTCGAGCTGCAGACGACTTACGACAGGTTCTTTAAGGACAATGATCATTTCCTTGAGAAATCGATCGGCTATCAATACAGTCCGAACAATTATATGACGCAGAAAGAGACGACGACGCTGAGCAATGGCGACCAGATGGTGAAGGAAACGTACTATACCGGTGACTATACGGCGGTTGGCGTTCTTCAGACGCTGAATTCGAATAACGTGATCAACCAGCCCGTGGCCACTTATCATTCGGTCATCAAGGTAAACAGCTCTACGCCTTCGTTGCTCAGCGCGGAAGTCTCAGATTTCGCCCCGATTGCAACGGGAGATATCCGGCTGTCCAGAGTTATGGTAGGTCGTACTTCTGTGCCGGGGAGCACTTACGTATTCGATCCGGCCAATCCCTTCAATTCCAGCGGACTCATACAGTCGCTGGGATTCAGCTATTCTTCAACGGGGACGCTTTCTGACAATGTGGACGAAGCCGGGCGCCATATCGGGAATCTTTACGACTACAACGACAAATACCTGGTGGCTTCTGCGCAGCATGCGGTCTCGACGCAACTGGCCTATACGAGTTTTGAGACGGGCAACGGCAATGGATGGGCGATCGGGCTGAACGGAACCACTCCTGCGACGTATTCCACCAGCAGCTCGATGACCGGGGCCAGGAGCCTCGACCTGGGCAGTGTTTCGGGTGTTACCGCGGCCATTGGAGGGATCGGTAAGACTTCGGTGCTTTCCTTCTGGTCGGACGGCAGTGTTGCCGTATCGGGCACGGTGACGCTGAAGAAGTCGGCGCCGACGGTCAACGGTTATACCTACTACGAGTACGAAGTAGCCTCGGGGTCTCCTCTGCCGCGCCTGACTGGCAGCGGGCATATCGACGAGCTCCGGCTCTATCCTTCGGACTCGAGGATGAGCACTGCGACCTACGATATCGTGCTGGGAAAGACTTCGGAGTGCGACATAGACGGGAGGATCACCTACTATGAATATGATCCTATCGGCCGGCTGCGTATGGAGCGGGACGAGAACAGGAATATCGTAAGGATGTACGAATACAGTTATAAGCTTCCTCAATAGAAACCAGAAACCTCATTTTATGAAAATGCGTGCCTATATACAGCGGTCAGTGCGCCGCCTGGCCGTCTTCTTTATCTGTCTGTTGCTTGGGACGTCGGCGATGGCGCTCGACGTCAGCATTGACGGACCCACCAGCATCTGCCAGGGGCAGGGTGTCTCTTATACCGCCGATGTCAGCGGCTGGGATTTTCAGGGTGATATTACCTATTACTGGTATCGTAACGGCGTTCAGCAGCCGATGGACCCCGGTCCGCCGCCATATGTCTTTGCACCGTCGGATCTTGTCAATGGGGAGACTATCTCCTGCACGGTCTATACCTCCAGCATGGGGTATGCCTATTCGAATACGTTGACCATTACTGTTGGTCAGCCGCCGCAGTTCACGGCCGGGGTCTCTCCTTCGAATGGGCTGGGTTTCTGTGCGGGGGCGACCGTCGTCTTTACGGCCAGCGCGAATGCTTCAATTTCCAGCTATCAGTGGCAGATGAACGGGTCGAATGTTGTCGGCGCCACGTCTTCGTCCTTCAGCACGGCGGCGGTTTCGGCTGCGCAGCTGCAGACGGTTCGCTGTTATGTCACCACCAATGAATTTTGCATCAGCGGTAACAACGCTACCGGCAGTGCGCAGGGTATTCCCTTCAGTGTCGCTCCGGTCGTCACGCCGGCGATTTCGATCAATACCTCTACCGGGACCATCTGTGCGGGCAGTCCTACGACCTTTTCTTCGAATATTTCCAACGGGGGCTCTTCTCCCGGGTATCAATGGATGATCAACGGATCGAACGTAGGGGGAGCGAACGGCAGCAGCTTTACCACCAGCGGTCTTGCCAACGGGCAGCAGGTCAGCTGCAGGCTAACCAGCAATGCGGGCTGTACAACGACAAATACTGTGACAAGCAATGCTGTTGCCATGACCGTCTGGCCGACTACTCCGATGACGGTGACCGTTACAGGCCAGCCCAGCACCTGTCAGAGCGATCCGGCTACTTTTGCCGCCACGGCGACCAGCGCCTCCGGGAATATCAATTATCACTGGCAGCGCAACGGACAGGATATACCGGTGGGAGACATTGTGCCGGGTGCGCCTTTCCCCTATATATTGGTGCTCGGTTCTCTCAATAACGGGGACGTGATCACGTGTATCGTTACGGACAACAATGGCTGTGAGGCTCCGGTGACCTCCGGCGGTTTTGTCGCTAATGTGACCCAGCGGGTACCTTTTACGATCGCTCCCAATTTCACGAACATATCCTGGTGTTATGGCAGTGATGTTACCTTCACGGCCAATTCCAATTTCCCTACGACCGGCGTATATACGTGGCAGATGAATGGACAGCTCGTCCAGGGGGTGACGGGTCAGACCTTTACCACGCAGGCGCTCAGCGCCGATCAGCTGAATTCGGTCACGGTCAGCGCGACTGCGATGGGGGGATGCATCAGCAATAACCAGGCGACGGGGACGGTCGGCAATGCTCCTTTCAATATCGTTCCGATACTGGCGCCGTCGGTTGCCGTGAGTCAGAACACCATACCGGCTATAGAGGGAAGTCCGGCTACCTTCAGCGCTGTACCGGTCAACGGCGGCCCTCAGCCGACCTACCAGTGGCAATTGAATGGAGCGGACGTTTCCGGCGCGACGGGCAGCAGCTTTACGAAGACCATCAGTACGGGTGATGATATCCAGGCTGTCAGCGTGACGATGACGACTTCCTACACCTGTCCCACGACGCCTACTGCGGCCTCGGGCACGTTCTATTTTAAGCTGAACTCTGCCTATTGGGAGAACATGAACTATATCCGGGTGCACGATATTCTTGTACCGGGCATAAAGGAGTGGATACCGGCCGATCTGTTGCCTACGGGGCAGAAGCTGGTGAAGACCACTTATTATGACGGGCTTGGCCGGCCCATTCAGAATGTGAGGAAGGAGCAGTCTGTTGCGGGGTCGCAGGTGAGCGATATTGTTCAGCCATTGGGCTATGATGCGCTGGGGCGGACGCCGAAGAGCTATCTGCCGTATCCATCGTCGACGCAACCCGGGAAGTTCAAGACCGGTGCGCTGACGGAGCAGCAGCAGTACTATAGCAGCGTTTACAACGAAAGTATATCCTACGATCAGACTGTCTATGACAATAGTCCGCTGGACAGGGAGACCAATTCGAAGGAGTCGGGTGGGTCCTGGGCGGCTTCGCAGGGTGACGCCACGGCCTACCAGGTCAATGACCAGCTGGCGGATAATGTGCAGATGTGGAGCGTGGGATATGGTTCCACCGACTACCCCGTCAGCAGCGGTGCCTATCCGTCCGGGGCGCTCTTCAAGACCGTGAAGACCGACGTCAAAGGGAAAATAGTCGTCGAATATCGTGACAATGCCAATCAACTGATCCTTACCAAGGTGCAGGTGGACGATAATCCCGCGGATGCGTATTCGGGATGGAGCTGCACCTATACGGTATATGACGACTATGGGCAGAGGCGATATGTCATCCAGCCGGAGGGCGTCAAATACCTAGCCGGTCATGGGTGGAGCTTTGCGACGACCGATGGTCCGACTGTGCTGGCGGAACAGTGTTTCCGCTATGACTACGACGAAAAGGGGAGGACGATCAGCAAGAAGGCACCGGGTGCGGCGCCTCTCCAGATGATATATGACATACGCGACCGGGTGGTATTTACCCAGGATGGCAACCAGGCCGGGATGGCTACTCCCCAGTGGTCGGCGACGATGTACGACCTGTTCGACAGGCCTGTGAAGACGCTGCTTTACAATACCACGGAGACCCGCGACAATCTCCAGTCGGACGTTACTGCGGAGGCCGGGTTCAGCGATCCTATCTCTGCAGCCAACCAGGCCAACAGCGGTGTCTGTACTATCCTGAGATATCTTTATTACGACGACTATTCATTCGCGGGGGCGAAGAGCTTTGACAACAGCTATACGAATGGTACGGCCTATAGTCCGTCAGACCCGAATGTGCAGCCAATAGCCGCCACGGGTCGTACGCGGGGTATGTTCACTGGTGCCAGTGTCCGTGTGCTGGGCACAAATGTCTTCCTCAATTCCACCAGCTACTATGACGAGCGTGGAGTGAAGACGCAGGCGCTGGAAGATAATATCAAAGGCGGGACGGATGTCACGACGATCCAGCATCATTTCGGCGGCGCCGTGCTAAGTACGTGCAAGAATCATAGTGCTCCCGGGACGGGTTACAACAACTACGTCGTACTGTCGAAATACCTGTTCGACAACCTGTTCAGGGTAATAGGCATACAGGAGCAGTATGGGACCAATCCTATGAAGCAGGTGGTCTCCTATGAATATGACGAGCTGGGCAGGATGAAGACGCGGCATTTCGATCCCGGGTATAACAATCCGAACTCGGGCCATGCGGAACTGGAATCCCTGAACTATTCCTACAATATCCACAGCCAGATAACGGGTATCAACAAGGATTATGCACTCAAGACGGCGGGAGCTTACGGTAAATGGGGTCATTTCTTCGGCCTGTACCTGGGGTATGATAATAAAGACAATGTGTTTGCGGCCGGGCAGCTCAACGGTCAGGTAGCAGGTCAGCTGTGGAATACGCAGGGGGATGATGCCCAGCGCAGGTATGACTATGCCTACGACAATATGGACCGGCTGACGGGCGCTGCTTTCCTCGAGCAGCAGCATCCGGGCGACGGATGGTCGGCGACCAAAACCGACTTCTCGGTCAGCGGCGTCACTTATGACCTCAACGGGAATTTGCAATCGATGGTTCATAAGGGGGTTATGCCCGGCGCTTCTGCGCCGATCGAGATCGACCATCTTGTTTACAGCTATAAGGATTATTCCAACCGATTGAAGAGCGTTACGGATCAGATGACGTCTACCACATTTAACGGCCAGTCGGGTGATTTCAAGGATGGGACTAACAGTGGCGACGACTATGTCTATGACGGCAATGGGAACCTGGTCGTCGACCTGAATAAGAATGTGCAGAGTCTGAACAATGGGGCTGCGGGAACCGCTGGTATCAGATATAATGTCCTGGACAAGCCGGAGGAGATAAGGATCATTGGGAAAGGGACGATCAAGATCGTTTATAGCGCGGAGGGTGAGAAGCTGCAGCGGGTATTCATCCCTGAGAGCGGGGGGGACGCCACCATTACTTCGTATATCGACGAATTCGTGTATCAGGAATCGGCGCCTCTTACGACCAGCTCGCCGGCTCCTTTCTCGGGTACGGGGGTAAAGCTGTCCTATATTACGTTTGAGGAGGGCCGGATACGTGCTGTAACGGCCGGCACCCAAAGCAGCAGCGGTGGTCTCGACGGGACGACGATCACGGGGAATCTGTCGCTGCTCAATGGTCAGAGCGGGGTATGGGACTATTTTGTAGAAGACTACCTGGGCAATGTGCGGATGATCCTGACGGAGGAGGGGCATACGGCGTTGAACACGTGTACGATGGAGACGACGGGGGGCCGGCCGGGCATAGAAGATCCGGTATTCGGTCAGACGGGCGGGGGCAATGAAGTGGAGGCTACGCGTACGAATACTCCTTCGGGATGGTCGGCGGTCAATGCGAGCGCGTCGGTCAGCATATTAGGGAACTTAGCCGGGCATGTCATGGGGCCGAATGTGCTGCAGAAGGTGATGGCGGGCGACAAGGTGGCGGCTTCTGCGATCTATTATTTCCAGAATACCGGCACCGGGGGCAACTCCAATATTATCCCGAATGTGGTCAATAGTCTGGCGGGTGCGATAGCCGGCGGGGTTACGGCGGGTACGGTCGTACACGGGAATGGCACCGCCATTGCGGGGCAGCTTAGCGGCAACCCGGGCTTTATCAGTGCGGTAGAGCCGACGGGGGCTGGGGGCAGCACGCCGCAGGCCTATCTGACGGTGTTGTTTTTCGACGAACGATTCCAGCTGGTCTCGGCTACTGACGGAGGGGTTGTTCAGAAACAGGTAGACGGCACCTGGAGCACGTCCACCCTGCCGCTGACCATTCCTGCCGCGGTGGCGCCCAAGAACGGATATGTGTATGTATATTTGAGTAACCGCAGCGATCAGCCGGTATACTTCGACAATTTTGCCGTGAGCATTTCGGCTGGCAATATCCTGGAAGAGAACCACTATTACCCTTATGGATTGAAGGTAGCGGGGATCAGCAGCAAGAGAATACCGGATGCGAACGAGGGGTTGGTAAAGAATAATTATCTTTTCAACGGGAAGGAGCTGATCGACGATGCGGACCTCGACTGGTACGACTATGGATACCGCAACTATGATCCGCAGATAGGACGGTTCACCCAGCTGGACCCGCTGGCGTGGGATTATGAGGATCTGACGCCTTATCAGTTTGCGGGTGGTGATCCGGTGGCCAATGTGGATGTGGATGGGCTCGAGCCTGCGGAGGTAACGTCGTTTGCCAGGGCGGTAGGGGCTGCTGCCGATGCGATCAAGACATTCGCGAAGGGTGGGTGGTTTGTTACGTGGGTCAAGGATGGAGTGGCCTACGCCAGAATTTTCCGTGCGGCTGCTCCGGTGGTCAAGGAGGCGTCTTCATGGGCGAGCAGGCTTTTAAAGGTGGCCAGGGTTGCGGCTGATTTTGTGCCGATCGTGGGTGGGGTGATCGATGTGGCTGAGGGGATCGCCAAGGGGGACCTGCTGCAGGTGGGGATGGGGGTGCTGAGCATTGGGGCGGATATTGTTTCCGGCGGTGCCAGCAGTCTGGCGAAGGGAGCTGCGAAGACGCTTGTCAAGGAGGGGGCGGTTATTGTCGCCAAGGATATCATTGAGCAGGGGGTGAAGGATGCGGCGAAGGCCAGTCTGCGGGAGGGGCTGAAGGAGGGGACGATCTCGGCGGTGAAGCAGGAAGCCAAGCAGGCGGTTAAGGAGGAGGCCAAAACGATCGCGAAGCAGGAGGTGAAGGAGGTCGTTGCGCAGGAGGCCAAGCAGGCTTCGACCAAGTCGCTGCGGAAAAAGGCTGTCCGGGATGCGTGGAAGGAGGAAAAAGAGATGGTGAAGGAGACGGGGAAGGGTACCCGAGAATGGAGTGCAGCTGAGAAGAAACAGCTATTGGAAAAGGGGAAAGTCAAAGGCTATCAGGGGCACCATATAAATAACGTGAAGGATCATCCTCATTTAGCTGGTCATCCTGACAATGTAAAATTCCTCAATCCTAAGGAGCACCTTGCGGCACATGGGGGTAACTTTAAGAATAAAACAACCGGCGAACTGATAAGCCGTAAAATCGAATGATCTATGAGCTATTTTGAAAATGTAAAAGAGGAGATATTCAAGTACAAGCACCTTGGAGAAGAAGAGGTGCCGGAGACAGGCGCCTTGCTTATCGGACGGGCGCCGCATGTGGCCAGACTGGCATGGCTGCACTCGCTATATCCGGTCTTGAATAATGAAGAGGTTCTGCAATTGGAGCAGGTTGTCAGGACCGAAATACCCGAGTCATACAAGTCTTTCCTTATGAACGCCAGCAATGGACTGAGCTTATTTGTTGATGCATTTTATCTCTATGGTCTCCGGAAGTTGGCAGGACGGGGCATCGCGGCCAGCCGTCAACCCTTTTCACCCGATATTGCCAATATCGATGAGAGGCCTGAGAACGCAAAAGACAGCTATTTCTTTATCGGCGGCTACAGCTGGGATGGCTCTAAGATCTATATCGACAAGACGACGAACATGGTGCATTATTGCGACCGGTGGGATGCAGCTTCTCTTTATCAGTGGCCTTCATTTGAAGAAATGCTGGTGTCGGAGACCAGGCGCATCTGCGGATTGTTCGACGAAAAGGGTGTAGTCAAGGACCCTGATAGGTACACGACGCCGATCAAACGAAAAATGGCATAAATGAAAAGCCGGCCTAAGGGCCGGTTTTTTTTGTCCGGTGGGTGGGGTTTCCGGTAGGGGAAAATGGAACGATAATTGCCACTAACGTCTATAGTCAGCCCAGGCCCGGGCTGAATCTTTACAACTTACTGTCCGGTCATTAATTTTTCACTGCGGAGCAGCCTTCCGCGGTGGGTCAGTCTTTTGTATTTTTTGAATCCGAGGTTTCTTCTTAGTGCTCTGAATTAGCGGCAATTATGTATTGTTAGAAAACTAATGAACATGAAAATACTCTTTACTTGCCTGTCGCTTACCGTCCTCTTCGTACTATCCGGCACCGGCCTTTATGCACAGAACAATGCGATGAATATCCCATTTGGCAGCTGGGTAGACTGTGGAAGCAATTCCGCACTTAATGCCAATAATATTAAGACACTGGAGTGTTGGATCAAGTTCGGCAATCTTACTAATGACCAGGAGATCATGAGCCGGAGCATCGGCGGGCAGGGGGTAGGGGGGTGCGGGCATATCCCAACCCGGCGAGGGAAACGCTGAATTTTACTGTTAGAGGTGTCTCCGGTGTGGGACAGATGGTGGTGACGGATATGTAGGGTCGGATCATGTTGAGCCGGAGCGTGCAGCTGGGTTTGGGTGCCAATACACTAGAGACGGGAAGTCTGCCGGCAGGCAGCTATTTGCTCAGGGTGGTGCCGGGATCGGGCAAGCCGAGCATAATGCAATTCCAGGTTATAAAATAAGGCGCCTGGTTACTTCTTCCAGGGCACGTAGAAGTCGCCGCTGGTGATGCTCTTTTTGGGCGAGGAGGCGTCCCCGTTGAGATAAAAATCACCGCTGAATGTGCCCTTGACCGCAGTAGAGTCGATAGAGGTAATGGTCATTTTGAGGTGGTTAGAATTGCTCATATTGGCCGTTAAGCCATTGCCGCCGACATACGACACGCTTATCGAAGGGTTGTAGACGCCTTCAAGCGAATATGCCGAAGAAGTATCAGAATAGTTGCCCGGTATGAGAATGACCGACGGCGAATAGCTGGTCCAGCTGATGGCCATTATCTGCTGGTTGCTCTGGTTGCCGGCATATCCCTCGATACTGATTATCGAAGCTCCGCCGTTCGTCACCTTAAATACAAATGGGTTTACGTTGAAGCTTTGGGACTGTCCGTCGATGGTTGCGGTAAGATGATAGCCAGATGAAGAGCCGCCGTTCTTTTTGCAGGAGGTAAATACACAAAGGAAGAGGGCACAGAAAAAACTGAACTTTTTAAAGGTCATAATTTAGGGGTTTTGTCAAAAATAAACTATTTCCCTTATCCGATAGATAAGACTTTACAGGCGTGTTAAAAATGGCCAAATCCGTGCGACTTTAGCAAATAACTGTGTCCGAAAGTGGACAGCTGTTGTACGAAAATGGACTTTAGCGATGGTGAGAGGGGGCGGATGCTTTGGCAATCAGTGGTTTATAAGGTGGCATTGGGCTTGGGGCGGACAATATATCCAAAACTTTTTCTATGCTGAGAGATAATTTTAAGATCGCGTGGCGCAACCTGCTGAAGAACCGGACCTCTTCTTTTATCAATATCAGCGGACTGGCCGTGGGAATAGCCGTGGCTATACTGACCGGGCTCTGGCTTTATGACGAGCTGTCCTTTAATACCTATCACGACAACTACGATCGCATCGCCAAGGTGATGATCAAAGGCACCGATCCCCATCGTGGCGGCTTTATGAGCCCCGGGTTGTCTTATCCCCTCGTCCTCGAGCTCAAGGAAAAGTACAAAGAGGATTTTCAGCGCATGACCGTGGCCTCGTGGACGGCCAGTAAGATCCTGTCCTTTGGCGATAAGCAGCTGTCGTGCGACGGCCAGTACATGGACAAGGAAGCGCCCGATCTGTTCGGGTTGAAAATGGTCTGGGGTACCCGGGCAGGATTGACGGAGATGCGCTCCATATTGCTAGCCCGGAGTGTGGCGAGGTCGCTGTTCGGCGATTCGGATCCCACCGGTAAGACCGTGAAATTAGCAAGCGAGAGCGTGAAGGTCACGGGAGTATACGAAGACCTGCCGCTGAATACCGAACTGAACAAGCTGCGGTTCATATCGACGTTCGATCTATGGCTCAGCCAGAATGACTGGACGAAAAAGACGAGCTCGGAATGGTTCAATCACTATTTGCGGATGTTTGTGGAAATAAAGCCGTCGACGAGTTTTGCCTCCGTCAACCGCCGGATAAAGGATATCGAGATGAACAATATCAGGAAGGCCGAGGACCTCAACACCAAGAACGAACGGGCTGTGAATCCGGAGGTGGTTTTATACCCGATGGCAAAATGGCATCTGGAGGCGGCGGATAAATTCAGAAGGGATGCGGATATGGCTCCCGGCCGTCTGGTCTGGCTGGTCAGCCTGATCGGGGCCTTTGTGCTGGTGCTTGCCTGCATCAATTTTATGAATCTGTCCACGGCCCGCAGCGAGCGGCGTGCGCGGGAGGTGGGTATTCGCAAGGCCGTTGGGTCGCTGCGCAGACAGCTGATCACGCAGTTCTTTGGCGAGTCGCTGCTGCTGGTTGTCGTTGCTTTTGGGATCGCGCTTTTGCTGGCGTCACTGTCGCTGGGATGGTTCAATCAGCTGGCGGCAAAACAGATGAGCATTCCGTGGGCGAACCCGTGGTTCTGGGTGGTTAGTCTTGCCTTTGTCTTTGTCACCGGTATTATCGCGGGCAGCTATCCGGCGCTCTATCTTTCTTCCTTCAACCCGGTGAAGGCGTTGAAGGGGAATACGCGTCTTGGCAGGGATTCTGTTCTTCCCCGGAAAGTGTTGGTCGTCCTTCAGTTCACGATCTCTGTGGCGCTGATCAACTGTACCATCATCATCATGCAGCAGGTGCAGCATGCCAAGGACCGGCCGGTCGGCTATGACCGTGAAGGACTGATCACGATGGCTATGCAAAGCGATGAATACTATACACGACGGGATCTTATCCGCAACGAGCTGCTGAAGACGGGCGTGGTGCTTGAAGCCGCACAGTCGATGGGGCGCGTGACCGAATTGGCCTCCAACAATGGCGGATTCTCCTGGGCAGGCTACGACCCCAACAAGGATCAGAACTATGGGACTATCGCCGTCTCACCGGAATATGGAAGGACGGTCGGATGGCAGTTCGTCATGGGGCGGGATTTTAACCGGGACTCACCGTTGGACTCAACGGGTATGGTGATCAATGAATCGGCTCTGCGGGAGATGGGGTTGAAGAACCCGATCGGTACCGACGTTACGTGGACCTGGTGGATGGACAAGACGCAGGTGATGCACTATAAGATAATCGGCGTCGTGAAGGACATGATCGTGGAGTCGCCGTATGCGCCGACGAAGGCGACGGTGTACTATCAGAAGGGTCTCAACGGCGGCTATAGCAGCATGGAGATAAAGGTAAGGCCAGGGGTCGCGATGAGCAAGGCAGTTCCGAAGATTGCCGCCGTTATGAAACAGCTGGTGCCGTCGGTGCCGTTCGAGTATCATTTCGTGGATGAGGACTATGCGCAGAAGTTTGCGGCGGAGGACAGGATGAGTAAGCTGGCGAGCTTTTTTGCGGGGCTTGCCATATTCATTTCGTGCCTGGGGTTGTTTGGGCTGGCGTCGTTCACGGCTGAGCAGCGGACGCGGGAGGTGGGTATACGGAAGGTGCTTGGGGCTTCGGTCGCGGGCGTCTGGAGGCTGCTGTCGAAGGAGTTTGTGATCCTTGTTGGTGTTTCGTTGCTGATCGCTATGCCGGTGGCCTGGTATATCATGAGTCGCTGGCTGACGAATTATAATTATCGGGTGGCGATCTCTGTTTGGGTTTTTGCGGGGTCGGGTGCTGGCGCGCTACTGATCAGTCTGGTGACGGTCAGCTGGCAGGCGGTGCGGGCGGCGGTGGCGAATCCGGTGAGGAGTTTGCGGACCGAGTAGGAGTGCGGGTAAGGATCGCCGCGGTAGTAGGGATATCATTGGGTATCCTCGCGGGGGATGGAAATGTCGGGTTTGGTGATGATCGTATGGTGGCGAGGGCAGTTGTTGTCGTGTCGGTGTGTGTTGAATCGTGTTTTGTTGTGTCGATGACGGGTAGGACTGAATCTTTTGGGATTATAGTGGTATCTGATCTGGTGGTGATCGTTGAATCCTTGTGAGGGGTAGTGGATGAATCGACGTGGGCGGCGGTGGTGTCGGTTGTGATGACGGGTGTGGTAATCGTTGAATCCTTGTGGGAGGTAGTGGATGAATCGACGTGGGCGGCGACTGCCGAATCTTTTGTGACGGTCGAATCTTTTGCAGGCGCTGGTGCGACTGGTGGTGCTGGGGGTGCGGCATTGGGGACCTCTTCGTCTTCCTGGCCTTTTTTGTGTTCGAGCAGGCGCAGGAGCTGGTCGGTTGGGGGAACGATCACTGCCCGGATGCGGCGGTTGGCGGCGCGGCCTTCGGGGGTTTCGTTGGGGGATATGGACATGTACTCGCCGTGGCCGGAGGCGGTGAGGCGGCGGGGGGAGATATTATAGTCGTTCTGCAGCGAGCGGACGATGGCGGTGGCGCGTTTGACGCTGAGGTCCCAGTTGTCGAGGAGGATGTCCTGGGGATAGGCGATGCTGTCGGTATTGCCTTCGATGATGCAGCTGACTTCGGGGTGGTCGTTCAGGACGCGCGCCAGGCGGCCCACGGCCTGTTTGGCTTTGTCGCCGAAGGTGTAGCTGTTGCTGTCGCTGCTGAAGAGCAGCTTGTCAGCAAAGTCTACGTTGACCAGACCTTTTTGCACTTTTATATGGACGTCGTCGCCGAGGCTTCCCATTGCGGCCTTGAGCTCGATCAGCACGGCGAGGTTCGTCGAGTCACGACGCGAGACTGCCATTTGCAGGGTTTGGAGATAGTCGTCCTTGGAGTTGATATTGTCGATCGACTTTTTGATGCTCTCGGCCTGTGCGCTGGAAATGGCGGAGAGGGCCTGCAGCTGTTTTTTTAACTGCCCGTTGTTCTCTTTGGTGACGGTCAGCATGAGGTCGAGATCGCTCATTTTCGTCTGGATGTCGATCTTTTGTTTTTTCAGCTGCGCGTTGTCATCCTGGCAGGCTTTGAGGGTGCGCATCGACCAGGTGTAGAGGGTGTCGTATTTGTCGGCTTCTTTTTTTACGGCTTTGTATTCGCTGCTGCTGACGCAGCCTGTGAAAAGGGATACTGCGAATAGTAGGGTAAACAGACGGGGATGGACAGATCGCATATAGAGGTTTTAAGATCGGGGTCAAAGATAATATGTGGTGGTTGAATAAATCCCAACGTTTTTTCTCCAGGATTATTACGCGGTTGGTTGGGTAAGGGGTTCCGGTCGGTTGGCCGGTGAGGATATCGCTGGTTGGATAGTGGGGTTGGGTCGGTTGGTCCACGAGGATGTCGCTGGTTGGAGAGTGAGGTTGGGCCGGTTGGCCGGTGGGATGGGTAGTGGACCCGACGGAGCCAGAGAGCCACTCTTCCACATTTAATATCTCGCGAAGCCGGGGGTTGTCTGTGGACATCGGGGGTATCCAGGGGCTGCCTACCTGCTCGCGGCGCCACCAGTGACCCTGCCCCGACCTGACAAAACTATAGCGGTAGAGGACCGCCCTGATATAATGGGGTGGCTGGTTGGGGAAGGGGTTGCCGGCAAAGAGGCGTAGGGCGAGGGGGTCGTTGTGCAGGAGTTTCCAGATGAGGTGATAGGTCCAGGCGTATTCTTCGGGTGTGGCCATGGCGGCGAACCACATCTGCCAGTCCAGGCGCAGGTGGTAGGGGGCGATCTGGGGAGGGCGCTGGTCGGGGTCGACAGGCAGCCCTTTGTAGGGATAGGGTTTCCACGTACCGGTGGTGTCATCGGCCCCTTCAAACACTACGTTCAGGCGTTCGCGGCCCACTGAGCCGAAGGCTCCATAGGTATTGACCAGGTCGAGCGGGTCGAAGGAGGTGTTCATGATCTGCTGGGGAGAGAGGATATTTACGGCGGGCTCTACGCTGAGCAGGGCGATGCCCACGGTGACCGTCCAAATGACGGCGCCTGCGCCCCGTCCGGGTTCTACGGCCCGTTGTTCTGCCTGTTCGGCCATGCGGACAAGACGGCGGGGCAGCATGCGCGTCCACCAGCCGTCGTCGAAACAGGCCAGTGCCGGAATAATAGTAAGCCAGTTGAGAAAAGAGAGGTTGCCGCTGAGGATGAGGATCACCTGCAGCAGTACGATCGCGCATCCTGCGATATGACGCCCGATGCGCGGCCAGAACACAAACCAGGGCGCGATCAGCTCGGCCAGCCAGTTGTACAGCACGCCGAATTGCAGTGCCCACCGTGGCAGGAAGTGAAACCAGCGGCTGAAGGGGCCGGGCATCGGCTGGGTCTCGAAATGATAATAAAGCGCGGTCCGGTTGCTCCATACCTCGTCGCCTCGCAGCTTGATCATCCCCGAGCCGAGCATGATGCGGAAGATGAGCCAGCGGAAGAGGATGATGATCTGGATGGGTGGGGGCATTCGGGGGAATGGCCGCGGGTCGAGGAGGGGGCAGAGGAAGATGGCGAGGAAACCTGTCTCGAGCAGCTGAATCTCCCAGCCGTAGCCGTACCAGTCCTGGCCGACGTGAACGAAAGACATATACAGAAACCAGAGGATGGTCATTATCGGCGCGTTGGCGAAGCCGGCCAGCACGATGCAAGACAGTATAAAGCCGATGTATGCCACGGTCAAAAGGGCAGTATCGGAATGAAACAGCCAGAATAGTGACGGCAGGTGTCTGAAACCGGCGCCCGTGGAACCGAGGGTCCCGCTGACGCGGCGAAGATATATGCCAACGGGAAGCAAGCCATCCGAGCCGATCAGAGGAATGATCTGATCGATCGCCACAAGGAAAGCGACCGCATAAACCAGCCCCAATAACCGAAGAATCACAAACCGGGTCAGCCAGTAGGTCGGCTGGCCGTCCTCTTTACCGTAGACCATAACAAATAAGTCTACCAGTAATTTACTGAATTAAACGCAAGCGATAAAATACTATTAATGATACCAGGCTTATTCGGATCGCAGGCTGTCGACGGGATTGGCGACGGCGGCCTTTATGGATTGAAGAAGCGTGGTGAGGGCGGCGATCGCAAAAACGATGGCTGCGGCTGCGGCAAAAATCCAGACGGTGATGTTGGTGCGATATGCGAAGTTGTCGAGCCACCGGTGCATCATCCACCAGGAGAGGGGGACGGCGATGCAAAGCGCAATGGTGATCAGCCGGGCGAAGTCGCGGGACAAAAGGCTTATAATCGAGGGTACGCCGGCGCCGAGGACCTTTCTGATGCCGATCTCCTTTGTGCGCTGCTCTGCTGCATAGGCGGCCAGGCCGAAGAGGCCGAGACAGGCGATGAAGATGACCAGCGCGGTGAGGACGACGATCAGGCCACCCATGTGCTGTTCTGAGCGGTAGACGGCGTCGAAGTCCTGGTCCATAAAGCTATAGTTGAATGCCCGGGTTGGCTCGAAGGTTTTCCACTCTGTTCTGACCTTTTCGAGCACGTCGGGGATATGCCCCGGAGCGATCCGGATGGCGAAGCCTGCCTCGTTGTCCTGTGGACGGCAGACCAATACAAGGGGGCCGATGTCCGTACGGACGGATGAAAAGTTGAAGTCTTTTACGACGCCGACGATATGAAAGTCCCTGGGCCCATCGATATAGGCGGCGTAGTGAATCGTCTTACCAAGCGGGTCGCCGGCGATGCCGAATTTCTGCGCGGCTGATTCGTTGATGATGATGGCGGTGCTGTCGGTACCCATGGTTGGGGAAAAATTGCGCCCGGTCACTATGCGCATATCCATGGTAGGGATATAGTCGGCGTCGACGATCCAAAGTTCGGTCTGGAGGTACAGTCCTTTGCCCTCGGCCTGGCCGTAGTTGTGCCAGCGGCGGGCGCCCGTGGGCAGGTAGTCGGTCATGGTGACGCCAGCGACGCCTGTCAGCTGTGTCAAGGCTTTTTTGAGGTCCTCTGCGTGGGGAATGCCGTCGACATCCTTGACGACCAGCACCTGGTCGCGGCTGTAGCCCTGGTCACGGTGCTGTATGAAGTTCAGCTGCCGGAAGACTACGAGGGTGCCGACGATGAGGAAGATAGAAATGGAGAACTGGAGGACGACGAGTCCGCTGCGAAGGCCGCTGCCTTTGCCGCCTAAAGCCAGTTTGCCCTTTAGCACATGGACGGGTTTGAATGCTGAGAGGAAGAATGCGGGGTAGGCGCCGGAGAAAAGGGACATGGCTATGATGATCAGGGAGAGGGAGGGCAGGAGCCAGCTGCTGCCCGAGAGGTGCAGCTCTTTGCCGGTAAGGTGGTTGAACCAGGGAAGGGAAAGCCAGGTGAGTGCAACAGCTATTATTGTTGCAGCCGTTGTAAGCAATAATGCTTCCATGAGGAACTGGCTGACAAGCTGACTGCGCAGGGACCCCAGCACTTTTCGGACACCCACTTCACGGGCACGGTTGGCCGAACGGGCGGTGGACAGGTTCATAAAGTTGATGCCGGCGATGAGGAGGACAAAAACTGCTATCGCGGAGAATATCCAGACGTATTGGATGCTCCCGTTGACGCCCAGCTCGTCGGTACGATGGGAATAGAGGTGGATGTCGGTCAGCGGGGTCTCGGTGAGGCTTATCTTGAATTCGCCTTTGGTGTCGCTCTCCATCCCGGCGTAATCTTTGGCATAGTTGCGCATGAGGCTGGCGAGCTTTGTATCGAATGCCGCGCGATTGGTTGTTGGACGCAGCAGGACAAAGGTGGACATCGGGTAGATAGCGAAGAAGTTCGGGTTGTCGTCGAGCTGGGAGATGGCGTGGATCGAGATCAGGAAGTCGAACTGCCAGCTGGATTGTTTGGGGACGTCGCGCATCACGCCTGTGATCTTCAATGGCTTGTTGTCTTCCGCGTTCTCGATGGTGCGACCGATGACGTGGGTGTTGTTGAAGTATCTTTTGGCTGCGCTTTCGGTGAGGACGATGGAATGCCTGTCTTTTAGGGCGGTATGGGGATCGCCTTCGATCAGCGGCATGCCAAAGAACTGGAAGACGTTGTCGTCGGCCCAGGCGACGTCGGGTTCGGCTATGGCGAGGTGGTCCTTATAAAAATGAGCGTCGGGGCAGCGGGCGATCCGGGTGGTAGCTTCTACCTCCGGGTAGTGCTGGCGCAGGGTGGCCGCGACGATGGGGGCGGCATTGGCCAGCGTGGAGACCATTCCGTTGGACTTGATGTCGGTATTCAGCCGGACGATGCGGTTGGCGTTGGGGTGCCAGCGGTCGTAGCTGAGTTCGTCCGTGACATAGAGAACGATGAGCAGGAAGGTCGTCAGGCCGATGGCGAGGCCTGAAATGTTGAGGGTGGTAAAGGTTTTGTTCTTCTGCAGCTGGCGGAGGGCCAGTTTGAGGTGGATGGAGGACATAAAAAGCTATTTTATCTCTATAGATGCCAGGATGCCCAAATTGACCAAAGATTATTTTCTTTTAAGGTCGGGCGATGCTCTTTCGGGGATAGAGGCATCTCTTCTTGAGGAGCCTCTATTTTTCGCTGCAATCTAATAAATAGACTGCGATACTATTTCCCCTTTTATAAGTAATTAGATTTGATCCGGTGGTTTTTAGGACTGAGTCTCCTTTCCGGTAGCTATAACCTTCGTCGAATCCCGTTTTTAGCTGCAGCTTTGTAGCCGTTGCGGCGATTGGGTCTTTGCAGTTATCGAGTCGGATATATGAATGGTTGTTCCCCCAAAATTCGACTATCACTCCTTTCAAGTTCATCTTTACTGTTGCACAAATTTTTTGATGTGCCTGCCGATCGATTTTACAAGCGCGATAAATTGGGAACATGAAGGCGACGAGGAAGATAAAATAGATTGACGTTTGTTTCCAGTTAGTAAGTAATGGGTTATTCATTTTGGTATTGATTAATCGTTGGGGTTGCGGGGTTCAGGTGTCGGGGTGGTTGACTGCGGCGCCAACTGACCCGGTTGGGCTGGGTGGTTGATAGGGAGGTGGCGTACGCGTTGGCCTGTGAGCCGGTATACGGCGTTGGCAATAGCAGCGGCTGCGGGGCCCTGGGCGGCTTCGCCTGCGCCCATGGCGGGTTCTGAGGGGCGGTCGATGACGGTGACCTCGACCTCGGGGGCCTGACTGATATTAAAAACGGGGTATGTAGCCCAGTTGAGGCTGGTGATGCCGTGGCTATTAAAGGAGACCTGTTCTTGCATGGTCCAGGAGGCGGATTGGACCATGCCGCCTTCAGTCTGGTTGGTGATGCCGTCGAGATTGATGACCTCGCCGGCATCGATGACGGCCCACATCTTTTGGACGCGCAGGTGGTTGGTCGTGGTGTCGCGGGTCACCTGTGCGGCGACGGCGCAATAGGCGCCGTTGTTCTTGTAGCGGGAGAAGGCGATGCCGGTCCTGGGGAAGTCTTTGGTGAGCGTTCGCAGCTGTTCGAGGACCGCTTTTGCGCGCGGGTCGTCGAGGTGCATCAGTCTGAAGTCGAAAGGGTCTTTGCCTGTGGCTTCGGCGAGCTCGTCCATGAAAGACTCGATCGCGAACAGGTTGGCGTACGCGCCGAGAGATCGAAGCGAGGACGTGCGGAGCGGGCCTTCGAAAAAATGTGCAGCTACGTACTGGTTGGGTATCGAATAATAAGGTGGGGCGTTGCGGTAGGCTCCTCCACTGTAGCCTGAGGGGCGCTGGGGGAAAGGCTTTTCGATATAGTGGCCGGGTAGCAGGTTGGCGGCGTTGCCGGCCGGTCTCGCGCCGTGGGTATCCGACCAGAGCTCGTAATTCCAGTGGGTGATCTTGCCTTTTTCGTCGAGCCGGGCTTTTATTTCCATGACCATCGCGCTGCCGTATGGTTCCCAGGCGTGCTCTTCTTCGCGCATCCACTGGACGCGGACGTGTTTGCCGGGGTAGGCCATGGCTGTGAGCGCGGCGTCAGCGGAGACGTCGTCGGCGCCGTTGTGGCCATAGCAGCCGCTGCCGGGGACGCCTTTTATGTGGATGTTCTCTTCGGGGATATGGAGGAGGTCGGCGATCGTTGAGCGCAGCGGATAGACGCCCTGGCTATGGCACCAGATATGGAGGTGACTGTCCGTGTCGTAGAGCGCAACGGCGCAGGAGGGACCGATGGCGCCGTGCATGATATAGGGTTTGGAGTAGCGGGACCTGAAATGGGTGGATCGTGCGGATGCTCCGTCGGGGAAGGGAAGCCCTTTTTTTATGACCTCTTCAGTCTTTGCGGGCAGGCCCTGGAGATAGTCGGGCAGCGTTTGGCCGATGCTTCTAAGATCGGGAAGGGGTGGGCCGTCGGCCCAGCGGCAGGTCTTTTTCAGTTGCCGTTGCGCTTCTATGGCCGAATATTCTTTTGCGGCGATGACGGCGAGCCAGCTACCGTTGACGATGGTCTTTATGTAATCGGGGATGGTCTTTTTTATTTGCTGGTCGTCATATTGCAGCAGCTTGCCGCCGTAGGAGGGTGGACGGACGATGCGGGCGTGGACCATGCCGGGGAAGGAGAGATCGTGTACGTATACGGGTTCGCCTTTTGTGATGCGGGGGAGGTCGCTGCGGGGGATGGATCTGCCTACGAGCAGGTAGGCGCTTTTTGGTTTTAGGGTCAGGGATGCGGGAATGGTACCCGTCAGCTGTCGTCCGTCGAGGACCTGGTCGATAGTGAGGCCGCGGCCGCCGTTGCGCGGGATGATAATTCCTTTTGACAGGGTGAGGTTGTCTACTGAGGTGTTCAGGTGTTTGGCGCCGAGCTCGAGGAGGCTTGCTCTTGCGGCTGCTGCGGCGCGGCGGATCGACATGGCGCTGCTTTCGATGGAGTTGCTGCCGGCGGTGTAGCCTTCGTCGGGTGTGCGGCCGGTCTCGGCGATGAGGACTTCGACCTGGGACATGTCCATGTCGAGCTCTTCTGCGGCGACTTGTGCGACGGCGGTGCTGATGCCCTGGCCGAGTTCGATCTTTCCGGTGAGGACGCGGATGCGGCCGTCTTCTAGGACTTCGAGCCAGGCGTTGATGAGGGATTCCGCGGGCGGGGTGTCGGGGTATGGGGGGCCCGGCGGGGTGTGGCCGGGTATGGGGAGGCCGGGGTCCGCGAGGCCGGGTTGCGGCCGGGGTTTGCCGCCGAGACAAAAGCCGATGGTGAGGCTTCCGGCTGCCTTCAGGAAATTTCTTCGGGAGATGGACATAACACAGGATTGGTCGGCCAGTATGGTAAAAAGTTACGACAAAAGTAGCAATAATAATACCATGCGGTAGGCGGTCCAGGTGGCGGAGAGTATCCATCCGAGGCCCAGGAGCTTTGTTCTGCGGATATGTTCGAGGAGCATGCAGCCTGCGACGAAGAGGAAGTACAGGGCGGCGAGTGTAGGGGTGAGAATGGTGTGAGCGGCGAGGGCTGGTAATAAGAGGAGTGAGCCGGCGAGGGATATGGTCATCATGTTGCCGAGGTAGTCCCAGCAAACATGGTGTTTGCGGGTGAGGAGGACTGCTATTGCGCCCTGGAAGGCGAGCTGGCCGGTGCAGATGAGGAATTCTCTGTAAGCGCTGCCGCCGGGGATGAGACCGGTGAGCAGGCGGGCGTAGCGGGTGAGGATAAGGCCAGATATGAGGAGAGAGAACAACAGCCAGGCTATCCTGTGGCGTAGGCTGAAGGAGGGTTGTATGGGGGAATTGTTGGGTGCGGGGATGATTACTTTCCGGTTATAGGAAATGAAGGCATATAGTTTAGTCATTAACCAGACGAATGGCTGCCAGCTGAACAATGGTTTGAGGGCAGGGAAGGAATGGGCGATGATCTTGAACAAACTATGAATGCCGTAGCTGACCTCGCCGGTAGAAGTATTGACGAGCGCGATCTCGTTGACGGCTCTTTGACGGTCGACGACGGGGCAGACTATGGATGGCATCTTCTGATAGGGGGCGCGGCCGTCGGTAGCCAGCATGCCGGTGGTGGTGAAAGCGTGGGAATAGGCGCTGCACATCGGGCATTCGGAATCGTATAGGAGGATGTGGTTCTTTAGGGTTTTCATGGCGCCGTGGTTTGTAGGGTAAAGTTAATTAATGTTTTTGAACTTTCAAAATTTATTGAAAAATATGAAAGAAATGGGAAGACCGGGGGGAGAAAAGATTAGGGGGATGACCGGAGGAAAGGAAGTGAGGAAGGGAAAAGCGGGGATGGGAAGGATGAGGGAAGGGGAAGCAGGGAGAAGGGAAAGACCGAGAAGGCTGGGGGAAAGGGAAGCAGGGGAAAGGGAAAGACCGGGAAGG
>Ga0207695_10002476_pt1 | contig 27192 bp, 21 predicted proteins | sample KBSC54metaG_FD_184354 | JGI IMG/M metagenome (GOLD analysis project Ga0207695, IMG submission 184354) | Corn rhizosphere microbial communities from Kellogg Biological Station, Michigan, USA - KBS C5-4 metaG (SPAdes) (version 2) | ecosystem: Host-associated > Plants > Roots > Rhizosphere > Soil...
TTCGTCGGTCTTCACCGGATGGAACGGGTCGCCGCCCAAAGCCAGCAAGTCGCGGGCTTTGCCTTTCCTGTCGAAGCCGTAATAGAAAAAGACCCAGCGCTTGCCGTCAACAAGCACGCAAGGGTCACTCGCAAAGCGCTCGTCCGGACTCCCCGGCGCGCCGGTGGGGATAATCGGATTTTGTTCCCGGCGCTTCCAGCTCTCTAAGTCAGCGGATGTCGCCACACCAGTCTGCTCGAGCCATCCGCCGCCTTTTTCGCGCGGCCGGGTCTTCGTCTTGGCGTTGTAGAACAAATAATACGTGCCGTTGTGCTCCACGAGGCATGGCTTGTACAGGCCGCCGTTTTCCCAATCGGCGCCATCTTCGGGACGCAGGCACGGAGCGTCAATTTCCCAATGCATCAGGTCGGCGCTCCAGCACAGCCCTATCACGGCCGGTCCTTCCTCGAGACCCGCATTGGGATAGGCATGATAGACGCCCAGGAAGCGCCCCCGAATCTTCTTCAGTTCGCCTGCGGAGCGCAGCTTGTTCTCGCGCACAATCCAGTTCATCGCAATGTTGTATCGCGTCACCGGAGACGCCGGATCGCGGTGCAGAATACATCCTTCCTTTTGCCAATCGATCAGATTGGTGGATGAAGCGAGTCCAGTTTGATAGCCTGTACCATCCCAGCCCACGTAGGTCATGCGGAAGCGATCACCATGGTGAAACACAAACGGGCAGTCGACAGTCCTGCTGTCGAAAGCGCCAGGCTCGGAGGATGCCGCCAGCACGAGCTTGCCGTATTTATAGGGTGTCCGATAAGCCGCGCCCGGGTTTGGCGCAGCCGACGCAACAGAACAGGCCGCGGCGAGAAAACCGCGTCGCGTGATAAGCGTTGAGAATTTCACGCGGGTCTCGTCTTCAACGCCGCCGACGGCATATTGCCCGGCAGGTCGAGCGGATAGATCAGGTTCACATTCTTTGGCGTCAGGAGCTGGTGTTTGACAAAAGTCGCGGGGGGCACCGGCTTGTGTTCGAGCAGGTTCAAAGCCAGCGGCATCAATTCGTCGCCATATCGCTCCGGGAAGTACGCGACGGTGCCAATGAGGCGCGTGCCTGCGCGGCGCAGTTCATTGCGGGCTTCGCGGATGGCGTTCTGCCCGACGACGGCGCAAAGCTGCCCCGCGCCGGCCTCTTCGAAGGCGCGCAACGCGGCCAGCGCACACATATCGTTGACGGTGCCGACCAGCGTCCGGCGTCGAGGAGAACGATGCAGTGAGCGCCGCACCACGGAGAAAATCTGATCGAAATCGCCCTTGCCATCCAGGCGCGACACCGGCGAATCGGCAATATGTGGCAACTCGGCGCGCAGGCCATCCTGAATGCCGGTGATGCGAAGCGCAGGCAGCGGACCCGCAATCGGCAATTCGAGAAGCATCACATGCTCGACCGCACCGTCCCAGTTCTCTTTAGCCCACCTGCCCAAAGCGCGGCCCGCAATCAAGCCTGCCTGATAATTGTTCGCGCCAAAATAAATCGCGCCTGGATGCGGAATTTCGATAGCGATCACAGGAATTCGCGCCTCCAGAAATTTGGAGGCGATGATGGGTGCCACGCGCTCGTAAGTCTGAAATTCCAGCACCAGATCCACTCGTCCCTTCACCAGCAAATCGGCGTTGCGCAGAGCTTCCTTGGGGCTGTAGCGGTTGTTCACCATGATGAGATCGACGCGTTCCCTTGTCGCGGCGCTATGCAGGCTTTCTGAAACTCCGCGCGAGAATTCAGAATCGGTTTGGGCGGCAAAACCCAATCGATAGCGCCGGCCAGGCGCCGGAGGAAAGGGACATCGATAGACCCCGCGTGCGGTCCGCTCCAGCAGGCCGCCATGCACCAGGCTTTGCAGCAGCCGGAAGGCGGTGGTGCGGCTCAAGCGAGTTCGCCCGGTGACGTCCGCCAGTTGCAGTTCCTCTCCTTCGCGCCGGAAGGCTTTGATGATGTCGCAGGCCCGAACGACGGCCTGCACGTGCCCCGCATTTCTAGTCATAGCCGCTCCCTCAGATTCCGCATGGTGGAATCCAGCCGGTACCGGTCATCCCTCCCGGCTCACCCTAATCTCACGTGACACGATTATTACCGTTCCACAATGCAGAATCAAGAACTACTTGTGCGATTCTGTGCGCCGAGGTGCCCCGCCGTGGAAAAATGGAGTGGACCATGACTGTCTCGCGGCGAACTTTTCTGGGAAGCGCAGCCGCGTTGGCCGTTTCCGCGCGGGCGGCGGGAAGTAGCTCCCGGCGCGTGCGACTCAGGGAGTTCGCCTATCCGCAGGTCAAGCTGACGGGTGGCCCGCTCGCGGCCATGTACGAGCGCACTCATGCGCATTTTCTAAAGCTCGATGAAGACCGGCTGCTCAAAGTCTATCGCCAGCGCGTTGGATTTCCGGCCCCAGGAGCGGACATGGGTGGATGGTATGACGCCGATGGCTTCGTTCCCGGACATCTAATCGGCCAGTTCATCTCCGGGCTCTCGCGCATCTATGCCAACACGGGCGATCCGGAAGCCGCGGCCAAAGCACGGCGTCTTGTGCAAGGTTATGCAGCTACCTTTGAAAAGGACGGCAATCCATACGCAAGTTCGAAAGGGTCGACCACCTGGCCTTGCTATATCCTCGACAAATACGAGATCGGTCTGCTCGATGCAGCGACGCTCGCGGGCATTGATGAGGCACGCACTCTTCTGCCGCGCGTAATTGAACGCGCTATCCGGTTCATTCCGGATCATACGTACGATCGCACGCCCGATAGTCCCAAACAGGCCCCTTACGACGAGCCCTACATCCTGCCCGAAAATCTCTTCAAAACCTATCAGCTCACCGGCCAGAAGCGATTCTACGACATGGCAAAGCTGTACCTGCTCGACAAAGAGCTCTTCGATCCGCTATCCGAGGGGAAGAACATCCTGCCGGGAAAACACGGCTACAGTCATGTGATCGCATTGAGCTCCGGCGCAAAAGCATATGAACTGCTGGGAGACGAAAAGTACCTGCGCGCGATCCGCAACGCCTGGGACATGATCGAACAGACGCAGGAGTACGCGTCGGGAGCGTGGGCGCCGAAGGAAACTTTCGTCAAACCGAACTCCGGTGAATTGGCGGACAGTCTGATTACCACCCGCGACCATTTCGAAACGCCCTGCTGCTTCTATGCTCACGCCAAGCTCGCGCGCTACCTGACGAGCTTTACAGGAGAGTCCCGATATGGCGATGGCCTCGAGTGTGTCCTGCTCAATACCATCCTGGGCGCACTCGATCCGGATGACGATGGCGGTTACTTCTACTACTCCGATTACCAGGCCGGCGCAAAGAAAACCTACTACAAGCGAAAGTGGCCCTGTTGCGCCGGGACACTGATTCAATCGGTCGCGGACTATCCGATTAACTTGTATTTCGAGGATGCGAGCGGCATTTACCTGAACTTGTATGCGGCGAGCGAAGTGCGTTGGACGGTGAACAACATTGGTGTGAAGCTCATCCAAAAGACGGCGTACCCGGAGTCCGAGCACATCGAGGTGCGGATCGAACCGGATGCACCAGTTGAATGCGCGATCCATTTACGAATTCCCAGGTGGCTCGACCGTCCGGCGCAACTTTCGGTGAATGGCAAGGCCGTTTCAGAGACCGTCGCGCGCGGCACTTACGCTACACTCCGCCGCCGCTGGCGCAAGAACGACACCATCGACCTGACGCTGCCATTTTCGTTCCGCACGGTACCCATCGACCGGCAAAATCCCAACATCTTCGGAGTGATGCGAGGGCCCGTGATGTTGGCCGCGATCAATCCGCCTGAGCGGCTAGCCGCAACCGCCGGAGCGTTGACAAAGATGGATCAGGTGCCCGGCAAACCCCTGGAGTTCGATTGCCAGACCAGCGCGGGGAAGGTTCGGATGCGGCCGTTCTACCAGGTACAACGCGAGCCATACAGCGGTTACTTCCATCGGACGGTACCGGCATGATGGAACACCTAATTCGAGCGCGCTATTGGATCGAGACTGCTTTCCCGGTGGAGAAAGCCGCAGAGACCATGGCCGGGGAGCAATCGACCGGCACGTTCACCCGTGTGCCGGGAGAGACGGATGAGTTACGCGAACAGCATGGGGCGCGAGTGGAGAGCATTCGCGAGTTGGAGTCCGCTAGCACGCCCTCGCTTCCCGGCGCATACGCCCCGCCGAACAACAAGCCGCCGGTCTATCGCCGAGCCGAAGTGGAACTATCATGGCCGCTCTCGAATCTTGGGCCCTCTCTGCCCAATCTCGTGGCCACTGTCGCCGGGAATTTGTGGGAGCTCAACCCGTTCTCCGGACTACGGCTGCTCGACCTCCACTTGCCGCCCGAATTCCTGAACCGCTACTGCGGGCCGCAATTCGGCGTGGCGGGCACGCGGCGTCTTAGCGGCGTATATGACCGGCCGCTGATCGGAACAATTATCAAACCCAGCGTGGGCCTCACCCCAGCAGCTACCGCGGAACTCGCCGGTAAGCTGGCCGAAGGCGGAATCGATTTCATCAAAGACGATGAATTGCAAGCGGACGGTCCGCACTGCGCGTTCACGGAACGGCTATCGGCGGTGATGGCCATACTTCGCGACCACGCCGCCCGCACCGGCAAAATGGTGATGTACGCCGCCAACATCACGGGAGAAATCGACGAGATGCTGCAGCGGCATGACCAACTGGTAGCGGCCGGCGGAACTTGCGTCATGGTAAGCATCCACAGTATCGGCCTACCAGCGCTGGTAGCGTTGCGGCGTCACGCAGCGGTCGCAATCCACGGGCATCGCAACGGCTGGGGCCTTTTCGGTAGATCGCCCGCTATCGGTATCAGCTTCGTGGCCTGGCAAAAGCTCTGGCGTCTCGCGGGCATCGATCATCTACACACCAACGGCATCGCTAATAAGTTCTGTGAGCCTGACGATTCGGTCATCGCCTCGGCGCGCGAGTGTCTGCGCCCAATGTTTGAAGGTCCGGGCAAAGGCTGCGAGATCATGCCGGTATTTTCTTCCGGCCAGACCGCGCGCCAGGCGCCCCCGACGTATGCCGGATTGGGCAGCACCGACCTGATCTACGCAGCAGGCGGCGGGATCATGGCGCATCCGGGAGGAATCGAAGCCGGCGTTCGCAGCTTGCACGAAGCATGGCAGGCGGCCGTCGAAGGTATTCCGCTGGAAACCTACGCAGCCACGCACCCGGATTTGTGGGCCGCGCTTCAGAGATTTTGAGGACAAGTTGCCATGGGCATAACGATCGCATACATTCATACCAGTCACGTGTTGATCCCTCTCTTCACAGGGCTCTCGAAGCAGGAGTTGCCGGACGTCGAACAATTCCACATGGTCGACGAAAGCCTCATCAAGAACACGATCCGCTCGCAGGAGCTTACCAGGACGACCGTGCGGCGCGTCCTAGCCATGGTGCAATCGGCGCGCGATGGCGGCGCGGACGCCGTGATGGTGACCTGTTCCTCCATCGGCGCAGCTGCTTCTATGGCCGCCCGACTATTCGATTTTCCGGTCATCCGTGTGGATGAAGCGATGGCCGAGCAAGCCGTGTGGACCGGCCGCCGGATCGGCGTAGCGGCGACCCTTCGGACCACGCTCGAACCCACGGTGGCCCTGCTGGAGGAAAAGGCCATAGCCGCAAGCCGCGACGTGGACATAACGAAAGTGCTCTGCGAGGGAGCGTTCGAAGCGGTGCTCTCGGGGGACACGGCGACTCACGATCGCATCCTCACGGAATCGCTGACCCGTATTGCCAGCGCGGTGGACGTCGTGGTCCTCGCACAAGCCTCAATGGCGCGAGTGGTGGCGCAGTTGCCGGAGAATCCAGGCCGCGTGCCCATCCTGGCCAGTCCCGAATTAGCCGTCAAACGCGCACGCTCCATATTGTTTCCAGAACGGGCCGCGGTTTTGAACTGAGGCCGATTTGAAAAAGCGGCATGGCGTTCTCGGTTTCCTGGTTTCGCTTTCGATCCTCACGTTTCTCGACCGGCTCTCCATCGCGGTCGCCGGACCGCGCATTCAGGATGAACTGCAAATACGCCCCGAGCAATGGGGATGGGTGCTGGGCGCCTTCGCGTTGGCGTACGGAATTTTTGAAATTCCGTCGGGCGCGTCAGGAGACCGCTTTGGACAGCGGCGCGTGCTCACGCGAATTGTCGTCTGGTGGTCGGCATTCATGGGAGCTACTGCCGCGGTCACCGGTTTCTCCCAACTCGTAGTGACCCAGTTTCTATTCGGTGCGGGAGAGGCGGGCGCATATCCCAATGCTTCCGGCGTAATCGCCCGCTGGTTCCCCAAATCAGAAAGGGCACGCGCGCAAGGCGCCGTGTGGGCGGCCAGTCGCGTCGGCGGAGCGCTCTCCCCGTTGCTGGTGATTCCGTTGCTCCACGCGGTCGGTTGGCGAGGTATGTTCTACGGGTTCGCAGCTTTGGGTTTGATCTGGGCCGTGCTCTGGCGTCGTTGGTTTCACGACCGCCCAGCCGGGCAGCCGGGTATTAGCAGCGTGGAATTGACGGAAATCGGTCCCGTCTCACCGGCCACGCCCCGCGACGGCATGTGGCGCGTCTTGCTTCACAGCCGCCAAGCCTGGCTCCTGATCGCGATGTATTGGTGTTACGTCTGGGGATCGTGGTTCTACTTTTCCTGGTTTCCAACATACCTTGTGCGAGGAGGCGGATTCAGCGAAAAAGAAATGGGTCTCGCTTCCTCACTGCCGTTTGTTTGCGGTTGCGCGGGCAACTTGACCGGCGGCTGGCTCAGCGACCGGCTCGCCTCACGCTTCGGACTCAAAATCGCACGCTGCGGCCTGGCCTCGTCAAGCCTTGCAGTATCTTCGCTGCTGATTTTTTCGTTAGCTTTCGCGAAAGAAAAGGCGGTGGTGGCCATCCTTGCATCGCTCGGTCTCGGCGTACTCGATTTGATGCTTCCGGCCGCATGGTCGCTATGTATCGACCTGGGGAGAGCGCACGCGGGAGTCCTCAGCGGGGCGATGAACGGGGCCGGAATGACCGGCGGATTCATCTGCACGCTGGTGTTTGGATACCTCGTACGGTCGTCCGGCGGCTACCGCGCACCGCTGTGCGTGATCGCATCAATGGTGATGGCGAGCGCTATCTTGTTCGCGTTCATCAATCCCGCCAAGCCGGTATGGAAGGAGGAGAACGTACTTCCGCTGTCCGACTCTGTTGTTTGCGGAGAGCCGACGTGAACAAACTTCTGTTCACGTATTATGGCGACGACTTCACCGGTTCCACAGACGCGCTGGAGGCATTGGCCGCCAACGGGGTCCGCACCGCTCTGTTCCTCGGAACGCCAGACCAGCGCGATCTCGAAGAGTTCGCGGGATATCGGGCAATCGGCATCGCCGGGGAAAGCCGCAGCCGCGACCCGGAATGGATGGAGCAGTTTCTGCCCGAGAAATTCCGATGGCTTCGTTCCCTGGGAGCGCCCATTTGCCAGTACAAAGTTTGTTCAACGTTCGATAGCTCTCCGCAAATCGGGAACATCGGAGTGGCGATGCGGATCGGCCGTGAAGTATTCGACAGCAAGTGCGTCCCGGTGGTCGTGGCCGCGCCGCATCTCGGCCGGTACGTTCTTTTCGGACATCTTTTCGCGGCCGCTGGAGGCGATGAGGTACACCGGATCGACCGCCATCCGACGATGCAGCGTCACCCGATCACGCCCATGCACGAGAGCGATCTTCGAATCCATCTGGCCAAACAGGCTCCCGCCGCCATCGAACTTCTCGACATCCTGGCGCTGACCGGAGGAAATGCTTCAACGGCAATGGAGCGCCTTGTTTTAAACAATCCAACGATTATCTTGTTCGATGGTCTGAACCACCGGTCCGGACTCGAAACCGGGAGGTTGTTGTGGATTAACCGCAAGGAACATCCGTTCGTGGCCGGCAGCTCGGGTTTGACGCATGATCTCATCCTCCACTGGCGCGAAGCAGGTCTCATCCCGGCATCATTTTCACCCGCCGAAGCGCGGCCAACCGATCGCATCATCGTGGTCAGCGGCAGCTGTTCGCCTATGACGGAAATGCAGATTAACTGTGCGATGCAGACTGGCTTTGAAGGACTTCACACCGCGGGCCTTGCCGCAAATGAGCTACTCGACCAGGGCGTGGATGTGCTCGCGCGAGGGCGAAGCCTGGTCGTTTATTCGGCTCTGGGTCCACAGAAGTTGGGTGGATCGCTCGCGGGTGAGGCCCTCGGACGTTATCTCGGAACCGTTTTGCGCGAACTGGTATCGAAAACGGGTGTGCGCCGCGCCGTAATTGCGGGAGGCGACACCGCCAGCCACGCAGCGAGCCAGCTCGGCATTCACGCGCTGACCTTCGCCGCCGTCATGGCCCCTGGCGCACCTCTGTGCCGCGCGCATTCCAACGATCCTTTAATGGACGGCCTGGAACTGGTGCTCAAAGGCGGACAGGTAGGCGGCAACGACTTTTTCGAAAAAGTGTTGAAAGGACGGACATGAAAGGAATCACGTTGCTCGGCGCGGGCGGCAAGATGGGCTGCCGCATCGCGGATAATCTTCGAAAGACGGACTGGGACGTGCGGTATGTGGAGGTGAGCGAGCGCGGACGCGCGGCGCTGGCCGATCGCGGACTGAAAACGGTACCAGTCGAACAAGCGCTCGCCGCAAGCGGCATCGTGATTCTGGCTCTCCCGGACAACCGCATCCGTGAGGTGACCGCCTCCCTCGAGTCCAAATTCCAGCCGGGAACCATGCTCATTGCTCTAGATATCGCGGCGCCTCTAGCGGGCGATCTGCCGAAACGCGACGATCTCATCTACTTCGCGGCGCATCCATGTCATCCGTCGGTCTTCGGATGGGAGACCGATCCGGCCGCCCAAAAAGATTTCTTCGGCGGAACGGCAGCGAAGCAGAACATTGTTTGCGGGCTGGTTCAAGGCCCGGAGGAGGCGTACGCAGCAGGCGAGTTGATCGCACGCACGATCTACGCGCCGGTCGGAGAAGCGCATCGCTGCACAGCGGAACAAATGGCAATTCTCGAGCCCGTGCTTTCCGAAACAGTGCTGGGAACATGCCTGACGATCATAGGCGAGGCGATGGATGAAGCCGTGCGAAGAGGCGTCCCCGAGGCTGCGGCGCGCGACTTCCTGCTGGGCCATCTGAAAGTGGAACTGGGGATTATATTCCGGCTCTTCCCGGGCGCGACATTCTCCGATGGCGCGCTGAAAGCGATCGATGATGCAAAGCGAGTCCTGTTTCAGCCCGATTGGAAGAGGGTGTTCGAAAGGGATCAATGGATGGAGAGCATTCGCCGGATTACAGCGCCGCCCCGCTGACCGCCTCAGAGTTCCGCATCGTGGAAAAGTCGTGCCGGTCGCTATCAACGCACATGTGACCCGCGCCTCGGCCCGGCCATCCATGCATTCCGCAGCATGGAATTTCATCAGCGCACATCTTTTATAGGCTCGGATTCCCTCCAGCGGTTATAACTTTGAACAGTTGCTGTGGTTTGGGCTGCTCAGGGGCGCCCCGCGTGGAATCGCCGCGTGAGGAGACTATGATGTCTAAGTTTTGGTTAGCGTTTTGGTTAGCGATGTCGCTCATTGGGTTTACCGTGCTGCCCGCGGCCGCGCAGACCGTCAGCGGCACAATTACGGGAACAGTCGTTGACCCAAGCTCTCTGGCAGTCGTCAACGCTACAGTCACGCTACGCAGCGAAGACAGGCACGTCGAGCAGACCCAGACCACCGGTGTCACCGGCGATTTCGTCTTCACAGCCGTACTGCCCGGCCGCTACACATTGATCGCCCGGATGACAGGTTTCAAGACCGTTGAAAAACAGAATCTCAACATAACCGCAGCCGAGCGGCTTTCCGCGGGACAGCTCACACTGCCGCTCGGCGAAACCACGGAATCGGTGACGGTGGATGCCGCAGGCACGCCGGTCCAGGTAAATAGCGACGAGCGCTCCGGCTTGCTGACGACAGACCAGATGAGCACGCTAATGGCAAGAGGGCGCGACTTCCTCTCCCTGCTGCGAGTATTGCCGGGCGTCGTACCCTCCGCTTCTGGCGACGTCGATGCCATCGGAACCAGAGCCGCCTATCCCAACGCACAAGGCATGCGCATCAGCTATCCCTCCGTAACCATCGACGGAGTCACGAACAACGACCTCGGCAGCTCGCAAACCACACCGACGCCCGTGAACATGGACGCCGTCGGCGAGGTGAAAGTGCTCATGAACAACTACCAGGCCGAGTATGGCCGCACCGCCGGCGTGCTGGTTCAGGCCGTGGTGAAATCCGGTTCGAGCCAACTCCATGGCAGCGGATATTATTACAAGCGCAACGAGGAATTCAACGCCAACAATTTCTTCGCCAACAAGGCCGGGACGGCGATCCCTCGCTATCGATTCAACACTTGGGGATACAATTTTGGCGGGCCTGTGTACATTCCAAAGGTCTACCCTCACAAGGACAAGCTGTTTTTCTTTTTCTCCCAGGAGATTCTGCCCACCAGCACCCCGCAAAATATCGTACAGGTGAACGTGCCTACGCAGGCGCAACGAAACGGCGATTTCTCAGGCCTTTCCACTTCCATTCGAGACCCGCTCTCAGGAAATCCATTCCCTGGAAACATCGTTCCGCCGAACCGGATCGACTCTAACGGACAAAAGCTGCTTTCCGTATTTCCGCTACCGAACTCGACACAGGCCAACGGCAACTTCATCTTCCAGGAGGTGATCCCAGCCACGCGATTCGACGAGGTCTACCGCGTAGACTACAACATCAACGACAAGACCAGGCTGTACGTGCGAGGTCTCAATTTTCGGTTGAAACAGTCCGGCTACAATATCGGCGGCGGTGGCAGCGGTGCGCCGTGGGGTGAACTGAAGACAACCAACACGTTCTCCGACGATGGCGGTGTGGTGAACGTGACCCGTACTTTTAGCCCGACGCTGGTGAATGAGACGTCGTTCGGCGTCCACCACAGCGTTCAATCCATCTTTCCCTACGACCAGGCATCCATCGGAAAGGTGAGCAAGACGGCACTGGGCATCACCCTGCCGCAGTTTTATCCGCAGTTGAATGCGCTCAACCTGATCCCATGGATGTCCTTCGGCGGCATCACGAACGCGGCGAGCACCACTTGGGATAGCCGCTTTCCCACCAAGAGCGCCGACACCATCTTCGATCTGACGAACAACATCACGAAGGTCTGGGCCACTCATACCTTCAAAGCCGGAATCTACCTGGAACGCCCACGGTATTTCAGCGGCGACCGCGGAACCAATTGGGGCCAATTCGATTTTTCGAGTGACGTCAACAACCCGCTGGATAGCCGTTACGCCTACTCGAATGCGCTTCTCGGCGTGTATCGCTCCTATCAGGAAAGCAATACGCGCGTCGAGACCAATGGCCGCGCCATTACATTCGACTGGTTCCTGCAAGACACCTGGAAGGTCACTCGAAGGCTGACACTCGATTACGGCGTCCGATTCTCCTACTACACACCTTACTCGGACAAAAACAACCAGGCGTCCAGCTTCCAACCCGACAAGTACAGCAGTACCCAGGCGCCCCGCCTCTACTATCCGGCGCTGAACGCGAGCGGACAGCGCATCGGGGTCGATCGGGTGACGGGAGCCACGGTGCCTGCACTGCTCATCGGCGCGTTCGTCCCAGGCACAGGCAACACCGCCAACGGAATGGTCCAGGAAGGCGGACCGGGTGTACCCAGCGGGCTCATGAACCATCAAGGTATCCTGCTCGGACCCCGCGTCGGATTTGCCTACGACCTGTTCGGCAACGGAAAAACCGCATTGCGCGGCGGGATCGGCATCGTGTACAACGAACGCGAGCGCGTTCTACTGCTCGACGTAGCGCAGACGCCGCCGATTCAGTACACGCCAATCAATTATTACGGCTCCTTCAGCACTCTGCTTCAGAGTTCTGGAAACTTGTCACCGTCCGCGACAGCGGGTTTGTCCTTGCCAGGCAAGGTGCCGACGGTTTTCACCTACAGCTTCGGCATTCAAAGGGACCTCGGCTTCAAGACCGTCCTGGACATCGCCTATGTGGCGACTCTGGGGCGCCACTTGCTGCAGGAGCGCAACATCAATACGTTGCCTTATGGCGCGCACTTCCTCCCGTCGAGCCTCGATTCGACAACCGGCAAACCGCTGTCCGACATATTCCTGGCGCCCTATTCCGGCTACTCGACCATTCAGATTGATGAGTACGCGAGCAATTCGAGCTACCACTCCATGCAGCTTCAGGTCAATCGCCGTTTTGCCCACGGCCTTCAACTGGGCAGCTCATGGACGTGGTCGAAGTCCATGGACTACGTCAGCAACGATTTCGCAGCAGTGGCCGACATTGCCCCCACAAAAATCTGGAATTACGGCAAGTCGGATTTCGATCGGACGCACGTCGTCCAAGTGAGCTGGACGTACGACATCCCCGCGGCAACCACGTTGGTGAAGAATGCGGTGGTGGGTGCGATCGCCGACCACTGGCAGCTTTCCGGCATCGCGTCATTTATCAGCGGAGCTCCGTCCGGAGTCAGCTTCACGGCATTGAACGGCGTCGACATTCCCGGCGGTGGTGATGGCGTGAGGCCGCTGGTTTTGTCCAATCCGATTCTTTCGAAAGACCAACGCACCTTGACCCAATACTTCAATACAAGTGTATTCGCCGTACCCGCGGTAGGCACCCCGGGCAATGCCCCCAGAGACGTCTTTCGAGGACCGGGGATCAACAATTTCGACATGTCGGTCTTCAAAAACATCCCGGTTTTCCGTGAAAGGGCCCGCTTCCAGTTGCGCTTCGAAGCCTACAACGCGTTTAACCACACGCAGTTCTCTGGCGTGAATAGTTCGGCCCAATTCAACACCGTGACTGGAGCACAGACTAACGCTGCTTTCGGCAGTGTGACGTCCGCACGCACCGCTCGTGTAGGACAGGCTTCGCTACGCGTCATCTTTTAGCTTCCGCTCCTCGAGGTAGTGAACCTGCCAAGTATCGCGGCGACTCGTCCCACGCTTGCTAAGGGCATGGGCATTTCGGCGTCCATACGGCTGCTGACCGTCAGGACTACGGTGTTCTCAAATCTTGTGTACTCGATATCCACGGCAGCCAAATAAGCACGTTTTCGTATGTTACACTCTTGCTTCGGAACAAGTCCCCCCAAATGGATTCTTTGGACCACATGAATTCTTTGGAGTTGGAAAAACTCAGACCGAAGTTGCGTTTCAGAGTTGCCTACGAGCTCGGCTTCGCCTGCCCGGACATCGATGATGTAGTGCAGGAGACACTTCGCCGATACCTCGACTCCGTTCGCACCGGCGGACTCCGTAACCCTGAAGCGGCCGGAGCGTTCCTGAACGGGATCTGCCGGAATGTGATCTCCGAGTTCAGGCGCCGAATGTTTCGAGACGTTCCTATGCCCGAAGTAGTACCCGAACCACCAGCGAAAAAGATATCCGAACCCGAGTTGTTCGAGTTGCGGGAGGCCATCGCCGTGGCCATGCAGGAGCTTTCCCCAAGAGACCGCCAAGTCTTACAACTCTTTTATTTAGAAGAACGTCCAACCGCTCAAATTCTGGATCTGACCCATTTGAGTGATGCGAATTTCCGGGTAGTACTATGCCGTGCGAAAGAACGATTTCGTCAAATTTATCGCGACGCCTGCAACAACAGCGGGGCGCCCGACACTAACAGGTAGAAAGCATGAGCTCGAAATATCACAACGATGAAGTCTTCCGGGCTCGAACTGCCGCGGAATATTTGTTCCGGCGGCTAGACGCGGAATCGCGGATCGAGTTCGAAAACCACTATCTGACCTGCGACGATTGTTTCGAAGAGCTGCGCGGAACTGAGCTGCTGATTTTTGGCGCGGGGCAGCCGGTCATTGAAAAGACGCAGAGCAATGACATCACGGTGATCCGCTTTAACGGCGCGACGCAATTGACCGGTAATTCTTCGGAACTGATGGAGTTGGCGCGCCTGATGCAGGGTAACAGCGAGACCAAGGTGCTCATCGATTTGAGTAGAGTAAGCCGTATCGACAGCGCCGGCCTCGGGATGTTGATGAACTGCTACACACACGCGGTCCGAAACTCGGGTGCATTCAAATTGCTGCATCCCAATACGCAGGTAAAGCAGGTTTTATCGATTACCCGCATCAATTCCGTAATTGCTACCTTTGATGACGAACACGCGGCGCTAAAGAGCTTTCAGTAGATATTGAACGGCCGGGCCTGCGGCAGTCCAGGCGCACGCGCAGACCCTTCCCCTGCGATTGAACAACCAGATCTTATATGCTAGCTACTTCAAAAGGAGATAGCATGAATCGCAGAACCCTGTTCAAGTCCCTGGCCGCCGCATCGTCTGCCGGCCTGGTGTCCGCACCCCGTGTGCTGGCGGGAGTCCCCAAATCGAAGATCACGCGCGTTCGAGTCTACACACCGCCCAATCCAAATCCGCTGTTCAATCAAAGCGACCACGTAGTCACAATCGAGACCGACTCGGGCATCACTGGCGTAGGCGAAGGCGGCTCCAAGGAATTGCTGGAGCAGTGCGCCGGCCGGCTCATCGGCCGCGATCCGCACTTCATCGAACGCAACTGGCAGGACATGTCGCGTGCGTTCTTCTATCCTCCAGGGCGCGAGAAAGTGGATGCCATGGGTGCGCTCGACCTGGCGCTCTGGGATATCAAAGGGAAAACGCTCAACCTGCCGGTTCATGCAGTTCTCGGCGGCACCACACGCAATTTTTGCGAATGCTACAACACGGCCGGAACGATCCCGGGTGTTCACCAGGGCATGAGTATCAAGGAACGTGCGGCGCTCACCATCGCCGCGGGCTACCGCGCCTTTCGCATGGACGCCGCAAGCCAGCGCGGAACCTCCACGTACAACACGCGCGAGCGCGTAAACCAGCTCTACGACGATTGCGTACAGGCGCGCGAGGGCGTCGGCAAGAACGGCGATTGGTGCATCGATTTCCATCAGCGCTTCGATCTGTCCGACGCCATTCGTGGCTGCGAGTTGATCAAGGATCTCGCGCCGTTCTTCGTCGAAGACCCCGTGCGCGAGGAAGCGTTCCGCGAGGACCTCCCCATACTGCGGCGCGCGGTGAAAGTTCCCATCGCCGCGGGCGAAGAGTGGGGCTATCGCTGGGATTTCAACAAGCTTGTCGAAAACCACGACATCGATTTTGTCCGCGCCACCTTGCCTAACGTCGGAGGCATCACCGAGATGCTGAAGATCGCCGCGATTTGCGACACACACTTCGTTGGCATCGTCCCGCATTTCACCGGACCCATCGCCACGGCCGCGCTGGTGAACTGCCTCGGCACGTTCTCCGGCCAGGTGCTCATGGAATATAACTTCCAAGGCAAAACGCTTCCGCATCTGCCAGTCTGTCTCGATTTCAAAGAAGGAAAGCTATATCCAAACGAGCGTCCGGGCCTGGGTGTCGAACTCGACATGAAGCAGCTCAAGCTGGTGACCGAAATCACGCAGCCAGTAACCGCCCGGGCGCAGACGTATTTCCGGCCCGATGGGTCGATCACGAACTGGTAGGAGCTTTGCATGAAAAGTAAAAACCTTTCCCGCCGCGGATTTCTAGGGCTTGCCGCTGGCATTCCCCTGTTCGGCGCAGTGGCTCAGAAGCAGCGGCTGAAGATCCGTGATGTTCAGGCGATGGTCTTGAAAGGGCCTCGCACGTACACTCTGGTCAAAGTTGTAGCCGATGACGGCCTGTATGGAATTGCCGAAGCCTACGGAAGTCCGGCTATCGGCGTCAAAGACCAAGTTCTCGGCATGAAGCCGCTGCTCGTCGGAAAAGATCCCCTGGAGATCGATACCATCTACACATTCATGGGGTCGCACGGCGACAGTCTTAGCGGAAGCCGAACCGATGGATCGGCGCACTCGCTCATGCGGGCGGCCAGCGGCATCGAGATGGCGCTGTGGGATCTCGCGGGCAAAGCGCTCGGTGTTCCCACCACAACTTTACTGGGCGGAAAATTCCGCGAAAAGGTGCGCGTCTACGATCACGAAGCCCCGCGCAATATGCTCGACAAAGCATCCTGCCGCCAATGGGTCGAGAAGATCAAGGCCGATCCCAGCGGCTTCACGGCCCACAAATTCGGCTTCCCGCACACCAACCAAGCCAACGACAAAGGACGCGATGCATCCAACCGCGTGCTCACCACCAAAGAACTGATTCAGATTCGCCAGGGTTTCGAAAACTGCCGCGAAGCCATCGGTTGGGACCACGACATTATGGTTCACTGCCATTGGGAATTCGACGTGCGCACTGCTATCCAACTTGCCGAAGCCGTGGAACCGATCAAGCCCCTGTGGCTCGAAGACCCGCTCCAGGAAGTGGAGTATTCGGAAGGCTGGAAGCGCCTCAGTGCAGCCTCGCGCGTCCCCATTTGCACCGGCGAGAACACGGAGCGCCGCGAAGGCTTCAAAGATTTCATTGTCAACCAGGGCTGCGACATCATCCATCCCGATCTCCGCAACAGCGGCGGCTTCCTCGAAACCAAACGCATCGCGGACATGGCCAGCGTGTTCGGATTGCCCATAGCCACCCACAACACCGGAAGTCAGCTTCACACCTGGGCCACCTGCCAATGGGCAGGCTCGATTCGCGACTACATGACCTGCGAAACCGTCACCGGCATCGGCAACTGGATGGATCAGTTATTGCTGCTCGACGGCCCGTATATAAAGGATGGGTTCATTCGTATCACCGACAAGCCAGGGCTTGGAGTCGACCTCAATCCCGATGTGGTGAAAGCGCACCTGGCGCCAGGGGAGCAGTGGTGGGGATGAGCTTCCGCACCGCAACGGAACCAGGGTTGAACTGTAAGTAGCGTTCGATGACAACGCGCGCTTCCGCCGGCGGCAGAATCTGCGCCAGATTCAGAACCGGTTGCTCCAGCGCCGGATTCGTCTCCAGCGCACGTTGCCAAAGCTTCGCGGCATCGGCAGTTCGTCCCACGCGAGCGTAAAGCACCCCAAGATTCACCAGCGCCGCCGGCTGGTGCGGGTCCATCCGCAGCGCCGCTTCATAAAGCGAAGCCGCGCGTTTCGGATCATGCTCCAATGTCGCCAGCCGCAAAAGCACGTCCGCATCGGCGGGCTGCACGCGGCTCAAATAATCACGTGCGCGGGCATCACCGAGCTCAGCGTAAGCCAGTCCTAAAGAGCGAGCGTCCGATGTCCCGACCACCGCAACCAAATCGCCGCTCTTCTTCCCGCTGGTAGAACGCCCCGGCACACGAGGAATGCTGTGATCCGTCACCACGTCATGCCCGATATCGGTCGCCGCCGATTTTGGCATGTGGCAAGTGACGCACTGTTCCTGCTGGTGATGAGCATCCATGTGGCAATTCAAACAAGCAGCCTGCGTTCGATTCATATTTGAGTGAATCTCGTGGCAAGTTCCACACCAAAGCGATTCGCCGGACGCCCGCTTGCACGCACTAGCGGCCAGCTTTTCCACATGGCTCGTAACCTTCAGTTCCGCCGCGTCCGATGCGAAGAAACTCACAAAGTCCGACAGCTTATCTCCAGCGCGATACCCCGCGAACCGGCGGCCCGGCCTCTCGATCCGCGCGGCACCAGTCAAGTGACATTGAATGCAAACGGAATCACGCCGCTCGGCCTCAAGCTTCGCCGGGTTCACCATTTTCGCCGCCGCGGGATTGCGAACATGCTCGCCACCCGCACCATGACATCGCTCGCAACCCACGCCGTTGTCCAGAAACGGCGGATCGCCATAGCGATTCTGAGTTCCCAACACCGGGCGCAAACGGCTGGCATGACAAGCGAGACACGTCGGATCGATGGCGCGGTCGAGTCGAACCTCCTGCTCGTGCTCATAACCCGGCGAAGCATCCCAAAGGTGCTTCTTCACATACCAAGTCACCGGAAGTTCGAACAGATAACCATCGCGCTCCGTGGCGTAAGTACGTCCGGCTGTGTTGGACCCAATAAAGTAACTGAAACTCGCACTGCCGTCATCGAAGCTCAAACGGTTTTCCGAAATCTTATACCGGTGACCAGCGGCACTAAACTCGGCGGGCGGAATGGAATCGACTTTGCCGCTCGATCGAGCCATGGGCGTGCGCGCATACGACTCGAATATCGCCAAATGGCAGCCCCGGCATGCCTGGCTTCCAACAAAAAGGGCCGCCGCGCTCGCTGATTGAGCCAGGAAACACGCGGCCATCCCCCAAACCGCTTTCATCGGACCTTATGATATCGCCTCAGTCTTCTTTCTTCAGCGTCACGCGCCGAAAAACCGTATGATCGGGCCGCGTCAACGTGCCGTCCATCGCGTTGCCGTTCACCTTCAATCGCCAGACACCCTGCGAATACTCGCAAACCAGCGAATGCTTGTCCCGATCATATTGGAACTCGAGAGTGCCCATGGTAATCGGACTCCCGTTCACGATTTTGTCCCCCGTAATCGCAAGGCGGTCCGGTTTACCGGGAATCTTAGCGATTCGATACACGACCTTTTCATCGCGGCAAGCACTTCGGTCCGCCACGCATAGGGAGTCGCCGCGCCAATTCCCTTCCAGCCTCGATTCCTCGTCGCCCGGATAAGCGAGAAGCCCGAAACATACCAGAATTCCCGCAATCAAGCCAATCTTCATAACTGAAGGATAATAGAAGTTCCCGTGATGCGACTACCCAAGTTGATACTCTGCCTGATCCCTGCCGCCGCGCTGGCTCAAAACTCCGCCCCCGCAACTGACCTGACCAAAGGGCGCCACGCGTTCGAAAATCGCTGCTCCATCTGCCACGGCGCGGACGCTATGGGAGGCGAGCTCGGGCCGCCCATCATTCGCCGTCTCGTAAGCAAAGACGACACGCAACTCGCGGCACTCATTCGCGAAGGTCTCCCGACGCGCGGCATGCCCGCGAATAACGTCGCAGATCCTGAAATGAAGGATCTCATCGCGTTCCTCCGCTCCCTCCGTGGCGGCCGAGGCGCCGGCATGAGGCCCGTGCGGGGTAGAGCCGAAACAGCCGACGGGAAAATGCTCGAAGGTCTAATCCTCAATCAGACTATCGAAGACATGCAGATGCGAACAGACGACAATCGTCTCCACCTGCTCCGCAAAGTCGGCGAGAAGTATCGCGAAGTCACGTCCACCACCGACTGGCCAAGCTACAACGGTCAACCCGGAGGAAATCGCTACACCAGCCTCGACCAGATCAACAAGACCAACGTCAGCCGCATGGCGCCGAAATGGGCCTTCACCATGCCGAACGTCACCATGCTCGAAACAACTCCGGTTGTCGTCGACGGAATAATGTACGTCACCAGCGCGAACGAATGCTACGCGCTCGACGCGGGCTCCGGACGTCAGATCTGGCATTTTCAGCGGCCGCGCACACGGGGTCTCGTCGGCAACGCAGCAGTCGGCATCAACCGCGGAGTGGCCATCGCGGGTGAGCGGATCTTCATGGTTACCGACAACGCCCACCTCATCTCGCTGAACCGCTCGACGGGAGAGTTGGGCTGGGAAACCGAAATGGCCGACTGGCATCAGAACTACAACGCCACCTCCGCGCCTCTCGTGGTTGGCAATCTCATCATCTCCGGCACCGCGGGCGGTGAAGAAGGAGCACGCGGATTCGTCGCCGCCTACGATCAGGAGACAGGCAAAGAGAAGTGGAGATTCTGGACCGTCCCGGCGCCAGGCGAACCAGGATCAGAGACCTGGAAGGGAAAGGGCATCCAACACGGAGGCGCCGTGACATGGTTCACCGGAACATACGATCCCGAGCTCGATACCATTTACTGGCCAACCGGCAACCCCGGCGAGGATTACAACGGAGACGAGCGCCTCGGCGACGATCTCTATTCCGATTGCATCCTCGCGCTCGATGCGAAGACCGGAAAACTCAAATGGCATTATCAATCCACGCCTCACGATCTGTGGGACTGGGACGCTACGGAAACGCCGGTCGTCATCAACGCGAACTGGGAGGGCAGCCCGCGAAAGCTTCTAGTCCAAGCCAATCGCAACGGATTTTTCTACGTCTTAGACCGCACCGACGGCAAGCTGCTCCTCGGAAAACAATTCGTAAAGAAGATGACCTGGGCCACCGGAATCGGCCCCGACGGGCACCCCATCAAGAATCCGGACATGGAACCCAAGGCAGCGGGAACCAAGGTGTGCCCGTCGCAGGACGGCGCTACCAATTGGTTCTCGCCTTCCTACAATCCGGCCACTGGCCTCTTTTACGTGCAGACCGTAGAGAAGTGCTCTATGTACAGCAAACGCCCGGCTGAATGGGAAGCCGGCCGCGCGTTTCTCGGAGGCGCACAACGAATGGTGCCCGGTGAGAAACCAGAGCGAATTCTACGGGCCATCGACATCCAAACCGGCAAAATCACCTGGGAGCTGCCGCAGGTTGGCCCAGGCGCGACATGGGGAGGCACACTCGCAACAGCCACCGGTCTCGTATTCTTCTGCGAAGACAGCGGAGCCTTCATGGCCGCCGACGCCACGAATGGTAAGCCATTGTGGAGCTTCCAAACGAACCAGTATTGGAAGGCTTCACCAATGGCCTACGGGTTCGACGGCAGGCAGTACCTCGCCGTCGCCGCGGGTTCCACGATCTTCGCTTTCGGCCTGACGGAGTAGCGCGAAAAGTTCAATCGCAGCGCAACGCCAGAATCGGATCAATCCGGCTCGCCCGTTACGCCGGCACAAACCCGGCCGCACTAGCCACCAAAATCAGCAGCCCCATGCTCGCCCCGGCAGTCCACGGATCGCTCGCCTTAATCCCATAAAGTTGCGCCGCCACAAAATGCCCGAGGCCCCACGCCGACGGAATGCCAACCGTGAGACCGATCCCTAGCAGCAACAGCACTTCCTTCATCACCAGCCAGATCACCGAACCCGGCTGCGCACCCAACGCCATCCGCAGCCCCATCTCCTTCGTGCGCCGAGCCACCACAAATGCCATCACGCCATAAAGCCCAACCGCCGCCAGCAGTGTAGCCAGCAGCCCGAACCCCGCCGACAGCAGCGCGATCAACCGTTCCGTCAAAAGCGTCTCGTCTAACTGGTCCCCCAAAGTCTTCAGTTCGTAAATCGGCATGGAAGCATCCAGTTTCTTCACCTCATTCCGCACTGCGGCTTCAGCGGTCGACGAGCCCAGACCCGCACGCACATAGAACGCCACGCTGTTGTTGCCCCAGTTCGGCACAAACACCTGCCGTCGCACTCCTTGCCGCGGTCCTTCATAGAGCGTGTCCGCAGACACCCCGATAATCTCCGTATCGAGCTTCGTTCCCGGACCGCCTCCACTTCCGATGTGCCGGCCAACCGCGCTCTTGTCTCCGAAATAATGCTTGGCAAACCGCTCGTTGACAATCGCCACTTTCGAATCTTTCTTGATGTCCCGCCGGTCGAAATCCCTGCCTTGCAGAATCGGAATACCCATGGTTGCAAAATAACCCGGCGAGAGCGCATTCATGAACGCCTGCATGTCCTCGCCGTCTTTGTTCTGGTGGCCTTCTACCGACATGGAGTTGTCCCATTCATCGCCATGAAGCAGCGCGACAGTTGCCAGAGCCGCCGATTTCACCCCTGGAATTGTCCGGATGTGATCGAGAAGTTCCTCGTAGAAGTGCACCGTTCGCGGCGCGTCGTACCCATTCAGCGCGGGTGAGATGCGGAAGGTCACCAGCTTGTCCATTTCACGAAATCCCGTATCGGTCGCTTTCAGATTTTGCAGGCTTCTGACAAAAAGCCCTGCGCCAAACAACAGCAGAAAGCTCAACGCCACCTGTGCGCTCACCAGACCTTTTCGCAAATACAACGACCCGCCCGTTCCCGCAATCGATCCCACGGCATCCTTCAGCGTGGTCCATAAATCCGGGCGGCTCGCTCGCAGCGCGGGAATCAACCCGAAGATCAGGCCGGTGAGAAGCGTCAGTGCCAGTGTGAACGACAGAATCCGCCAATCCGGTGACGCGTTCAGGAGCAGCGGATTCCCCTCCGCGGGAACCAGCGCCAACAAGCCGCGTGTCATCACCATCGCCAGAGCAACGCCCGCGGCTCCGCCCGCCACCGACAGAACCATGCTCTCCACCAGCAATTGCCGCACGAGCTGCCCGCGCGACGCCCCGATCGCCAACCGCACCGCGATTTCTTTCTGCCGCGCAAACGCCCGCGCGATAAGAAGATTCGCCACGTTCGCGCAAGCGATCAGCAGCACCAGGCCCACCATGCACATCAAAACCATCAACGCCGTCGAAAAGCTGTTCCGAAGACTCGAATATCCGGTGGCGGCCTTCTCCACGTTGATGGTGCCGCGCAGGAACTCGCGCCTCGAATAAGGGGTCCAGTTCTTCGCCGCCGGAAGCGTCGCTTCGTATTCGCGAATCTGATGGAACAGCACTTGCATTGGCGCTTTTGCGGATTCCACGGTGTAGCCCGGCTTCAAGCGGGCGAACACCTGGACCCATCGCGCTCGGCGGTCGGCGCCATCAAGCCAGGTCCACTCCGGAAGCATCGCCGGTTTCATCAGAATGGGCACCCGGATCTGGGGCGACCGCGACGGATCAATCCCCGCGAAACCTTGAGCCGACACACCGACGATCGTCATCGGATAGTTGTTCACCAGGACCTTTTTCCCCACCACGCCAGGATCCCCGGAAAAACGATTCATCCAATAGAAGTAGCTCAATACCACCACGGGATGACCCTGGACCACGCGATCGTCCTCTTCCGAATTGAACACGCGGCCCACCGCCGCCTTCACGCCCAACATGGTGAAGTAGTTTCCGGAAACCATCTCGGCGTCCACGCGCTCCGTCTGATTGTCCACGCTGATCGATGTCGATAGCAGCCGCCGGCACAGGACCTCGGAAAAGGGCGCGGCTTTCTGTTGAAAGTCCTGATAGATCGGATACGAGTGCATCCGGTCACCCATATTGCTGCCGTTATGGGCCCCGCGCTGATAGAGCATCACCAATTGATTGGGATCTTTCACAGGCAACTGGCGAAGAATCAACTGATCCATTAGGGTGAAGATTGCAGTGTTGGCACCGATCCCAAGGGCCAGCGAAAGAATCGCCACCGATGCAAAAAGGGGACTGCGGCGAATCGCGCGAAGCGAATAGCGCAGGTCAGGCAACAGGCTCGTCATTACCGTTATACGATGGCGGGCGGTTTCGGTTACTAAGAAAGGGCGTTTTCAGATTCGCCGCGGCGGTGTTGCTACTGCGCCACCGACCAATACCCCGGCCGCGCCCGCACAACCGCCCCACTGACACCACTAACCCGAACTTCCAAGCGATGATACCCAAACGCCGGAGCCTCCGGAATAAAACTTAAGACATACTGCGAATGCAATTCCGCCCCAAGCCTCTCAATCGCGTCTTCAAGCCCTTTCTGTCGCGTAAACGGAAACTCAGCGCCGCCAGTCCCGCTCGCTAGAGCCTCCGTCGTCTTCACCATGTGGAGGCGTTTCAACTCACGAATGCCGCCTAGAATGTCCAGACGCTCATTCGGAGGCGGCACGGGAACATTATCAAATCCAGGCAACGTCCCGCGCTGCTCGCTCAGCGACGCTGGCTGCTTCTGGGGTTTCGTAGTGTTGACTTTGGACGATTTCGAAGTAAACCCGGTCTTCAAAGCTGAATACGTAGCGGCATAAACCGTCACACCAGCGACGCGGGCATCCACCAGAACTTCATCCAGATCGTTCTCACTGCCGCGGTCGCGCGATTCGGAAATGAGCAGCAAAACACGCCGTGCCTTCGGCCGCTTTGCTAAACGGTCAATCGCCTCGTGAACAGCATCCAGCATGCACCCGCCCAGTTCCTCGCCCGGAGTGAGCCCCTCGAACGCCCGCGTGAGCGCATCCTGATCGGCAGTACACTCCTGCCGCCATTCAACGCGTGCTGCAAAAGCAACAACGGCTGCACAGCCTCGCTCCCCTGTAATCAACGGTTGAATCATCGCTCCAATCTTATGAACTTTATCCAGCACCGCAGCCGAGATGCCCGACGACTGCACGGCAACAACGAGTGCGATTGGAGCCACACCTGTGGCGAAAGTATCGACAGACGCCTTCTGCGGACGCCCTTCGTCCAGCAGCACGAAATCCTGAGCCTCCAGACCGTCGACGGAACGCCCATGCGCATCCGTCACAGTAACGGGAACTTGCACCAGGCGCGACTGTACGTCGTAACGGGGGAACTGCGCAGAGAGCGTAAAGGCGAATACGAGTGATAATACGCACTTCATCCCTATACCAGGTTGCATTCCAATGGCCACGGCGATCCGCTCAGAAAATTGAGATCGTCCTGTCCGGGTACCAAACCCGAAGCCCGCTCATACTCGGCGCCGTGCGCAGTCAGCAACGATGGAAGAGTGACAACCGCAACCGAAGGAAGGGGCTGGTTGAGCAGCCAAGCCAGGTTCACTTCGCGAGGCGTAAACCCGCGCGCGGCGGCCAAACGTCGAACACGCTGAACTAGCCCAGGATTCCCAGGATGCTCCCATCGCCGCAACCAACGCCGTCTCATACTCGCAGTCTCGTTCCCGTCTTCGTACAGATATTGGCCAAGATGAACGTCGTCTGCGTGCGCAAAAACGGCGAGGCCCAAATCACAAACAACCTGCCGAAGCTCCGCGTCAAACGGAACATATTCAGGCCAAAGCGGTTCCCTCGCAGCGGCCAACGAGAGTTCGGTTGTGATGATCGCGGCAACGCCCGGCAGCGCCTGAATGCGGTCCGCTGTCCAATTCCTGACGCCCAAAGCCCGAACCCGTCCGCGCGCAATTTCGTGGCCAACAGCCTCAATCACAGGGTTCCAACGGCATCCGAGGACGGTCATCCAGATACACCAGATCGAGGTACTCCGTCCGCAGCAATTCCAGATCGGTACCGACATCCTCGCTGACCGCCTGGGGCGTAAAACGATCAATCGCGCGGCTGGCCAAGTCGTCCCATCCGTCGTGGCAAATTTGCGAACACAGAAAAAACTCCGAACGTAGGCCATTACTGTGAAGCCATTGGCCGGTCGCGAGCCGGCTGTGAACCTCGCCACCTTCCCCGTGCAGATGAATGCAGTTGCCGCCAAGTCGGGCGTATTCGTCAAGCGCAAGTTGGTGCGTATCTGCGTCCGCGGACGAGGGATGCGCCATTACGTTGCTCAGCCTGCGGCCGATGGCCGGTATCTCGATCTGTCTGAATGCCATTTCCAGTTTTGCCGTCAACCACCGTGTCTGCTACAGTAACGAGAACTTGCCGCAACGCGCAATTGTAATTCTGACATGTTTGGCGTTCGCGTCATCGCCCTGTTTCGCAGCACTTTTGAAGTTCATCAGCCTGCCGGGAAGCGGCAATTCCAAAATCACATTGGAGAAACGCCTTCACGTCAATACGCTCATCGCGCAGCCGGGAACCGTGGAGGTCGATTGGAGCAGTCTTTACTCAATCTCCACCACGAATTACACCATGCCGTCCGCCATCAGGTACACACCCGAAGGGACGAGCATCCTCTGGGGGCGTACGGAATACAGCGTTGCCTTCGATTCCCTCTCGTCAGCGGACGTGGGCGGCAGCCGTCTCACGCAGTTCAGCCAGGCACTCACATTGACGGCCACAACAGTGCTGCACGACGGCAAGAAGCTCGATATCGCACTCGCGCCCCAAGCCACATTCTTTCTGCGCGACGAATCGGGCGCACGCTTAGGCGCTGTGGCCATCGCGCGATACGATACCGGCCGCAACAGTATCGGAACAACTGTAAGCTGGTCCGGCGCCACATACAGTTCACCCACAAATCCCTCAGGCACAGTTGACATTGGCTTCGGCTTCGGCCGTCAACTCTCCGGCTCGCCTCTGCTCGAGAAATTCACCCCGCACTTCAACGCAGCATGGGAGAAGTCCACTGGGCAACCCAGAGCATTCCTGATTTTTGAAGGAGTCGAGTATCAAATCACCGAGCAACTGGCGTTCGACATCTCCGCGCAACACTTCGCCCTGGCCGGAAACGCAACTGATCACCAGATCGTGTTCGGTATTACGTTCAACCTCGGGAAAATTCGTTAAGCCGCTCATCCCTTCCTTGAAACGAGCGCCTGGTGATATTCACTACGGATTGTCAGCTCTTTAAGAATTTATTCGATCCCCATATTGGTAAAAGGAGTTACAAATGCAATGGCAAGGTAACATCACAATACTTGGAGTGTTCGCCGGTCATGAGACCCAGAACGCTCAGATTTTTTTCAGGAACGCGCTGGGCGTAGTCGGATGGCGGCGAATAACGCCCCAGGCTGCCGATGGAGTGACCAACATCGTTGCTCTCGCCGTGGCGGCGCAAAATTCAGGACGGATCGTTCAATTACTGATCACCAATCCTGGTGAGATCCTGGCGATCTCTACACTCTAAATTGAGAGGAGAACCTGTATGGCAGGCACCACAAAGAAGGACAACTCGACAGAGGGCCTGATCGCTCCGCCCCCTCCCGACGAGCACCAGCTTCGTATTCTTCTTGCATCTACTGCGGGAACCGAGCTATCGGCGGCCCGAATTACTCCACCGGCTCCGGACGAAAACATGCTGCGTCGAGCGCTTGATGCTCACGAAGGCGGCGGGGAAGCCATCAGTAGAATCACTCCGCCCGTCCCCGACGAGCAGATCCTGCAACGTCTTCTCGGACCGGATCCCGTTTCCTCAAGGCAGAGTTTCAAAACAATGCCTCCCAACCCGTCCGAGGAACACTTAGGAAGGTTTTTCCCTGCTAACAGGCCGGAAAACCACCCAGTTGAAATAATGCCACCTGCTCCACATGATGAGGAGCTACGGCGGCTGACTTCCACGAAAGATGTACCCAAAGAAGGTGCCCAAAAGCCCCCATCTGACCGATAAGTAGAGTTAGAGACCGCATGAACCTGGCCTCGCGAGAAAAGGTCTGATGGGTTTCGAACAGACGCATCCAAAAACCGGCAGCATCGCCGGGCAGAAGCTCGCGTTAATCGGATTCGACCCAGTCGAAATGAAACGGCTGACTTGTTTGTTGGCCGGCCATCGATGTCTCTCGCGAACCTTCGATCGCGGCGCAGCCCTCAACCAGCGCGACAGCGTCGTTTTGGCCGACGTGGTC
>Ga0207695_10002478_pt1 | contig 27188 bp, 23 predicted proteins | sample KBSC54metaG_FD_184354 | JGI IMG/M metagenome (GOLD analysis project Ga0207695, IMG submission 184354) | Corn rhizosphere microbial communities from Kellogg Biological Station, Michigan, USA - KBS C5-4 metaG (SPAdes) (version 2) | ecosystem: Host-associated > Plants > Roots > Rhizosphere > Soil...
TACGCGCGCACGGGCGACTATCCGCGCGTGATTGTGACCGGGTCGCTGACCGCGGAACAGAAGTTCGAGATACCCGGCACCGGCACCGCGGTGTGCGAAGGCGCTGCCAATCTGCGCTCCGGCGACACCGTCCTGATGTTCACCGATGGAATCGCGCGCCGCGTCCGCACTACCGGCCCGGCTGCCGCGGATGGCATTCTTAAGGCGCTCTCCAAGAAACGGAAAGACTACGAGTTGGAAGACGACCTGACCGCGGTCGTGGTCCGCATCTCGCGCCCGACTATGGCTCTGCTGTCGGAGGTCTCGGCATGAGCGGGCACCTGTCATACCCGGAGATGTCCGCTTGAGCCGCGGGGTCCTTCTTCCGATCGCGGGACTGGGGATCGCAATGCTTGCGATTTTCGCGCCCCGCAGCCATCCGGCCGCGTCGTGGAACATTTCCGTCGATCGCGAACAGGCGCAGGTCCGCGCCCGCGAGATTTCCGCCGCGCTCGGGGTGGACATTACCGGATGGGCCGGCACCGTGACCGGATCCACCGACAGCAAAGCCGGGTTCCAGGCGGAACAGCATCCCGGACTGGCCGAGGTCCGCCGCTTCTCGCCGGTAGCCCCGCGGATCGCGTTCAAGGCTCCGACCGGCACGGGCCGCGTGCTGGTCAAGCTCTCCGCGTCGGGCGATTTCAACAGTTGGGAATGGCGCGGCTATCCGCCCTCCCAAGCGTCCGACGATGCGGCCGCTCAAGCGCTGGCGCAAAGCACGCTGACCAAACTCATGGGTGCCGACGCGCCCGAGTTCCAGCAGACTACCGGCCCCACGCACGCTTCCGACGGCATCGTCTACCTGTTCCAGCGCGACAAGCGAATCGGCGAGCGATTCGAGGTCACGATCCATGCCAATCGCCTGGTGAAAGCCGAACTCTCCAGCCTTTACGATGCGAAAGGGAGCCGCGGCCTGCAGATATCCAGCACCCTCAACAATCGAAAGAAATACGTCACCTGGTTTACCGGAGCCGTGGGCGTTGTGATCGACTTCGGGGGCGGTTTGCTGGCCGCGTGCGTCTACGTGTTCTGGGCCGTGCGGCGCGCAGTAAAGCACCGTTTCGTACTGGCCTTCTGCGCCACGACGCTGGTCTGGGGCGGCCTGTATTGGAACAACTGGATGCTGTACGACCAGCGGTACGACTCCATCGTCGCTAACGAATCGATGACCGGCGATTTCTTCGGGAGCCTGGGGATTCTGTGCAGCATGTTCGCGTTCTACCTGATCCTCATGGGCGCCACCGATGCCATCGGTCTGCGTCCCAAACTGGTCGGACTGCGTAGTCTCTTCAGTTCGTCGACGTTGAATAGCCATGCCGGCCGCTCGATTCTCGTGGGCTTCCTATGCGCGCCGATGCTGACCGCTCTGCCGTTGATCGTGTCGTCGCTGCACTTGCTGGGTTCGCAGCGCACCGGGGATTACGACGCCAGTATCGTCTACTCCACGCATCCTTTCCTGCAGGCTTGCACCGTGCTTGCCAATGTGGCGCTGCTCGGACTATTCGGCTTCGCGACTGGTTTTATCGGCCGGTATGTCCGTCGTCCGCGGCTTGCCAAGGGCTTGCTGGCAGTCATCGGCGTCCTCTTGCTGGCCACGGTCGCGGTGCCTTCGGAGACGTCGCCCGCCGCGTTCCTGCTCAACGGCGCACTGCTCTTCGTCGTGTATTACCAACTGTTCGTGCGCGTCGACCTGTTGGCCGTGCTGGCCGCCGGGTGGTTTTCGCAGTCGCTGTGGAATGCCGTGGAGTTGCTCCTGCAGCCCGCCCCGTCGATCCACAATTCGGGAATCGGCGCGATCGCGCTCCTTGCCGCCGCCACCGGATGCGCCGCGCTGGTCGCATGGAAGGGCAGGGAACTGGCGCTGGATGACGATGTGGCGCCGGCCGTGGTCACGTCGCGCCGCGAAGCGCTCATGCGCGAATTTTCCATCGCCCACCGCGTGCAAAAACAAATGCTGCCGGATGAGCCGCCGGTCATTCCGGGATGCAGCGTCGCGGCGTCCTGCCAGCCCGCGCAGGAGGTCGGCGGCGACCTTTTCGATTTTCTCAAACTGCCGGACGGTCGCTGGACGATCGGGGTCGGCGACGTCTCCGGCAAGGGCGTGCCCGCGGCTTTATATATGACCCTCACCAAGGGTCTTCTGATGGCGACGACCCAGGACAGCAACGACCTGGTGGACATTATCGGCAACGTCAACCACCACATCCACGCGGCCACGGAGAAGAAGACGTTCGTCACCATGGCGCTCGGCGCCTTCGATCCGGATACACTGGCTTTCGAACACGTGCGCGCCGGCCATAATCCCATCGTGTGGCGCCGCCCGGCGGGCGATGAGACCTCGCTGTTGAATTCTCCCGGGCTGGGACTCGGCATCGTTTCCGACCGGCTGTTCCGCCGCGGCGTGAAGCTCAGTCAGTTGCAATTGACCGCCGGCGATGCCCTCGTGTTTTACTCCGACGGCGTGACCGAAGCCATGAATTCCGACCGCGAACAGTTCGGCGAAGAACGGCTGATGGCCGCCGTCAGGGAAGCCGACGGACTCGACGCCGGCGGCGTGCGCGAGCGGATTGTACACCGGGTGCACGAATTTCTTGCGGGAATTGCACCGCAGGACGATATGACGATTGTGGTGCTGCGAGTAAACTAATCTATTACAGAGCGATATGGCGACTCCTTTCAATATTCGAAGCTCCATGCAGGATGGTTTGACAATTCTGTCGCTGGAGGGGTACCTGGACGCGCACACCGCGCCGGATTTCGAGAACGCGGTACAGCAGGAGATCGACGCCGGGCACCGGCAGTTGATTGTTGACTGCCAGGGTCTCACTTACATTTCCTCCGCCGGCCTGGGCGTCTTCATGAGCTTTCTTGAAGAACTGCGCGAGCAGGGCGGCGACATCAAAATCTGCGGACCCTCGCCGAAGGTGCTGCAGGTATTCGAAATCCTGGGCTTCCCCGCGATCTTCGACATGCTGGACGACGTGCCGGCCGCAGTGAAACGCTATGCCGAGTCCCCGGTCAAGGGAGCCGAATGATGTCAAAGATCGAACGGACGTTCACGTTGCAGGTGCCATCCTCCACCGAGAACCTCGCCATGATCCGCGACTTCGTCAACAGCGTGGGAGAACAGGCAGGGATGACGCTGCCCGAGATCGGACAACTTGAACTGGCCGTGGACGAGGCCTGCGCCAATGTGATAGAGCATGCCTATGGCAAGGACATGACGAAAGAGGTGTCGGTCCGCGCCACGCTCGACGACGACTCCGTCGAAATCGATGTGACCGATACCGGCCAGGGCTTCGATCCGACTTCCGTGGAGCACCAGGATCTCGACAAGCTGATCTCGAATCGGAAATCCGGCGGCCTCGGCATGCGCCTGATGAAGACGCTCATGGACGAGGTCCACTACGAGATCATTCCCGGCAAGAAGAACGAACTCCGCATGATCAAACGGTTGAAGAAGTAACGCCGGCGGTCTTGCCGCCGGTGCTTTGCTTCTACTGCGTCCCGCTTGGCTTCGCCGCCACTTGCAGATTATTCACCACCTGAGTGACTTTCGGGACCGACTTGGCAATCGTCGAAGCCCTGCTCTTGAGGTCACCCGAATTGACCTGCCCGGCCAGCGTGACCACGCCGTTCGTGGAGTTCACCGAGACGTTGGTTACCGTCGTCGGTCCGATCTCAGAAGCCAGTTTGGACTTCACCTGCGCTGTGATTTCCAGGTCGTTCACCTGTGCTTCCGGAGATTCATTCGTCCTGCATCCCATCAAAGATGCGCACAACAATGCGAGTGGCAACAGAAGTCTCATATCGCGCCCGCAAACCAATCAAGCAATTGCATCCCCACTGCGCAACCGCAAACCGTTGACTTCGGTAAACACCCGCCTGATTCACCAAAGGCCGTATTTTCACGCACGATCAAATCGAATATGCTCGCCTGTTAGATGGATGTAGTTCGAAACCGGAATTGGATGGAGAGGAATCCCGTAGTGGACATCCTGCTATTTCTTGCCGGATTCCTTTCCATCGGGCTGCAGTTTCACAACGCGCGCTTCGGAGGCGGTTTTGAGACATTCGCCGTTGCGCGCAATCTGGCCGAGCACGGCGAATTCGCCAACCCCTTCGACGCCGTCACCGGGCCCAGCGCCCACCTCGCGCCGCTGTTTCCGCTGTTTCTGGCGATCCTGATCAAGTTGTTTCGGACTCCTCAAGGATTTGCCACGGCGATCTCGCTCTTCACCATGGCCGCCCATGGACTGCATGCCGCGTTGCTGCCGCGCATCTCCGACCTGTTCTTTCACGACCGCCGCCCCGGCATGTGGGCCGCGATCATCGTCACCATCCTGCCGGTAATCTATTTCTTCCCGCATTCGGAAGGCATATTCTGCGCGGCCGGCCTGATGCTGTTCTGCCTCGTGACGGATCGCCGCCTGTCGCGCGGAGGCGCCGGGGGCGCGATGTTCACGGGACTCTTTGCCGGCCTCCTCACGCTGCTCAATCCTACCTGCCTGCTGGTCTGCGGCCTGTGGCTGGCGTACCTCTTATGGCGCCATCGCATCGCCTTCGCGGTCCGTTCCACGATACTCATCGCGGTGGCCTTCGTCGTGACTCTGACACCGTGGACGTGGCGCAATTACGAAGAATTCAACGCCTTCTTTTTCGTACGCGACAACCTGGGCCTGGAACTTTGCATGGCCAATAACGACGTCGCGCAGCCCGGCGTTGTACGGAACATGCCGGCCGGATTGCGGCTGTATCATCCTGCCAGCGCGCCCGCCGAAGCTGAGTTGGTCCGCCAGATGGGCGAAGTGGAATACAATCGCATGCGCATGCGGGTGGCGCTCCACTGGATCCGCACACATCCGGCGCACTTCGCCGTGCTCACGCTCACGCGGTTTTGCTTCTTCTGGTTTCCCGACGCCGAAGGCATCACGCCCGTCCACGGTTGGGGCATCGCCTTCCTCACGATCTCTGCGTTTACCGGTCTGGCGCTGATGCTCCGCCGCCGCCGGCGCATCGCCGTATTCCTGGCAGCCGTGCTCGCGATCTATCCGGCGCTGTTCTATCTGGTGGAGGTGGACCCGCGATACCGCACGCCCATCCTCTGGATTCCGCTCGTCAGCGCCGGCTACCTGCTCCTCTCGGCCCTCTACGCCGTCCAGCGTAAACCGCTGTTGACGGGCGTAGGCATGCAGCCCGTTTCTTCATCGCCCAACTTACTGTTTCAACGCCGCACTCCGCGCTGACCGCAACGTATTCTCCAGCGACTGCTTCGGCAGATTGCGAATGATCGGGTTGATCAACCAGCCCAGCCCCGTCGGCACATTGCGCGTCAGCGAGACCGCCTGGCACTCGACATACACGCCGCCGTCGCGCTCCGCAAATCGCCAGTAGGAATTCAGCCGCCAAAGAAAGCCGTGATCCTGGCCCGGCGGCAGTTCGCGCTCCGATGGTTTCCCGGGATCCTGCACCTCGGCGATGCGCGTGCTCACCGACCGGCTGTACCAGTGAGTCTTATCCACGGGCACGTAGTGAACCTCATGCGTCGTGTTCAGCACGACCGTGATCACCTGCTTCTTCAGCAGGCGCATGAAGAACCTGTAGTCGTTGCCCGAGTGCTCGAGTAACTTCGAATCCACCACCTCGGGCTTATAGATGTTCTTGGCGTTGTCGTAATTCTCGAACATCGCGAGAGTCTTTTCCAGGCTGACTCCGGGGACGAAGACGGCGCCCACCCAGTCGTGGATCAACCCGTCCGGCACGTCCACATCGCCCTTGCCATTCATGGGCTCGACCAGCACCTCGCCCTTTTGCACGCGCGCTTTTCGGGACGGATCGCCGTCGACCCAGAGGAACGCCGGAGTGTTGACCTGCTGATTCAAGCGGGCCTCTACGGACTGGATATACTTGTCGAAACTCTGCGTCGTCGCGGGCTTTAGCTCGACTTTTCCCGCATCGACAACGCCCGCCAGAGCGATGGTGGAGATCGATAACCAGATCGCGTATGTCACCTTTTGCCATTTTCACACGTCAACAGGAGTAGCATGGCAACTGTGAGTGCAATGGCGCAAAAGCCCAACTTCCGGGAAGCCGACCGGGCCCAGGTCAGCCTTCTCGCGCCTCTCGAAAAGAGATGCCTCATCTGGCTGGCCCACCATACTCCGGGCTGGATCAATTCCGATCACCTGACAGTGCTCGGCCTGCTGGCCCTGCTGGGCACCGGGCTGAGTTACTGGTGGGCGCACTGGCAGCAGCAGGGCCTGCTCCTCGCGATTGGTTTTCTCATGCTGAACTGGCTGGGCGACAGCCTGGATGGAACCCTGGCGCGCGTCCGCCAGCGCCAGCGTCCGCGCTACGGCTTCTATGTGGATCACGTGGTCGACGCGTTCGGCACGTTCTTTCTGCTGGCCGGGCTCGGCCTGTCGGGTTACATGAGCATGTCCATCGCGACCGGCCTATTAATCGCTTATTTTATGCTGTCGATCGAGGTGTATCTCGCGACTTACACCATCGGCACGTTTCACCTCTCTTTTTGGAAGTTCAGCCCGACCGAGTTACGAATTCTCCTGATGATCGGCAACATCGCGCTGCTGTTCAAGCCCGTGGTCGCCCTCGCCGGCCGCCATTACCGCCTATTCGACGTCGGCGGCCTCGTCGGCATCGTCGGCATCTCCGCCATGCTGATCAGCTCGGTCGTCCGCCACACGATCCTGCTCTATAACTCCGAACGCCTGCCGAAGCTCGATTAGTTGGGTGTTGTCTCGCTACAGTGCCGTGGCGATTCACGCCAAGCCGCAAAGAAATCGACGCCAGGCGGCGACCGCGTCGCGACGCGGTCGCCTCCTGACTCCTGTCTCCTGACTTCTGACTCCTCTTCTCACTTCACCCCAAACGCATACAGCTTCGTATTATTCCCTCCCGCGCCGGAGCGATATCCCGACCCCCAATACACCACCCCATTGACGATCGACGGCCCGTCCGCCACCGACCCGCCGCTCGCAAAACTCCACAGGATCTTGCCGCTCAACGCATCCAGCGCGTACATCGTCCCTGACGTCGACCCGGCGTACACCACGCCATTGGCCACGCTCATCGCGCCGATGTCGATCGAGCCGCTGGTCGGGTCGGCGGTCTGCCACAGCAGTTTCCCCGTTCCCGCATCCAGGCCGCTCCACGATCCCCACGTGATCGTCTGCCCGTTCAGCAGTGTATACGGCAGGAAGCCGTTGTTCGAGATCGCGCCGTAAATGCGCTGCTGGTCGGTGGCCGTGCCCCATTCGATGCCGCCCAGCGTGCCGCCCGGACCCAGCGTCGTCTTCCACAGCACGTGACCGTCGCCCGGATCGAGCGCCCAGTATTGCCCGCTCTTTTGCCCGAAGCCGACGAACGTGGGCAGCAGATTGGGACCCGACCCGCCGAAGTCGAAATCGGGGGCGGTGCCAGCCGGGCAGGTCGCCGGATTAATGATGCAATTCACCGTGAACACGTCGATGCCCTGCAGCCGGTTGGCCCATTTGATGCTTCCCGTTCGTAAGTCGACCGCTATGGCCGTGTCGAAGTAATCGTTAGCCACGGTGCAGTTACTGCCGCCCTGCTCGGCGCAAGTCAATGCCGCGGCCGGAACGGTATAATTGTTTCCGGTCCCCACATACAGCACGCCGCGCCCGGTATCGATCGCCGGCGGCTGCCACACCGCGTTCCCGCTGTATCCGCCGGCCATGCCGCCATTGTCCGGAACGGTATACAGCTTCCACAGCATCGTGCCCGTATTGGCATTCAGCGCCACGATGCTGCCGCGGAACGTGCAGCACGGGTATGCCGGATTGGTCGCCAGCGATTCTTCGTTAGAGGACACTCCCACATAGATCGTATCGCCGGCCACCACCGGAGGGCCGGTGATGATCGCCGCCGGATGCGTGTCCACTTTCGTAATCCAGTTCAGCGCACCCGATTGCCGGTTCACCGCCATGATACTCGCGCCGTTGTGCGCCTGCCGCGAATTCTGGATGTCGCCGATGATCAGATTGTCGCCGTGGACCGCCGGCGAGGTCCGCGAAATCGCCCCCGCCACGCCGTCATAATCGGACACCGCCTTCGACCAGATCTTCTGACCCGTGTCCGCCCGGACCGCGTTCAGATTCCCGCCCCAGTCGGGGAAGTATACGACGCTCCCAAACACCGTCGGCGTGGAAGAAATGTTACCAGCGGCTGTAAATACCCACTTAGGACTTAACAAGGGTACATTCGCAGGACCAATCAGCGTTTCCGAAGGTTGGCTGCGGCTGTTATTCAAATCGTGGCCCGACACGGGCCATTGCGTATCCTGCGGCGACTCCTGAGCCTGAGAGACCGCGACCCAACTTACTACTGCCGCGGTGGTGGCGATAAGTGCATATACCGAGAACCTTGTCATGCTTCACTCCTGGTTGGACTGGTCGGAGTGGCGCGAAGCAATGTACGCCCTCAGTATCGCGAGGACCCGCGTAAACACGTTGTAAAAGTTTATCCCGGGTTGTTGTTGCGGCCACCTATAACCAAAATGGTAAACCGCGACATAGAATGTGGGGCAGCTTAACAAGCTGCCCCACACTGGCTGCCGCCGCCGTGAAACGTGGTACGTTACGCTTTCAGCAATTCGAGGAGGCAAGCGCGCCATGTCCCCCGCTCCCGCCAAAGAACTGCCTGCCAACGCATACACGCCGCTTCCGCCTGGAGCGGTTTACGAACCCACCATCGCCGCGTCCGCAACCGTGCCGGAACTGACTCCCCGCTCCGTTGGCTGGGGACTCTTCCTGTGCGTCGTCTTCACCGTGGCCTCCGCCTATTCGGGGCTAAAAGTCGGGCAGGTCATGGAAGCGGCCATCCCCATCTCGATCCTGGCCATCGGACTCGCGCGTATGTATCCGCGCCGCTCGACCATCCTGGAGAACGTCATCATCACCGGCATCGGCGGACTCGCCGGCTCCATCGTGGCCGGCGCGATCTTCACGCTCCCGGCGCTCTACATCCTCAAGCTAGATCCGCAGCCCGTGCAGACCATCTTCATCTGCCTGGCCGGCGGCTGCCTGGGGGTGCTCTTCCTCATCCCGCTGCGCCGATACTTTGTGCGCGAGATGCACGGCAAACTGCCGTACCCCGAAGCCACCGCCATCACCGAAGTGCTGGTCACCGGCGAGAAGGGCGGATCGCAGGCCAAGCTGCTGCTGCAGGCCACCGCCATCTCGGCCGTGTACGACTTCTTCGCCACAACCTTCCACGTCTGGAAGGAGTATCTCGATTTCCAATTCGTCCCTGCCGTCCACGGCCTCACCGAGCGCGCCCGGGTGGCCGTCAGCTTCGACGCGATCGGCTTCATCCTGGGACTCGGCTACGTCATGGGACTCCGCAGCTCGCTGATCCTATGCGCCGGCGGCGTGCTTTCGAACCTCGTGCTGGTCCCGCTCATCTGGATGATCGGCAGCCATCTGAATGCGCCCGTTTATCCCGCGCACGACCCCATCTCGCAGATGACGGCCGCGCAGATTTTCCGCGGCTATGTGCGATTCATCGGCGTCGGCGCCATCGCCACGGCCGGGATCTTCGGCATTCTCAAATCCATGCGCATCGTGGCCGGATCGTTCGGCGTCGCGCTGCATGCCTTCCGCCGCGGGGAAGCCGTCTCCAGCGACCGCACCGATCGCGACATCCCGGTGGTCAGCATCCTGCTCGGCGTGATCCTCAGCGCCATCGGTGTGGGCATCCTGCTGGGACACGGCGCGCCGTCGATCCCGGTAATCCTGATCGGCCTCACGCTGACACTCGTGTTCTCGTTCTTCTTCGCGTCCGTCGCCGCCAACGCCATCGCCACCACCGCGCGCAATCCGGTGTCCGGAATGACCATGCTGACCATCATCATCAGCTCCATCGTGCTGCTGCGCTTCGGCGTGTCCGGCACCAGCGGGATGTTCTTCGTCATGGCGATCGCGGGCATGGTGTGCACGGCGCTCTCCGTCTCCGGCCAGGCGATCACGGATTTCAAGACGGGCTATTGGCTCGGCTCCACGCCCGCCGCGCAGCAGAAGGTGAAATTCCTGGGCGTGATCGCCGCCTCCATCGCCGCGGGGCTGACGATCGTGCTGCTCGCGCACGCCTACCAGTTCGGCGACGCTATCCCCGGCGATCCCCGGGTCGTGCTGCCGTCACCCCAAGCGTCCATTATGAAAGCGCTGGTCGAGGGCTTCATGAGCCGCCAGCCCGTGGCCTACATCCTGTTCGGCGCCGGCGCGGCCATCGCGGTATTGATGGAAATGCTTGGCGTTCCGGCACTGATCTTCGCCCTCGGCATGTACCTGCCGCTGGAACTGAACACGCCCGCCCTGGTCGGCGGCTTCCTGGCGCATTTCCTGGGCAAGCGCGACGCCCCGGTCCGCGAACGCGGCGTGGTCATCGCCTCGGGACTCATGGCCGGCGGCGCCCTCGGCGGCGTCTTTGGCGCTGCCTGCCACCTCATCCCCGGCTACTCGGAAGGCTGGATCACGTCGCCGTTCTACGCCAACGAAGCCATCTCGCAGTCCGTTTCCGCCGCCCTGTTCATCGGCCTCTGCGTCTACCTCTGGAGGGCCTCGACGAAGAAGTAGCACAGGCGTCTTCGCAACTGCCGCATGCTTTTCCCGAGGTGGGGAATTCTGCGAAATTTGTGGGGCGGACCCCCTGGTCTGCGCCCTGGTCTGCGCGGGTCCCCCTGGACCCGCTGTGCCCCGACAATCAAGTGCTTACGGCAGCCGGAAAGCCGACCAGGGGGCCGGCTGCAGACGAGGGCGTCTGCCACTGGGAAAAGTATGTGGCTTGATATGCCATCCTGCCTCACAAATTCCGCCCATGGTGGCAGTGCCGGTTCCGGTAGCGTTTTCGCCTGTCCGCCGCTCTTACTTCGCCTGCATATCGGCGATGTATTGCACCAATCCGTGCATACGCGATTGGGTCAACACGAGGTTGGTACTCATGTTCGAGAACACCGTGCCCCAGATGGGCATGGCCTGATTGCCGTGCGCGGTGACAGACGCCTCGCCTTTAAGGACCTGCATAATGTGGTCGTCGGGGAATTTGCCGCCGTTGTTCCGGCTGATCTGCGAGAGATCGGTGGGATGACTTTTCATCGCCGGCGCGGCCGGTCCGCCGCCTTTACCATCGGGTCCGTGGCAGACCGCGCAGTACTGATGAAACAGGTCCTTCCCTGCCACCGAGGCAGTCGGTTTCGCCGGTACTTGTTTGACAGCGGGTTGCTGTGCCTGCACCATCCCGCAGAAAATTAGGAGTAAAAGACTCTTAAGTATCATATTCACCTTCACTCCAAATTGTAAGGCAAATCCACGGAAAGTAAAGCGAAATGTCGCTTTTCGCAGCGCCCGACGCTACTCCGACCGCAGCGTCTCGACCGGATTCACCGCAGCCGCCCGCCTGGCAGGCACATAGCTGGCCAAGACCGTCGCCGCCACCAGGATGACCGGCACCACCGTATACGTGAGCGGATCTACCGGGCTGATGCCGAAAAGCACGGACTTCATCAGCCGTGTCAGCCCGGCCGCGGCGGCTAGTCCGATCGCCGCGCCCGCGCCGGCCAGCATCAGGCCATACCGCACGAACAGCCACTGCAGCGCGCCTGGCTTCGCCCCCAACGCTACCCGGATCCCGATCTCCCGCTTCCGCTGCGATACCGTGTACGAGATGACGCCGTAGATGCCGATCAGGCCGAGCATCAACGCCATAGCGCCCGCAATTCCCAGCATCACCAGCGTGAACGAAGTGGTGGCCAGCGACTCATCGTAGATGTCTCGCAGGGTGCGGACCGAGGCCAGCGGCAGACTGGCATTCACCGACCACACTGCCTGCCTCACCTGACTCACGAACCCTTCCGTGCCCGCGCGATCGCTCCGGATCACGAATGTGACGTCGCGCGTGGGCAGGAGGTCCGCTTCAGGATTCAAGAAGTTGCGGATCAGGATAGGCCAATAGACGACAGCGGGCGCCTTCTCCTGGATCCCATTTTGCCGCACGTCCTGCACCACGCCGATCACTTCCTGCCAAAGCGTGATCTGGCGGATCCGCTTGCCGATCGCGGCCGACGGACTGCCCCAAAACTCGCGCGCCAGGTTCTCGGAAATCATCACCACCGGTCTGAGGTCATAGACATCCGTCCACGTCAATTCACGGCCGGCAACCAGCCGCGCGCCAGTCGTGTGCACGAACCCGGGAGACACATGTTCGAATCGGCGTAGGGGCGCAACGTCGCCGGGGTACGTCTTGCCTTCCGGAACGATGCTGTCCCAGGAGGGAGACCCCGCCTCCATCGGCGCCTCACTCGCAAATCCAACCGACGTCACCCCCGGAATGGCCCCCAGCTTATCGGCCACATTGTTCTGGGTCCTGACGACGAGTTTGGGATCCGCAACCAGGGAAGGCGGAATCGCGATGCGCACGGTTTGAAGATGTTCCGGGCCGGTGAACCCCGGCTCCACCGTTCGCAACGCCTGCGCCGTGCGGATCATCAGCCCTGCGCTCACCAGCAGCACCAGCGTAATGGCCACCTGGGCGACCACCAGAACGTTGCGGGCACGATGCCTCTCCCGGCTCGCACTCGCTGTACGGCCCGCGCTCTGCAGCGCTGCGGAAATTTGCGGGCCAGCGTATTTCACGGCGGGAACCAGCCCCAGAAAAAGCCCCGACAACACCGAGAGTATCAGCGTAAATCCGAAGGTGCTTCCATCCAGCGAGATTTCGTTCAACCGCGGCATGTTGGCCGGACCGATTGCCGCCAGCAGGCGCAAGCCGGAATACGCGACCACCACGCCGAGCGCGCCGCCGATCAGCCCGAGCATCACGCTTTCCACCAGCAGGCTGCGGACGATGCGTCCTACTCCTGCGCCCAGCGCCGCTCGCAGAGCCAACTCACGCTGACGCCCCTCCGCGCGCACAAGCAGCAGATTCGTCACATTGGCGCACGCGATGAACATCACCAGTGCGATCGTTCCCATCACCACCCACAGGACGTCGCCCAGATTGCCGACCACCTGTCGCTTGAGCGGCCGGATCGTGGGCCGGATTCTCCAGTTTTCGTACCATCGTCCGTTGCCGGTATTCGGCCCATTCGTCCAGCTATCCATCCAGACCGGCAAGAGCCGCGCCAGGTCGGCATTCGCCTGCGCAATCGTCACACCCGGCTTGAGCCTGCCCATGCCATTGAATCCGAACCCCGCCAGCATTACGTGGCCTCGGTCGAACGCCAGGGGCAGAATCAGATCGGGTTCTGTTTTAACGATCCGGAAGCCCCGCGGCATGACGCCGACGATTCGGCGCGGCACGGAATCCACCATCAGATTCCGTCCGATTGCCAACCGGTCTCCGCCAAAATGCCGTTGCCAGTATGCATAGCTCAGCATGACGCTGCTGGAACGCCCCGTAAAGTTGAGAGAGGCCGCGGGAGTTTCGGGAACCTGGTCGCCCGCCAGCAGCCATCGTCCGGCCGCCGGTGGCACTGCGAACGCCTGGAGCACACCGTCACTCACCGCAACGGTGCGAACCTGCTCCGGCTCCGCCAGACCCGTCACATTCGCGGTCCCGGGAATCCACACGCCGAGCGCCTGGAAGGTGCGGTTCTGTTCGGCGTACGTGAAATACATGGATGGCGAGAGGGCCAGGCCGTCGGCAGCATTCGCCAGTCCCGCCGCTCCCGGCGCGTCTTGATGGAGAGCCACCAACTGCTCGGCCTTCGGATAGCGCAGCGGACGCAGCAGCACACTGTTGATTACGCTGAACACCGCCGCGTTGGCGCCGATGCCGATGGCCAGAGTCAGCAGCGCCGCGGCGGTAAACATGGGACTACGGGCCAGCGTGCGCAAGCTGTAACGGATGTCGCCGGCCAGCGCATCGAGGAAAGTAAGGGTGTTCATGCGATAGATCTCCTCTCGAATCGCGGTGCTGTTGCCCAGTTTGCGCTGCGCTGCCGCGCGTGCTTCGTGATACGGCATGCCTCGGGCGACGTTCTCGTCCGTCTCGATCCGAAGATACGACTCCATCTCTTCGGATCGCTCCCGATCCCATTCTGTGCGCCGCAATAAACGCCGGATGCTCATCCTGTTACAGCATACTCCACTAGATCATCGACCGGAAAGGTCAATCGATTAGACGGTGCAAATAGAATTCAGTCTCGAAATCTCTCCAAAGGCGATCTAGTGGAGGGGATTATTGGGGCATCTGGTACCAGTAGTCGTCGATCACTCGATCCAAGGCGCTACCACTGCCGGACAGAAACACGGCCAGCGACCGTCCTTCCGTACCGGCCCAACTCAGTGCCAAGCCGTACTGCTGGCCGTCTTGTGCGACGAACACCACCTGGAATCCTGCGGGCGAAAGTTTCCCTCCGTCGTCCACTCTCCACAGGTCTTGCCCGTCCGCGCGAAACGTCGCAGGGTAATCGGCGAACAGCACGCGATCGCGGTCTAGCAGGACAACGCTGGCGAGAGCATTCTCGCCGCTGCGCTCAAATTCCCCCAAGACAATCCGGCGCTGCCCGTCGATTCGTACCAAAGAGAAGCAACTGACGACGGCCCGTTGCCTGGCCGCGGCGATTGCCTTCCGTTGGCACCTTCGTGCTCGACCTGGCGCCGGTGGTACCGCACCGGAACGCTTCGGCCATCGCTGCATAGCGCTTTGTGAACGGTCGCCGGATCGGATAACTCTGTCGTAGCGATCAGCCGCGTGCCGCTCTCGCCCGGCATCGCGAACGCGCCCTGCCCCACACGCTACTGGCGAATAGGATGGCGGACACCCAGAGCTTCATCGCGTCACGAGGACTTCTGCCGCCCAAGGATCAATTCGTAGTCTTTCTGGATGTTCATCCAGAATTCGGCGCTCGTACCGAAGTAGCGCGCCAAGCGCGATGCGGTATCCGTGGTCATTCCCCGCTGCTCGTTGACGATTTCGCTGATCCGCCCCACCGGCACGTGCAGTTCCATCGCAAGTCCGTTCATCGAAATGCCGAGGGGCTTCATGGATTCCTCCCGTAGCATTTCGCCCGGATGCACCGGACTACGGCTGAAGTTCCAACCTTCTTTAGGACGCATGATGCTCATTTTGGCCTCAACCCGGCGGCGCCCGCTATGCGCGCCGCCGTTCCTTCTTCAACCGTTCGGCAAGAAAGACCTTCAGTAGAGACTGGTAAGGCACATCCGACTGTTGGCCAGAACTTTGAGATCCTCGATCATCGACACCGGAAGCCGTAAGGAAATAGTCCGGAGCGTGGGCTTCAGGTTTGGAAATTTAGTGCGCTTCGCCGATTGCCAGTCGATAAACTCGGTCGAATCGTTAGTAGCCCAGAACTCGCGTTCCTCTTCTTCGGATCGGAACTTAGGCACGGGTTTCTTTTTCGCGCTTGGCATAAGCTTCTTTTTCTCTTCTGCCTCCTCCGGCGTGACTCCATGTCGCTGCCATATCTGACATTTACGCCTCGCAATTTGCCGTCGGGCTCCTATTTCGCCCGACGCTCCAGCAGGATGACGTCGCGCCACACCCCGTCCATGCACCCCAGCCGCTCCCGGACCCCCACCACCCGGAACCCCGCCGAGCCGTGGACCGCCAGGCTCGCCCCGTTCTCCGGAAAGATTCCCGCCTGCAGCGTCCAGATCCCCTGCCGCTCGCTCTCCGCCACCAACGCCTCCAACAACACCCGGCCGACCCCCTGGCCGCGAGCCGATTCCGCCACGTAGACGCTCACCTCCGCCACGCCCGCGTACACCGGACGCGCCGACACCCGGCTCAACGCCGCCCATCCCGCCACCCGCCCGTCCCGACGCACCACCAAGCGGCAGTGCGGCAGATGGCCTCCGTCCCACTCCTCCCATTCGGGAGCGGTCTTCTGGAATGTCGCGTTGCCCGTCGCGATCCCCTCCAGATAAATAGCGCGCACCTCGGGCCAGTCCGCCGGCCGCATCGCATCTAAGTTCATGAGTCGCAGTGTCGCATTGTTATCATGAGATCGCCATGACCAGCCTCGCCGGCCTGCTGCGGCAGAATGCAAACTACCGCCACACCTGGATGGGCCAGGTCGTCAGCGAGGCCGGCGACTATTTCAATAATGTCGCGGTCCTCGCGCTCGTGATGGAAAAGACCGGCTCGGGCATGGTCGTCTCCGGCGTCTTCCTCTCGCGCGCCATCCCCGCCGTCCTCGCCGGACCCATCGCCGGAGTCCTCCTCGACCGCTTCGATCGCCGTCGCATTATGATAGCCAGCGACCTCCTCCGTGCGCTGGTCGCCGCCGCGTTCGTGTTTACCGTCCACCAGCAGCGTCCCTGGCTGCTCTATCTGCTGAGCGCGCTGCTCATGTTCGCCTCGCCGTTCTTCACCGCCGGACGCGCCGCCATCCTGCCCTCCATCGCCACTCGCGAGGAACTCCACGCCGCCAACTCCCTCACCCAAAACACCAGTTGGGCCACGTTGACCGCGGGCACGCTGCTGGGCGGAATCGGAGCTGCGAAACTCGGCTACGACGCGGCGTTCGCCATCAACGCGCTGTCGTTCGTCTTCTCCGCCTGGTGCATCTGGAAGATCGCCTACCGCCCCGGCCCCGCCGCCGCCGCGTCACACTCCTCCGGCGCGCGGGATTTCGTGGATGGACTGCGCTACATCGGGTCCATCCCGCTGATGACCGGGATCGCCATGATCTCCTTCGGCTGGGCGCTCGGGGGCGGCGCAGCCCAAGTGCTCTTTGCGCTATTCGGCGAGCAGGTCTTTCACCGCGGCGCCACCGGCATCGGCGACATCTGGGGATTCGCCGGCATCGGCCTGCTCATCGGCGGCACCGCCGGCCACATGATCGGACGGCGCGCCGGATTCGCGGGCTACAAGCGGACGGTCACCGTGTCCTACCTGCTGCACGGCGCGGCCTACATGCTCTTCAGCCAGACCGGATCCTTTGCCGCGGCGCTGCTCCTGATGATGCTGTCGCGCGTCGGCATGGCCGTCACCAGCGTCCTCAACAATTCGCAGCTTCTGCATCATACCGCGGCTCAGTACCGCGGCCGCGTCTTCGCCACCATGGAAGCGCTGCGGAATGCCGTCATGATCGTCTCCATGGCCGCAGCCGGGATCGCCTCCCAGTACACCGGCGCGCGCACCATCGGACTGGTCGCCGGCGCCTGCGGCATGCTCACCGCCCTCGCCTGGGCATGGATGGATCTCACCGGCCGCCTCCGGGAACCCCCGAAACGACCCGAGCCCTAAAGAAATTCTGCACTCCGCCGATAAGTTTTCTGGAGGAGCACGTGGAATCGACCACGATTGAACTCGGACCAGAGTTGCTTACCGCGCAGGACGACTGCCGCTCTACCAAGCGAATGAAAGTCCTCGCCGCCGAAGATAATCCGGTATTCCAGTCCATGCTGCGTACCTTATTAACCAGGTGGGGTTATGAGGCCGTAATCAGCCGCGACGGCAACCAGGCATGGGACATGTTTCAGAGCGACGATCCGCCGCGCATGGCCATCCTGGATTGGATGATGCCGGGCATGGATGGCGTCGAATTGTGCCGCCGTGTTCGTGCTGCCGGACGCGAACCCTATGTCTATCTCCTGCTGCTCACCGCGCGAACCGAATCCCAGGATCTGATCGAAGGCATGGAAGCGGGAGCCGACGATTACCTCACCAAGCCCTTCAATGCTCACGAACTGCGCGTGCGCCTGCGCGCCGGCCGCCGCATCCTGGATCTTCAGGAAGAACTGCTGGTCGCCCGTGAAGCCCTCCGTGTTCAGGCCACTCATGACGGCCTTACGGGCTTGTTGAACCGCTGTTCCGTGCTGGCAGCGTTGCAGACCGAACTGGCGCGTGCCGAACGGGAACGCCAGCCCACAGCCGTTCTCCTGGCCGACCTTGATCGCTTCAAACTGATCAACGACACGCGCGGCCATTTGGCCGGCGACGCCGTGCTCCGCGAGGCCGCGCTCCGCATGAAGATCGCCGTCCGGCGCTACGATTCGCTGGGCCGGTACGGCGGCGAGGAGTTTCTCTTCGTGCTTCCGGGTTGTTCCGGCGCTGAGGCCTTCGGACAGGGCGAGCGCGTTCGAACTGCCTTGAACATCCGGCCGTTTTCTGTCGTGGGAGAAGACTTTCCGGTCACGTGTAGCATCGGCGCGGCATGGCGCGACGCCCCCACCGTTCACGATGCGGACGAATTGATCAAGGAGGCCGACCTGGCTCTCTACCGCGCTAAAGATCTCGGGCGCAACAGGGTGGAACCTTCAGTACCCAGGCTGTCTTAACAGTACCTCTGCTGTGACAAAGCTTACGGCGCGGACAAGCGTGTGGGTCGCGGGAATTTTTCTCAGAATTTTTTCTCTGCTGAATTACAGTTGCGTTATACTTACAACTCCCCCGAGCCTTACAAAAAAATGCGCTCCATCGTAGAGATCGAAACTGAACTCCTGCTCAAGAATCTGGTTCATGATCTGCGGCAGCCCCTGAGCACCATTGAAACCAGCGTCTACTACCTGAATCTCCTCTTACGCGAGGGGCAGCCCCGCGCCCAGGAGCAACTCCGCACCATCGAGCATCAGGTCGATATGGCCGCGTCGATGCTGACGCAGGCCGTCGCCGAGTTTCACCGCATTCAGGAGGAGAGCCCTGCCGCCAAGCAGCGCGCCCTCACGAAGGAAGCCACCGCCGCCGTCACGTAGTTCGGCGGCTTCACCAGAAACTGAGGCTTCGTGTCCCACTGACCGCGGGAGATTTCATCCCATAGCGGTCCGTTAATTCCGCGATCGATCACCACAAATGCATCCGCCCGATCCATGTATCGCAGGCTGGATGCCTTGAAATCTTCGCACGCAAAGTCCAGCAGCATCAGGAAGACGTCCGGCTGCACCAGCTCCATCACGCTGTTGGATTCCACGATGACGTTCTCGCCCTGCTTGAGCAGCTTCTTTACAGTCGCCGCCGCTTTCGCCAGTTCGCCGGCAGGCGCGCGCAGCCAGAACGATCGCTCCGCGCCCGCTGCCAGAAATCTGCCCGAATCGGTGTCGCTCGCCTCGTATTCCTCGCTCAACGCAAACGGATGAGCGGCGTCGATCCCGCTCGAGCATTCGCAGGACGACCCGTCCTGACTGCAGATGCCATGGCCGTACTGCGTGATTTTAACGGCCGTCCACTTGCGGTCGCGCAGCTTGCGGATCAGCCCCGCGACTACCGACGTCTTCCCGATGTTGCGCGAATGGCCGCCCACCACCACAAGCATTATCGCTTCCCTTCCAGTTCCGCCAACCGCCGCTTCATATCGCCCAGTTCGCGACGCATATCCGGCAGCCGTGCCAGATTCGCAAGCTGCTCCAGATGCTGCCGCAGCGGCCGCGCCGGAGTGCCCCAAACCGTCTCGCCGGATCGCACCACCTTGGAAGTCAGCACTCCGCAGCCCGACCCGAGCACTGCGCGCGATTCGATCCGCGCCTTGTCGCCGATGCCCACCTGCCCGCCGATCACGGCATAGTCCTCGACCACCACGCCGCCCGAGAAACCCGTCTGCGCCGCCACGACCACATGACGCCCGATCCGGCAGTTGTGGCCCACATGCACCATGTTATCCAGCTTGGTACCCTCGCCGATCGACGTGACCCCGAGCGCCGCCCGGTCCACGCACGAATTCGCGCCGATCTCCACGAAGTCGCCGATCTCCACACGCCCCACCTGCGGAAACTTGTGCCAGCGATCGTGCTCCATCACGTAGCCGAACCCGTCCGCGCCGATCACCGCGCCCGAGTGAATAATCGTGCCGCGACCGAGGTCCACGTTGTCGTAAATCGTGACGTTCGGATGCAGCACGCAGCCTTCGCCCATCGAGACGCGCTTGCCCACCACGCACCCGGACCCGATGCTGCTGGCCACGCCGATGCGCGAACCGTCGCCGATCACGGCATGCGGTCCAACGTACGTCATCGCGCCCAGTTCGACGTTCTGGCCCACCACCGCGGTCGGGTGTACGCCGGGCTTCAACTCGGCGGTGGGATAGAAGCGATTCATGGCGCGCGCAAACGCGGTGCGCGGTTCCGGCACGCGGATCACGGTGCGATAGCTGGGGCTCGGCCATTCCGAAGGCACGAGCAGGCATCCCGCCGCCGACGTCTCGGCCTGCGCCGCCGCTTTCCGGTTGCCGACGAACGCCACTTCGGCCGCCCCCGCCGTGTCCAGCGGCGCCACTCCCGTCAGTTCCTTCTCGCCATCGCCTTCATACGTCGCGCCCAGCCAATCCGCCAACTCGCGCACTCTCATGGCTCGATTTTATCCGCTTCGTTGGAAGCGCGTGTGGCAGGCGCTTTGGCCTGCGCCGGCCGCCTAAATGAGGCATCGCTTGCTTACGCGCGCGGCTCCGTTGCGCATCGTAGTGCTAACGGGTGTCGCACTCCCGCACTTTGGCCAGATAGACTCCTCCGTGCTCGTACTCCTGGTCGGTGCATCCGGCCAGGAAGAATAGCAGCCCATTCGGCAAGTCCGCGGCGCCCGTGCGCCCGATCAGGTACTCCAGCTTCCACCGGCCCGCCAACTCGACCATGCGGGGCAACGTATCGGCGCTCTGCAGTCCGTCCCACGTCGCCAGTTGGTGCCAGTGATTCTCGTAAACGGTTCCGCGCGCATCGGCCAGGTCCGCGTCCGAGACCAGCAGCACCGTCGCGCCCGGATGCGCGCGATTGTAATGTTCGACGACCGCGCGAATCGGCGACTCCTCGTCGAAGAAGCGCTCACGGCCATCGCGCCGAAATTCATAATGCGCGTAGAAATCCTTGTGATACCAGCCCGACGCCGGCGCGAAGTACACGTCCAGCCCGGTACACACTACCGCCGACGCGATCAGCGCGCCATACAGCACCCGCCGATTCTGTCCCGCCCAGCCCAGCAGCGCCGCGAACGGAATGGTCAGCAGAGGCAGCCCCGCGTAGAGGTAGCGCGCGTTGGGCTCTGTCCGCATGACGACCGCCATGGCGGCCAGCCCGATCACGGCCGCGCAGATGGCCGCGCGCGATCGCGATACGAGCAGCGACAGCAACGCCAAAGGGGCCAGCAGCAAATATTGGAAGCCCAGCGACCCGTTCTGGCCTTCGTAATACTTGCTCGTGGCGAAGACGACATCGAACGGAGTGCCCCACGTGAGCGGCTGCCGGAAGCGGAAGTCGCGGATGTCCACGCCTTTCGGCAGCAGTGGCGATGTGAAGCGATCGCTTAGCCACGGAAACACCGGATCGCCTGTCTTCGCCCACGCGATCGCATATGATGGCGCCGCCGTGGCGATCAGCACCGCGACCGCCGCGACGCACGCCGCCGCGCCCACCTGCTTCCAGTGCCGCCGCGCTTCGATCGCCGCGAACGGAATCGCGAGCGCCACGAAGGGCAGGGCAGCCAGCTTGGTCGTCAGTGCGATGCCCGCCAGGAACGCGCCGCCGTACAGATAGCGGCGCTCGCCGGTCTCGCCGAATCGCCACACCGCCGTCAACATGCCGAGCAGCATCGCCGTCAGCAGATTCTCGACGAACAGCGATCCCGTCACCAACTGCACCAGTGGCGACGCCGCGAACAATGCCACCAAAGCCAGGGCGACACCGCTCGATACCCACCGCCGCGCCGCCGCGTACAGCAGCGCCGAAATGACCAGCAGCATGCCGAAGTTCAGCAGACGCGCCGCCATTTCTCCGCCCAATAGGTACACGACGGAGTACGCCCAATCGGCGCCCATCGGCATCACGGCCCACAAGATCCGCGACGGCTCGAAGGTCATCGCATGGTGCGCCGCGATGTTCGCCGGGATCGCGAGGTGCATGGCGAGTCCATCGGCGCTGGTCTCCGGCTTCAATACCACGAGCCAGTGCATGCCCAGCACAAACGCTAGCAGCGCCGCTGCCGCTCGCTCGCCCATCGAACCCGGCCGGTACGTTATCAGCGCGCGCACAGCCGCGATCCGCTTCCACGCGCCGCGCGGATCCGCCACCACCGGCAGCATGAGCACGGCCGTCCAGAGTGCCGCATACTGCACGTGCAGACGCGCCGTCGCCAGCATCAGCAGGATGTACACGCCCGACCCCGCGAGCGTCGCGATGACGCCGTCTTCCACGAATCGCGAGCCCAACAGCCATGCGGAAAACAGAAACAACGCCACTGCCGCCACGGTGAGCGGTCCGGCCGCCAAGCCCGATCCCACGACGACGACCGCCGCGACCACCGGCAAAAACAGCCGCGGCGCGAAGCTCATCGCCACAATCGAAAACAGCAGCATGATGCGGCCGTATCGCAGAAAGCGCTCCCAGCCCGTGTGATGCCAGATGTCCTGGGCGAACAGGTTGCCCGTGCGGAAGCCGTAAATCTCCAGCGCGACGACGGCCGCGAACACCGCCCAGATCACGACCGATGCCGCATTGCCTCTGCGCCAGCTCTCCCGCTCCGGCGCGCTGCGAAAGATCACCAGGCGCTGCACCGCGAAATTCGCGAAGAACAGCAGCGATTCCACCATCAGCTTGGCCGCGACCGGCGGAATCGCCAGCGCCGCACCCAGCAGCCGAATGCCGCCGTACGACGCCGACCCGCTCAGCGCCACCAGCGCCAGATACTTCGGCAGCGTCGAAAGGTGGCGCTGCCGCGAGTAGAATACCGACCGCCGCACCATCCAGTAGTTGAAGCAGACCGCCAGCGCCCGGCCCAGCACCTGCGACTCCAAAACGTGCCCCGTCCGCCTGTACGCCACATAGAAGACGATGTTGTCCAGCAGCGCCGTCAGCAGCGAGACCGAAGCGAAGCGTAGCAGCACGAAGTAGATCTTCATCGAATCGACGAGCGGATTGAAATGCGACGATTTGTTGCCCGCTTCGTAGATCGTGCGGATCGGCTCTTCGATCACCGGGATCGACGCGTGGTGCGCCAGGATCAGCATCTCCAGTTCGAACTCGTACCCGTTCGATTCGAGCCTCAGCAACTGTGGCAGCATCGCCGCCGGGATGCCGCGCAGTCCCGTTTGCGTGTCGCGCAGTTTCTGGCCGAGCAGCAGATGCATGACCCCGCGAGTCAGTACGTTTCCGATACGGCTGCGCAGTGGCACCGCACGCTGGAACGTCCGAGACCCGAGCACCAGCGCGCCCTTGGACTCGAGCATGGCATCCGCCACGCGCGCGATGTCGCCGGGATCGTGCTGTCCATCGGCATCGGCCGTGACCACGCCGTTGAGGTCGGGATACTCGTCGAGCGCCCAGCATATCGCCGTCTTCAGCGCCGCGCCTTTGCCCCGATTCGCCTCGTGCCGCAGCAGCCGGACCCGCGGCAACGCCGCCGCCCGCGCGAACACTTCCTCAAATTCCGGGCCGCTGCCGTCGTCGACCAAAACGATCGGATGGCCGATACCCGCGAGCGCCTCCATCAGCTCAACCAGCGCCGCCGGCGGCCGGTACGCGGGCACCACGACCGCGCACCGTACGATGTCTCCTCCTGCCATTCCTCCGTAGTATCGCAGGCCAGCTTAGGTTCTTTCTTGCCGATCGAAAGAAGGAATGGCCACAGATAAACACAGATGAAAACCGATTACCGCAGCGCGACCAGCGGATCCACCCGGCTCGCCCGCCTCGCAGGCAGATAGCACGCGACCAGCGCGACCGCCAGCAGCACCGCAGCAGCGCTGGCCACACTCGCCGGATCTCCCGCACCGACCCCGTACAGCATCCTCGATAGCACGCGCCCGACCGCCACCGACGCCGCCATCCCGATCGCCACGCCTATGAACACCAGCGTCATGCCCTGCTTCAGCACCAGCCGCAGCACCGTCCCCTGATTCGCGCCCAGCGCCATCCGCAGCCCGATCTCCCGCTTCCGTTCGTTCACCGTGTACGCCAAAATGCCGTACAGCCCGATGCATGCCAGCGCCAGGGCCAGCAGTCCGAACGCGCTGAGCAGCACGACCCCGGCACGCGCCGAAAACAGACCACCGTCCACGATCTCGCGGCCCGTCCTCGCGGTGATCAGCACCGGTGGCCCGGCCGCGTGGATCTCGCGCTGCGCCGCCGTCAGCACCTGTCCCGGATCTCCGCTGCTGCGCAGGTACAGCGTCATCGCGTCCGAGTACTTCTGCTCAAGGGGCACGTATACGCACAGTTGCGCCGGCTCCGACCAGTTCGTGTACACCGCGTTTCGCGCCACCCCGACCACCAGCCGCATCCGCGTTTCCCCGGGCAGTTGAATGCGCTGGCCAAGGGCGCTTCCGCCCGGCCAGAAGTCGCGCTCGATTTTCTCGTTGACGATCGCCACGGGCAGCGACGTCTCCCCATCCGATTCCGTGAACGCCCGTCCGCGCTCGATCGCCACTCCGGCCGTGTCGAAGTATTTCAAGTCGACCGTACTCACGATGGTCCGCAGTTTCTCCGACCGGGAACGTTGCGCTCTGCCCTCGACTTCGAGCCCCGGCATGCTGCGGGACCACAGCGGTAAATTTGATGACCACGAGACCGACGCCACTCCGGGCAGCCGCTCGATCCTTTGCCGCACGTCCTTGTAAAACACTTTCGTCTGCGCCTTGTTGTACCCGGCCTGCCCGGGAGTGGTCGTCACGATCGCCAGGTGTGCCGTTTGAAATCCCGGATCGATCTGGTACGCGCGCCCGATGCTGCGAAGGAACAGCGCCGCGGCGACCAGCAGGAGAAACGAAAGCGCCACCTGTCCCACCAGCAGCACGTTCGCCATCGTCACCCTTTTCCTGCTCCCGCCCATGGAACGCGCTTCCTTCAAATTCTCCGCGACGCCCTCCCGCGACGCCCGGAAGGCCGGAATCGCGCCGAAGATGAAGCCCGTGGCGAGCGATATCCCGATCGCAAACGCCAGCACCGAGCCATCCATTTTCGGCGAGGCGAAAGTCGCCGCGCTCGGAAGCGTGCCGAACAGCAGTTTCAGTCCCGCGTACCCCATCGCCACTCCCACAGCTCCCGCGACCAATCCCAGCAGCACGCTCTCCGTCAACAACTGCCGCACCAGCCGTGGCCGGCTTGCGCCCATGGCCAGCCGCACCGCCATCTCCTGCTGCCGTGCAGCCGACCGCGCCAGCAGCAGATTCGCCACATTCGAGCACGCGATCAGTAGCACGATCCCCACCACGATCAGCAGCACCACGCTGCCGTAAACGATCGGCGTCGTCCCGCCCATCGCACTGCCGAAGACCACGTCGCGCACGCCCATGGCTTTCGCGGTGTGGCCCTCGTCCGTCGCCGGAAATTCGCGCGCCAGGTCCGCCGCGATGGTGGTCAGATTGGCCTGCGCCTGCGCCCGCGACACCGCCGGCTTCAATCTGCCCATACCCAGGAACACCGCCTTGTTGCGATCCGTCAGCGCTCCTGTCAGTTCGTTGGGAAGCAGTTGTTCCGCCATGGACGCCGGGACCCAGAAGTCCGGACCGAAAATCGCATTCACCCCGATGAACTTGGGCGGCGCCACGCCGATCACCGTGAACGCGATGTGATTGAGCCGAAATGTCCGGCCGACCACGTCGCGCGCTCCGCCGAAATGAACCTGCCACGTGCCGTAGTTCATCACCGCGACCGGGTTCGCGCCCGGCCGCCCGTCTTCTTCCGGTGCGAAGAAGCGGCCCGCCGCCGGATTCAGCCCCAGTGTCGAAAAGTAGGCGGACGTCACGAACTCGCAGAACATCTGCTGCGGCGCTCCGGTTTCCTGCCATGTGACCGGACGCACTGACGTGTATCCCGCGAAGGAACGGAACGCCGCATTGCGCGAGTCGTAGTCTTTCCAGTCCGCATACGACATCGGCAGCAGCGGCGCCGATTTCGCAGTCGCGCCTGCCTCCGCCAATCCAACCGCCGCCAGCCCCGACGCGTCCGCCACCGGCAGCGGATTCAGGAGAAAGGTATTGATGATCGTGAAGACCGTCGTATTCGCGCCGATCCCCAGGCCCAGCGTCAACACCACCACTGTCACGAACAGCGGACTCCGCCGCATCGTGCGCACCGCATACCGCAGGTCGCGCCATAGATCCGCGAACGGATTACGCCGTCGGGTGTCGCCCGCCGGCACCGAGTCGCGCCGCTGCACATGACGCCGCTCCTGTGCCCGCAGCGCCTCCACGTCGTTCAACTCGGCGATGGCCTTGCGATAGGCTTCAGCCTCGTCCGCGCCCCCGCTCAGCGCTTCCCGATACTGATCTTCCAGATGCTGCGCCAACTCCTCCGTCAAATCCGCCTCGGCGGAAGCGTTCAGGCGCAGCGGTTGCAGCCGCTGTCGAATGAGTTCTTTCCAATCATGCATGATCGATCCCTGTTATCCGGCTGATGGTTGCCACGAAATCCTTCCAACTCTGCTGCTTCGACCGCAGAGCTTTCCGCCCCTTCGCCGTCAGGCTGTAATAACGGCGACGCCGCTGCTCGGCCTTCTCCACCCAGAGGCCCTCGATCGTCCCCTCTTCCTCCAGCCGGTGAAGCAGCGGATACAGCGAGGTCACGTGAAATTTCAGCGCGCCGCCGGACCGGAGCTGTATCAGTTTCGAGATGTCGTAGCCGTGACGGGCTTGATCTTCCAGCAGCGAAAGCACCAGCAACTCCGCGCTGCCTTTCTTCCATTCCTGATCGGGTGGGATGAGCGACATATTGTGCGGTCCCTTATATGGGACTCAACAATAGTATACGGCAGCCGTCCGCGGTTGTTCCCGAAATTTTGTTGCCAAGCGGCACTGCTATATTGCAGATGTGCGCCTTGTCTCGTTCCTGGAACTGATGGTCTGCTGGTTCGCGTGGTGGTACCCGTTCATCTTTCGCGCGCCGCACGTGCAGAAGCGCGAATCGATCACGCTGGCCACTCCCACGCGAATCGGCCTGCTGCTCGAAGGCATCGGGATCGTGATGGCCTTCGTCTTCCGCATCCCCTCCGACGAATCGCCAGGCCTCATCCGCATTCTGCTATCCATGGCGATCGCCCCCATCGCGCCGTGGATGGCATGGGGCGCCGTGAAGCACCTCGGCCGCCAGTTCCGCGTCAACGCCGGGCTCTATTACGACCATGAACTGGTGCAGACCGGACCGTACAGCATCGTCCGGCACCCGATCTATTCCTCACTCATGGCGATCTTCGTGGCGACCCTGCTGCTGTTGACCCAGTGGGAATGGGCG
>Ga0207695_10002482_pt1 | contig 27162 bp, 24 predicted proteins | sample KBSC54metaG_FD_184354 | JGI IMG/M metagenome (GOLD analysis project Ga0207695, IMG submission 184354) | Corn rhizosphere microbial communities from Kellogg Biological Station, Michigan, USA - KBS C5-4 metaG (SPAdes) (version 2) | ecosystem: Host-associated > Plants > Roots > Rhizosphere > Soil...
CATCGGTACGGTGTAACACCAAATAACAGAACCCACTGCGTGGGCCACAAAAGTGCTTCCCAGTGCAGTCAAAAATAGTGATCGTTGTGGAACAAAATACAAAACAACAGGAATGAGCCAGTAGAGGGAATAGAAGAAAGCCTGAGATCCAACTGGATGAGCCACGAAAAGCCCCATGCAAACAAAGGGAAGTAAAAAATTAATTGCTAAGACAAAAGCCCATTCTCCTAGCGAGCTTGCCCGCCGAAGCCTTGGCGTAGGCTGGGACCAATATAAAGAAGCAAAAAAACCAGGAATACAGAGTGCTAAAAAGCCCAATGATAAGGTTTTAAAGAAAAGGAGATGAATTAACTGACGCATTAAAAAAACTAAACTCGCGCCAAGTACTCCTCCAAAAGCACCTGCTAATGGTAAAACGCTGTTAATACCAGAAAACCAAATCATCTGGGAACCAAGCAAAAAACTAACTTTAATCAGGCCAGAAAGTTTTAGAAAAGCTACATATGATGCTGCTTTTGCGGAATTTTTCATTAATTTCATACGCCACTCCATGTAATTACCATAACAAGAGACTCTTATTTAACTATACCAGATCCATGAGGCAAAAAAAGTCCTTTACGCGATATTGTTCAAAAAATTAACAATCACCGTACAACATTTTGATTGGAATAATTTACATTTCGCTCTATTCTACTCTCAAACACAAAAAACACCATTCCCCCACTAACAAAAAAAGGTTTGCATAATGTACAAAAAATTATTTTTTCTCTTTTTTTTGATCTTTATTCATACAACACATGCATCAGAACACGCTCTTACATCCAATAAAAAGGACAATCCTCAACAACAGTTCAGCATTAAAAAATATTCAAAAATCATGCAAAGCATTATTATACATGGCTCACAATCCCCAAAAGAAGCCGGAGAATTGATGCGACTATTTATTCCAGTGAACCAAGAAATACACCTCTTTTTTGATGATATGAAAAAATGCTCTTCCTTGGTAAAAAAAATATCAACGCAATTTTGCTGCTCGAATGAAGCTGCTGCTATAGCCTTAAACACAAAAACTGCAAAGCAATTGCTTGGTGAACAAAAGACTTTTTTAGACGAATGTCTGAAGCAAAACAGCCGTAATGAACTCGACAAGCACAAAAAAAATAATATAAATCTTGATTTTACCTATGAACCGAATTGCCATACAGCCCTTACAAAATGCTGCGCTGAACAACCTTCAAAAGATCACAACATTCGATGGCTTTTGGAAAATGGTGCAAATATTTATCATACAACTGCCAGCGGATGCAGTACGATTACGTATTTCTTCGACGTACCCAGTATTATTCCTACTCTTTTAGAGCGATCTGATTTTAATGTCAATTTTCGATACAACAATGGAAATACTCTTCTCATGGGTTTAATCTTGTACACAAAGTACCATGGTGACTTGTGCTATGGCTTTACGAAGTATGAAGCAATAGCATTATTACTAAAAAAGAACGCTGATCCTCAACTCAGCAACAATCGTGGAGAGACTCCAATTACAGCGGCAAACGAAATCTTTGATCTTCGTTTTAGGCAACCTATCCAAGATGCCATTGATGGAAAATTTACTCCAAAGCAAGAATCTTAATCAATCTTGCACTGTCCTCGTACCATGTAATTACCATAACAAGAGACTCTTATTTAACTATACCAGATCTATTCAACATCAGAAGGTACATAGTCTTTATATTGCTGTAATCTTTTCATCCTATTGCTCTTGGTAAGTAGAGGCGCATATTCTGACACGTTTGCCATATAGCCGCTTGCATTTGAGCAGTAAATGTTTTCCATACTTCAAAAAGCTCGTGAGCAAGCTCTGGATTTTCTTGCGTTTTATCTTCATTTAATGAAAATCTTTTTGCCACCGTTGCCAAAAATTGTTGCGGAGTATTCTGGTATAGTCTAGTATCGACTGGTGTTCTAGCAGTCTGCCACCACGCATTCAGTAGTAATTTGAATTGAAGTTGTTTAAATGTTGGTTTAAATTTTGACCACACATATATATCATTTTGTGAAACAATAAACTTATCTCCTTGTTTATCACAGGTAACACGCGGATTGGCATAACGACATGGAATGGTGGCATGCAAAACCGGTGTTTTTCTTATATCCCATATCTGAACACCATGTTTCATACAAAGAAACATGAGCGTATCATTATGGTTGAATTGAATTGTTGATGGAGAAGATTTAATGGGAAGTTGTTGAAATGTGCCACTCTCTACATCATATAAAATACAGCCTTCTTTAAAAGGCAATGCTTCTGAATCTTCTTGATTACTTGGAACAAAAAAAGAACTATTGAGCGCAATTTTTGCACCTGTTGTGCTTACTTTTGGAAAACCTTCTAATTTTTTTAATGTTTCCTTCTGCTTCATCACTATATACTTACTTCCTATACAATCCCTATCATAAGTCATGCACAACAAATATTGTGAACTTGGTTCTAATCTGTAAAAACGAAACAGTACGTTGTCTCTTATTACATAAGTTCCTGCCTCTGGACAGATTTTGTAATTGAAGGTATAACCTGTTTCATTTTTGCAAAAATTCATTAGACACACATTGTTCAGCTGCCCATTATCTGTATGAATAATTGTTTCAGTGCCGGATGCAACATCTATTATTTCAGCCAAATTCCAACTCGTAAGACATGCAATTTTACTGACATCTGGTGTCCACACTACTTTTTCCAGACCGCCCCATCCAAGCCTAACTTGATCTTTCCTTACAGAGCATAGCTTTTTTTCTTTAAAATCATATGACTTAATATCTCCCCATCCATTTGCTACGAAAAATTTATTTTCTACATCGTTAAACCAATGGGTAGCCAAACCACATTGCCAAGGATTGGTAAATGTATACAGTAAATTTCCCTGTTCTTCCCATACATCATTCACACTAAGGCCGAGCGTAGAACACTTCTTGCCTCTATTAGGAGAAGTTACTATTTTTTTACCTGATGGACTGAAGCGAACTCTTTCAGCATATTGATCGGCAATAACAGGACGATGCTCATATTTTAATTTTGTATTGGGATACCACCATCCACCCGCAGGAGCATGTGAAGCAATACAATTTTTCATATCGGCATCTAAATTATTGAAAGGCTCATTCAAATCAAAAACTTTCAGTAAAGCCGACATCTGCTCAGGTTGATCCATTGCCGATAATGACAAGATTGATGAACACAATATAAAAAGTAATTTTTTCATGATGCTGGCCCTGTAAAATGGATGCGATTTTTATAATTCGGTCCATTGTACAAAAAATCATAGAAAAAATCATTTAATCAATCTCACACTCTCCACGCACAAAGCAAAATGCTTTATACGGATCATCCGTGATGCTGAATAATTTAAGATGCTCCTGCTTTATCAAACCATGAGCGAGCATTTCATCAGTAACCCAGTTCATAAATGGTTGCCAATATTCGCGACCCACAAGAACAATTGGCACCTTTTTCAATTGCCGCGTTTGAATGAGTGTTAATAGTTCAGAAAGTTCATCAAGCGTTCCAAAGCCACCAGGAAACACTACAAACCCTTTTGAATATTGCGTTAATAGCCATTTACGTGCAAAAAAATAATCCATTTCAAAATATTCTTGTACACAGGTGTTTTTACCTTCATTCAAACCCCGCACTCCAATACCAATACTTGTTATTTTGGTACCATTGCTTGCTTGCAAAACGGCGCCACAATTGGCAGCTTCCATAATACCCGGACCTCCACCAGTTAACACAGAAATGCCTTGCTCAACCAATAATGCTGCAACTTTATTTGCATCATGCGCATATTGATCCGCTTGTTGTGTTTTTGAACTGCCAAAAATAGAAATTATTGGATGAGGCAACTTTGAAACACGCCATGCACCATAAATAATTTGCCAAAAAACACGTAAAAAACGCCAGGCCAACCAACTACACATGCGAATGCGTTTAAACAACATAAGCAATTCTCCTGTTTTTATTTTTACTCTATATAATAGCGATCTTTTGTGCTATATTTTCGCAAAATGGAGCCTCAAATGAAAAAAGTAACTATCGTTATCAGTTGTATACTGTTTTGCACACATATCAATGGAATGAAGCGACCACGCACTTACATAGTGGATAATAAAAATGCACACGACAGAGAAAATAATCCCGCAAAACGGTTTGCAATTGATCCAGCAGAAAAAGAAGAAATAGTAGATTCCAACCAAGCAATAGTACTATTCGACTGTGGAAAGCTACCTCCTGAATTACAAAAATTAATCATTTGTTTTGCTGCAGCTCCAACAGGCGAAAGAAAACCCAGACTTGCTGCAAAAACAGTTAACGCGCTTGCTCTCACTCACAGACTCAGCAACAAAGTAATCAATGATCCAACTTTTAGTGATCAACTTATAAAAGATTTTGCTCATAAATATTGCTGTCCTCAAGAAACAGTTGCTCGTTTTTTGCAAACAGAAGCTTCTCGGAAACGATTGGCCTTACAAGACAAACTTAGAACACTCTGTTTCTTTAATAATGATGCAATCATCAAACAGCAAGCCGGAATTTTAATACGAGACGGTGTTGATCTAGAATTCACCTACCACCATCACGGTTGTCAACAAACCGTTTTAATGATAAGCCTATCATACCGTAATTGTATGTTCGAACTTCTTCTTGAAAACGGAGCCAATGTTAATGGCCATTCCTGGAGCCCTTTACACATTGCTGCTGTAGCCCCTTCACGATGCCAACATCTGCCTAAACTTATTGATCACCCATCCCTTGATATAAACAAACAAAATGGTCGTGGTGAAACGCCCTTACTTCGAAGCCTTATCGAGGTACAAAAACAACTCCTTGATCTAAGTTCTCTTAATCTAATAATCGAGCTCCTTGAAAAGGGCGCCGATCCTGAGATCCCCAATAAACGAGGACTTACTCCGGCTAGAATGGCACAATACACAAGGAATGCACAGCTTATTACTCTCATCGATGATGCAATTGCAAAGAAAAAAGAAAAACAAATGAAATCATTATATTCGTAACGTTGCCTGTGATATGTTTTTTCCAAAGGGAGAAAATATCATGAAAAAAACAATGTTATTTTTCAGCATTATCTGCTGCATGCCCAACACTAACACAATGAAAAGATCTTCTGAATGGCCAACCTCCAGAAAAGATCTCTTTAAAAAAAGACAAGTCGTTCCGATCGATACAACGGAGAAAAAAATAGTTCCTTTTGATTTTGTAGCACTACCAAAAGAGCTGCAAATCGCTGTCTTTGATTTTTCTACACATAACACAACGGCAGAAGAACCTCAAATTGCGGCAAAAACAATTAATTCTCTTGCTCAAATAAAGCAATTTACCGCTACGATTAATGAACCAGTTTTTAGTGATCGCCTTATAATAAATCTTGCCCGCAAATATTCTTGCCCTCATGAGAACATTGCAAAATCTCTCCAGACACAACAATCTTTGATTCGCTTTAAACTACAAGATAAAATACGAGTCCTCCGTCACTATACACGGGAATCAAGCATACGAGATCAGTTGAGCAGATTAATCACGCAAGGATTTGATCTCAATTTTACGTACAATGATAACAATACAGAAAAAACTCCCTTTATGATGAGTATGGGGCATAACAATCCTCTACGCTACATTCTTCTTGAACAAGGCGCTCATATTAATGGCTGCAATGCGCAAGGAGTTTCTGCCCTGGCATTGATAGTAACAACCCAACTCATACACTACCCTCATTTTTGTTCTCTCATCAACGCCCCCAATATTAACATCAATCAGCAAGATATAAATGGCGCAACTCCACTATTACAAAGCCTTCTTTCTCGAAAAAAATACCTTATATCCACCAGTTTTTATCGTGTAATCATGGGATTACTCAATGCTGGGGCTGATCCTGAAATTGCCGACAAACAGGGAAACACTCCACTTTCTGTCGCTCGCTCCTTAAACAATAGAAGAACTATTGAATTGATTGAAAACGCTATTGCGGATAAATATAAAAACTAGCTGCTATAGCAAACATCACTCTGCCCGGCTTTAAGGCAGAATGTCCTTTCTCGCAATTGAAGGCCCCATATGTAATAACGTGTCCGCCTTAGCCCGTGTCTGCCGTCGTGCCCGCCGAAGCCCATGTCCGTCGACGTGTCCGCCATAGCCTTGGCGAAGGAGGAAACTTCAGCATAGGAGGATGGCGAAGGATGAAGCCTACTTCGCGTAAAAGCTACGAAGGCCGCTGATGGATCATGGGGTAAAAAAAAGAGCCTTTTGGTATCGACTAGCCCTATTCTTTATAATCTATTTGAATATTTTATAAACTTCATGGTATACTATATTTGAGAATAGGATAACCGTGAAACACTATAAAGATTATAAAAAAAAGCTCTAAGATTAAGCATTTTTTGATATACTTAATGCTTTAAAAGCAGTTTTTTATAGGAATTATTTAATGAAAAACAACAAAGGGTGGGTAAGGACTCTTTTACTTCTCTACTGCATACCAGCTCTTCTGGTAAGTAATTGCTCTATAAATGCAGCTAAAAAACGTAAAAAATCAAAAGATTTTTATGCTTACATGCAGAATGATCCACAACCATTCGATACCCAAGAGACAGGGGAAGAAACGTGGATAACTATCTTTGTCCATGGGATTATGAGCATCCAGCCGCACTTAACCATACAAAATGCTATGCGTTTTATTCGCGACGATGTACAAAATACTATTTACTCAAAAACTGTTGAATATATGCGTCTTGATCCGTATTTTTACATTAATCAAGCAATGCAAGAATTTGGTTTAAAAAAGATTGATCCTAACGATTTACAACCAGGACATGCTGCCAGCGCAATTGCTCACATGTATGACGATGTAACAAAACTCGTTTCTCCTTTAACAACAAATCATTACTACACGTTCGGCTGGTCAGGACTTTTGAGCCCTTCTGCACGCTATGATGATGCGGTCAAATTATTCCAAGCACTTATGAAGGAATTAGAAGAAAACTACTGGAAGCTGGGCATTACTCCTAAAATACGACTTATTGGCTATAGCCATGGAGGCAACGTATGCCTCAACTTTGCTGCGGCTCGCCAAAATACCGATCCAAAATCGCCTGTTTCTATTGATGAATTAATATTGATCGGCGTTCCAATACAAACAGAAACAGACTACCTTTCAAATGATCCGGTGTTTAAAAAGATATACCATTTCTTTTCGCAAACAGATCGTATACAACGAATAGACTTCTTCTCATTTAACCGTGTATTTTCGCGCAGGTATTTCAGAAACAGTAACAATTTTAGAGTTCCAAAGAAACTGATGCAAATTGATATGAAGTTCACCCGTAGTGCCCATACACGGCATGATAATCCAAAAAGACGTGCCGCTTTAGTTGATTATACTAAACCGGGTATTGTTTCGGGTAGATCTCGCTTACTACGAGATAGTTCTCCCGGGCATCTTGAGTTCTGGTTTTTCGGATGGTCCCCAAAACATTATCGTGAAAGCTTTCCCTTACATCCGCTTCCTGCCTTTGTTTGTATCCCATACATTTTGCACTATATCAAACAAATACGGAACGATATTGTCACTCCGTACCCAATCATTGTTGATATACGACCTGAATTTGACACAATGCTCATAAAACAACGCAAGCATAATAATTTTACCCACATTTTCCCCTTTTTATCACATGAACAAATAGAACAACTCACGTTTATTGCCAACAAAGTCGCTGTAGATAGTTCATTTGAAGACGAGCACCCAAAGCATGTTGAAACGGCATTCGAGAAGGCAAGAGAGTATTACAAAGTATATGATGACCGTAAATCACGCGGCGGATCGTATAAAAGAAATAGAAGAATGCGCAAACGCGACTTAACAGGCATGGAAGAATAATTAAGCCCTTATTCTGCAGTCCATTTTTTATGCGCTCACCCTGAACTTGTTGAAGGGTATCTTCGAGCGCTCTAAGAAACCATTTTATCCCCAGCTCCGCTTCTCTACGCCGGGGTCCCCGTGTGAAGAGAATCGAAACATGGGGTTAAACTGTTCAGGGTGAGCGCTACTAAGAGCTAGCTAGGAATAAAGATTAAGTAATTCCTGTCCCACCTTCAAAAAAAAGCGCAAATAGTGTATTATACAAGTAAGTTACTACAAACATTTCGGTAAAACTTCACCGACAAAGGTCATACATTCCGTGGCATATTCACAAGGCATTCCTTTAAAAAAACAGTTCGGTCAGCATTTCTTGCGTGATGTACGCATTGTACACAACATGATTTTTGCAGTTGAGATAAAACCAACAACCTCAATTTTTGAAATTGGTTGTGGTGATGGTTTTTTGACCAAATACATCTTGGCAACACCAGCAGAACGATTAAAAATATTCGAAATTGACCCGGACTGGGCAAACTATGTACAAGAAACATATAAAGATGAACGCATCTCCATGGTTCTTGATAACTTCCTTGATGTAGATTTGACAGCACAGCTTGCAGAACACGCACCATGGACAGTGTTAGCTAATCTGCCATACCAAGTCACCTTTCCTATTTTGCATCGCTTTCAGGAGCATAGCCATATGCTTAAAGAAGGCGTTGTAATGATTCAAGAAGAAGTTGCGCAAAAAATAGTACAAAAAAGAGGCCGTGGATACGGGTATCCTGCTCTCTTTTTTCAGCACTATTTTGATTGGAAGTTACTTGATAAAGTTCCACCAACAGCATTCCATCCCGCACCTAAAGTCTTTTCTCGTCTGATTTATTTTAAACCACATGCAGAAATTACACCCATTCCTGAAGAAGAAAAGTTTTGGAAATTTATTAAGCACTGCTTTAAGCAACCACGACGAACATTGAGAAACAATTTGACCCACACGCATTACAGTGTAGAAAAAATTAGTGATGATGTACTTGCGTTGCGAGCACAGGAATTGGGGATGAAGGATTTGTTGGAGATTTGGGAATTGATTAGAAGTTAGTTCTTGAAATTTTCCAATAATGCTACAATTTCCTTTTTGACCGCTTCTTTTTTTATGGTATGAGCAATCATCAACGGAGTTTTTCCTTGGCGATTGACCAAAGTTGAATTTGCACCTTTTATTAATATTTCCACAATAATAGAGCAAATATTTTTAACATTTGGATGCTCAAATGAGTTTATACAATCAAGAAAAATATGTAATACAGCTTCGCCTTTATGATTTTGATGATTCGGCTTAAAATCTTTATGATTTACAAATGTCGGTATCAATGCAAATTCATTACATAATAATGTTAACATAAATGGATTATTTCCAGATGAACATATCGCATTGATATCGGCCCCTTTTTCAATCAACCACTTTGCTACTGGCCAAAATCCACGAGCGTTAGAACATTTCTGCAAAAGCAAAGTAGGATATCTATCATTGTCATACCTACAATTGACATCAAAAAAACCAGTTTTTACCAGATGCTCATTATATTCTAAATCATCGCCAGTCCAGCAAGCCGCCTCCGCAGGATTAGTATACACATTGCAACCACCTGGGCGAAAACTTTTTTGCATCACATAAAAAATTTTCGCCCCAGAGGTCCCCATCTGTTTGGCAGTAGATAAATGAGGGGATCCAAACTGATCAGAAAGTTGTCGATTATATGCACGAGTGTATTCTTTATCATTTATCATATAATTAAAAAAACGATTTACATTTAAATTACGTAAAAGTTTAGCCGCTTCATCCAAAGAAGAACAATGTGATAAAAAGGATGATATGGTAAAAATTTTTTCGTTTAGTAGTGTACAAAATTCAGCAGGGATGTACGGCACAACTTTCTTTACTTGATTCTCTTTTTTTGTGGGAACCAATACCATTTTTCTTGATCTACCATTATGCTGTTTTTTTTCATATCGCTTTACAAGCAATCTATCCATTGAATGAGTGTTGGTTGCGGGCATAATTAAAAATAACAATAATAATTTTGAATATTTCATATTTATCACCACGAGAATAATAGATTAAAAGATTAAGCGTACTCTTCTTTTTCAACATGATAAAGAATAACAAATATAACGTGATTCAGGATACTTCTCCTGAACAAATAATGGTTTTTCATCCATCAGAACAAAACCCATTTTTTCATACGCAGTTCGTGCCAATTGATTATTATCAAGCACCACAAGCATACATGTAGATGCTCGTGGGAATGTTTGTATGCAGGATTTAATAAGTTGCTTACCTGTCCCTTTACCGCGACAGTTTTTATCAATCATCAAAAGATCAATGACGACTATTACGTCATCTTGCTGATGACACGCGACAAAACCAACAATAGCTGTATTATTATCGGCAACATAGAGACATTGTTGCTTTTCTAGAGCAATGCAACTGGCAAACCATGTAATATCGCTTTCTACCTCATCTGCAAGCAATTTTATAACATCCTGCTCTTTCCCTTCAAATTCAGGATATTGCAAAAGTAATGGCTTAAAATATTCTTCTGATATGCTTATATCGAGAGCCATGATCGCGTCAATATCCTCAGGTGATGCAAGTCTCATTGAAAAACAAGATTGACAAGATCTCACGGGCTGTGACTCAAACATTGCATTGATATTGATTATAATGAACAAGAAAACGAAAAATACTTTTTTATATGTCAGTTTCATCAACTACCCTGTTAAATTCAAAATCAGCGACGGCGTTTTCCAATAATTCAATGAGTGGCTGATATCCAAACTGCTTAGCCAAATTTAATGGTGTCTTGTCTTGCTTATTCCTAACAGTCGGATTTGCACCCTTTTCTAATAGATTTCGTACTGTTTCATAAACAAATGGAAATCTCTCTCCGTCTACTGTGCAGTGCCTATCACATACGTTAGAACCAGTATTATGAGATATAAGTCCGTAGAAACAACAGTGCAAAGGTGTATCATTATTATTGTCTTGATAATTAACCCTGAATGCTTGATGTTGTAAAATTACAGGAATCAAATCTTTATGAAAAAATCTTAAAACCAATGTCGAAGCATTTTGCTTTATTGGCAACGACACATGAGACTCCCTCCACTGCTGCCTTGACCCCGTTATCGCATCAATGCCACCACCATTTTCAATAATCCATAGAGCTATGGCATCTCGTTCATACTCATATGGATGCGGCCATTTTCGTTTTGATGATGATAAAGCATTGAGCAATAGTGTAGGCCGACCCTTACTATACGTAAAATCCAATTCTAGTCCCATCCCCCTTAACTTATTGATATCATTTTCGACACGATTAAAGGAACGACTCCGCACCTGAAAAAATGCTTTTTGTAGAGCAAAACGATTATTTGCTTCTTTTGTACACAACTTCCTGGCAACATCAATATTGGCATCACCAAATTGTTGAGATAATTGCTTAATACACTCAAGAGTTTTTGTGCGATCATTTATCAAGTTGTTCATAAAATGATTTGTGCTTGCTAAATTGCACAGACATTGCCCCGCTTCTTTTAAAGAAGAACATCGAGACAAAAAGAATGGTACGGTAAAAATTGTTGCTTCTATCAGTGCACAAAACTCCACAGGTATATGCGGCAGAATTTTTTTTATGTGCTTTTCAACTAATATAATTTTCTTTGATCCTGGTTTGCGTTGATAGCGTGGCTTATGTGGTTTCTTGGGCAATCCATCCATTGCATTTGTATACATTAGATGCATAGTTAAAAATAATAACAGTAACTTTATGTATTTCATGATTAGAAAAATCGAACCTCCAACACCAAATTATAAATTAATAGTCCATTCAGATATCTCATCGCCATCTTCGTCATACCTATCGCAACGAGAAGGTATAAATTCATAACAATTTTGTACCGTAAAAACTTTATTTCCTATTTGTTCTGCATAAGCATCTTCGATGAGCAGCTGATTCCTGACGTATATTTTATTTTCAACTTTATATAATAACCACCAATTAATATATGGTCGAATACTTGGATTATGAACTGCTACAACTAAACATGATGTATCATAATTCTTCAATCTCATCAGGCCTTCTTGCCATTGTTGTTTGTAATCAGTTAAGCTCCACCAATCCAAAGGGATATATAAAATTTCTGAACAATCACCAATATTAATTTCACCTTTTACAACGAAAACATTATTTCTTTCTACTGGCTTATTATCGATTATATTAATGTAAAGATTCATACTTAACCTTTGATTCGTATGGTTAAATCTTTATTCCAAGTCCCAATACGCAACCCATTTCTTTTAAACATTTTCCACACTCCTCCATTATGACCCGTATTATCTGGAGAAATATAAGTATTCCCTTTTTTAAACGTTAATTCTCCATGCGTATCAAATGGAGCTTTGACCTCTTTGTATCCCACTTTCTCGGCCAAATCTCGCGCCTCTTTATTACTCAAAGCCCTAAATTCGTCTGCTTTTTTATCTTTATCATTCGGGTCTTCGGGCACCATTCCACCACCACAATTCAATGGCTGTATCGCAAAATTATGTTCTTTATTTTTCTTGTGCCATTTATACCCAAGACATGCGCCAAGGCCAACAAATCCACAAGTGATACCTGTTAATTCTATTGCCCCAGATCCAAACGCTAATGAAACTCCAACCACAATAGGAACAAAATTGTGAGCACAGATATTATGCAAAGAAACAAAAAAATTATGATATTGAGCAACACAGATAAGATAAAGATCAATTGATTCATTGATGTGTTCAACAACAAAAAATTTATCTAGCTTGCTTAATAAATCCGCTGTTATCCAGGTATTATGTAATGCATCATAAAATTGCTGATCGCGCGCAACATAAATAGATTCACCGTCAAATACAATGCGCACATAACTATCAACCGTCTTTTTTACAACGCAAGTAATCACGCTTTCAACGTTTTTTTTATTAACACCATCATAACAAGCAACCCAATCTCCTGGGCATAGCTTTTCTATATTCTTATACCCATCAGGAACTTTAACTAGCGTTTCTGCTGCAAAACCTTCAGAAAAACAAAATTGATAATGAAAAATGAATAAGAGGACAACAAATACTTTCTTATATATAAATTTCATCAATCCTCCTGTCCCTTTAGATTAAACACAAAGCTTAGTATCATGGAATAAAAAATGCCCAACCAGCGTTGGGCATTAATTCTTAGTTCTTTTTAAATTTAAAATCAGCGACGGCGTTTTCCAATAATTCAATGATTTCTGGTTCATATTTCCCTTCTTTTGCCAAATCTAATGGTGTTTTGCCATCATTATTCTTGATAGTTGGATTTGCACCTCTTTCAAGCAACAATCGTATTCTAGCAAAGATTTGATCACTATGTTGTAACAAACAGTAGTGCAACGCGGTATTGTTTGTATTATCTTGATGATCAAGATCTAACGTTGGAGAAGTTATTAAACGATATAACAATGGCGATACAGTCCCACGTTGTGGACTATCTTCGATCTCTCCATTAACCGAAACTAACGGAGGAACACAATCATCATCCTGATTTAAAAACAACATAACCACATTCTGCCGTTCTTGCGTACATATATTTACATCTGCACCGTTTTCAATTAACCAAAGGACAGTACTATCTTTACTCGCTAAATCATTACAACATTGCAATAATCCTAATTGCAGAACAGCTCGATACTTTCCAGCTCTTGTACGCAATGCTCTCGCAACATCGAAATCTGTGCAATCAAATCTCTTTGCAAGATCTTTAATCCACCCCAGAGTTCGCGTGTCATCATCCATATACATATGAGCAAATTTATTTACAGATATAAGTGCGCTAAATATCTGTGCTGATTCTTGCAACGTTTCTCCACCAGTATTTGTTCCGATAAATCTAAAAACATTCAGATCTATCTCTTTGGGAAACAAAGAATGAAAAGTTCCTGGAGACGAACAAACAATCGACTTTTCCTTTTGAATCTTTGGTCTTTCATAGTTATACGATCTGCATCGCCTGCGGACCGTTTTGGATAATGCATCCATTGCGTTTGTATGCATTACATGCATAGTTAAAAATAATAACAGTGACTTTATGTATTTCATGATTACCTCTCCCGAACACCCGATTGGAATAGCAGACAACAACAAAAACCAACAATCCAATGTAATCCATTGCTTTTAAACATTTCAAAAACACAAAAGGTTTGCGGAGGCAAACCAACATTGGGCATTAACTCTTAATCTTTTTAAATTCAAAATCAGCAACAGCCTGCTCCAACAACTCCGCAATTTTCTTACTCAATGCTTCTTGTTGCATCATCTTCGACCTGACAATCATCAAAGGAGTCATTTTCTTGTTATTGGCCAACGTTGGGTCTGCGCCTCTTGCTAATATTTTTGTGATGATATTGCACTCATCGGCAACATTTATTACAGGTCCAAGGCCAGGTACATAATCTGGTGAATCTATAAACCTGTATAAATAATGGTGCAGCACCGTTTCACCATTATGATTTTGATGATTCGGCTCAAAATCTTTATGCTCAACCAATTTATGTAACAATACGTAATGACATTTCAATAATGCCAACATGCATGCATTGTTTCCTTCTGACGTACATATATTGATATCAGCGCCATTATCAAGTAACCAATATGCGGTAGCGGGCCATTGCCTTAAATTATTGCAAGATTGTAATAATGGACTTGGATATTGTTTATCGTAAGAAAAATTTACGTCAAGCCCACACTTTTTAAGTGCACTTATATGCCTTTCGGTCATACTATGACCAAAGTCCCAACCCAGATGAAATCCTAATTGCACAGCACAACGAGACCTTGCAACCCTTGTACATAATGCTTTAGCAACATCAATATCCATACAATCAAATCTCTTCGAAAGATCTTTAATCCACCTCAAAGTTCTTTTGTCATCATCCATATGCATATGAGCAAATTTATTTACAGATATAAGTGCGCTAAATATCTGTGCTGATTCTTGCAACGTTTCTCCACCAGTATTTGTTCCGATAAATCTAAAAACATTCTGACTTATTTCTTTGGGAAACAAAGGATGGAAAGTACCTTGAGAAAAACAAGCGATCACCTTTTTTTTCTGACTTTTTGGTCTTTCATGGCAATAGGATCTGCAGCGGCGCACTTTCAGCTTATTCATCATAGCATCAACACGTATCACACTGAACATCATCGTGAAAAGAAATATTATTTTGCGCATTCTTGTAGCCTTATAAGGAATTTAATACCGGCAGCTATTGCATTAAATCTGACGATATACACGCATAAATTTAAATTAATTTTCGGATAAGTCTCAAAATTATTAATATTCAATTTTTGTTCGGCGTTAATCGTTACTTTTTTATTTATCTTTAAAATTAACCATTGCATCCTCAAGTAAACTAATAAGCTCTGCGGGAGCATTTGCACTTTTTGCAACATCCAGCGGCGTTAAACCATCTTTATTTTTAAGATTTGGGTTTGCGCCTTTTGCAAATAATTTTTTTATGACCAAGTCACAAAATTTTGTTTGATATTCCGCAGGTCTAGACAAAATGCAAGTCACACAATAATGCAATACAGTATTTTTATCATTATCCTGATGATTAACAACCAATGAAGAACGATCTAAAAATGAACTAACACAGTCAATAGAAAGGCTCTTAGCCAAAGCTAACATTAAGCAACTTTTTCCTTCTTTATCGCACACATTAATATTTGCTCCATTTTCAACAAACCATTCTGCTTGCAAGGAGCACCCATTATAACTTAAACACTGCACCAATGGACTTGCATATTCTGCGTTGTAAGAAAAGTTCACATCTAACCCAGAAGACTTAAGCTTATCAGCATGCTCTTGCAACGTAATAGGAAGACATTTTGGGATAAGCCATGTACACAAATAAAACGATGACTGCAAAGTATATCTCCTGTTTGCCTCTTGCGTGCATAATACCTGCGCAACTTTAAGATTACAAACTCCATATTTTGAGGAAAATTTTTTGATTAATTGCAGTGTTCTTTTATCATCGTTAATCCGCATATTTAAATATTTATCTACTTGCCCAAGGACATTAATTCTTTTTGCCGCATCCTTTAGTAATGGTTCACCAATGTCGATCGTCATAAATCGAAAAATTTTATTATATACTTCTGGTGGCAAAAAAATTTTTCTATCTTTTGGATCAGAAATCTGAGTACAAAATAGCACTGGCTCTTTTTCAATAACAATATGGGGAATTTTTCCACGACATTGCTTCTTTTGATAACGAGCAATGTGCGCAGCATTAACAGGTAACAAAGCAAACAAAATAATTAAAAAAAATATCATTGTGCGCATTCTAGATGCTCCTATTTTTTATTCCATCAACGTATCTTGGAAGAAATCTAAATCTTCAATAACTTTACCTGCACCTTTAACCACACAAAAAAGCGGATCTTCTGCAACAGTAACTGGCAACCCTGTTTCTTTTGAAATAAGCTTATCAAGCCCACGTAGCAGTGATCCACCGCCCGCCATGGTAATACCACTCATCACCAAATCAGATGATAATTCTGGTGGGGTGTTTTCTAGTACCACGCGTACAGCCTCAACAATACTTGCGATAGTTTCAAGCAAAGCTTCGTTAACTTCTGGCGCAGATAGCACAACAGTTTTTGGAACACCAGTAACCAAATCTCTACCTTTTACCGCCATGCTCTTTTTATGGAAATCGCCTTCAAGCAAAGCTGAGCCAATTTCCATTTTAACTTGTTCTGCCGTGCGTTCACCAATGAGTAGATTGTATTTACGTTTTACATACTGAACAATGGCAACATCCATTTCATCGCCACCAACACGAACTGATCGGCAAAAAACAATTGATTTGAGAGAAATAATTGCAACTTCCGTTGTTCCACCACCAATATCAACAATCATGTTGCCCGATGGTTCTTGAACAGGCAGACCTGCGCCTATTGCAGCGGCCATTGGTTCCATAATCGTGCGTACCATACGAGCACCGGCTTCTTTAGCAGACTCTTCAATTGCTCTACGTTCAACTTGCGTAATACCAGATGGCACTCCAATAATCATACGTGGGCGTGCTCTGAAAAAAGAACTGCGGCCATCATGTACTGCAGCAATAAAATAACGGAGCATACTTTCTGTTAACTCGTAATCAGCAATCACCCCATCGCGCATTGGCCGACTTGCAACGATGTTTTCTGGGGTTTTGCCTAACATTTCTTTTGCACGCATACCCGCTGCAAGTACATTTTTTGTATGCAAGCGTACTGCAACAACGGAAGGCTCATTTAAAATGATACCTTTACCACGAACATAAATTACCGTGTTTGCAGTTCCTAAATCAATTGCTATATCATTAGAAAAAAAATTAAATAATTTGCGCGCCGGCATGAATTTCATAAAAGTTCCTTTTTTAATATGCGATCTCAACACCCAACGATATTTTGTTTGTTTTTGCAACATTGTGTGATTCAAACAACATCGCTGGAACATCCCATCTAAAGAAAAGAATTGGATCTATAGGACGCTTTGTTTTTTGTATACCAAAGTCATAAAAAATATTCACGGTAAAATAATCAGATCCCCACTTTGATGTTTTAATTACTTGTGATAAATCTACCGGGAATTGCGGATCAACTCGTTGATCACACCAATTATCTTTCCAATGAGATGTCAGCGTATAATGAACGCCAACACCAAGTCCCCCACGTAAATTTTCTAGAATAAAATAGGGAGAAAATGCCAGCGTTGGACCAGGATTAATACGAGCCTTACCAATAATTGGTCCAAAAATATACGGCTCATTTGCCTTCATAGGCATGCGAGCCAATGTTGTGCGAGGGAATCGTTTACTAATCTGTAACAAGAAACCAACTTTCATATCTTCTTTCAGCTCAAAAAGCGCATCCCCCTTTACGTACATCCCACCAAATCCATTACCACCATAGGGAATGGATGCTGCATTACAAATTTTTGTAGTAACTCCTGTTGGAATATAACCACCAACGGATAACCCTGCCCAAATTCTACGACATTTTAATGTATAGTCCCATTTCTTTCCGCCACGGAAAAACAGATCAATATCGCCAATACCATGTTGCGGCGCATCATTTTCAACAATTCCAATTTCTTCAAATGCAACGCGACGAGATTTATTAATTTCGTTATAATCACCCGCACGCAAATTTCTCACTTTTTGTACATCTAATTCAAATGTTTGACGTGAATTTGTTTTGAGAAACAACAATTCCGCTCCAAAAGAAAAATGTTCACTCAATGCTTGGTAATAACGCATTGCAAAACCTTCTCCCTGGATACGGCCGTTGACCGCGAATGGAAGTTCGCGCCCCAACAAATCTGAACGCAACGGACTTTGACCGGTAATTTCTAACAACGATTCTGCAAGCTCATTCAAATCAAATATTCCAAATAACTCTGGAATACCAATCGTTTTTTCATCTCGTGCAAATGCTTCACTCGCTGTTATCGCTACAAAATCAAATTCATACGAAGAAGGCAACCCTTCAACAAAAAATTGTTGCGGTGCAAACAAAGGAATAAATCTATTATCATAAATTTCAGCACGCACGAGGTGCGCTATACAAAGCAAAACAATTAAAAGAGAAAATTTTTTCGACATTGAACTACCCTGCGCTATGTTGTTTTATCCCCACACTCCTCCGCTCATCCTGAGCTGCTGTGTCCTCCGAAGCTTTATGCGAAGGAGGATCGAACGATTCATATGGGTGCCCAATTGTAATGAAATAAAAATTGGGCCAAATTTATCGTTCTGTACTATCATATCGCATTTTCGCTTTTTTGAAAGTGTAAAACTCGCATGTACTGTGACAAAAAAATAAGTTTCACTGATCGAACAAATATCAATCCTCAGTCTCAATAAATTGAGCAAATTTTGCTTCAAAGTTTCCTCAAAAAAATGTGCAAATTTTATCAAAATGATAGAATAAAAATATCAACAAAATGGAGAAAAAGAGAGTGGTAAAAATGAAGAAAAACATCAAAATATTGTTATTTTGTTCAACAGTTATTGGCGGATCAACTGTTTTACAGTCGAGTGAACAAGAGATAAAAGCAATAAATATATTACGAGAAAACGCAAAAATAATATTTAACGAAACCTCGCCGGTTAATGATTATCCAACCAATATTAGCTGTGAAATGCGTAGATATGTTGAGCGCGTGGCGCCAATAGCTCATGATTGCGATATACTCATTGATGGCTTGCGGAATTATCGTAACATACTTTACAGTAGACCTCTTATCAACACTCGAGACTCTAGCACTACACAAATACCTCATCAAAAGCATCTCTCTATAAATATGGCTTTTTTTCGCGATTCATCGGGAGATATGACAACTACAAATCCATTGTTAGTGCAAAAAGGAGAAATGGATCTTATGACAACTCCGTTGCACTATGCATTCGATTGTTACAAGAAAGCAAAAACCAAAGAGCAACAACTTTCAGCAGATGCAAACATAAGACTTTTGATTGAGCATGGCGCAAATGTAAATGCACGCGACTACAAACAACAAACCCCTTTACATAAAGCGCATAAACATAGCCATATCGCCTTACTCATACAACATCGCGCCTTTAGAGACGCACAAGATAGCAAAGGTAGAACTCCTCTTTTAAAACAACTTAAAAAAGAACGTCTATTTTTAGCACAAAACTTATTGATCATGAAGGCAACTATACATATACCGGATGAATTGGGTAATACTGCTTTTCACTTTGCAGCCAAGCAAAATAATATAGGAATCATCCATTATTTGGCTTACTATATGTTAAAAGGTAATAATTGGATAATTAGTCAGCCCAACAACAATAATGAAAGACCTCTCGATATAGCAAATAGAAAAGGCAATCATAAAATAGCGTCTTTAATAGAAAATATTATCATGAATCTCTTTTCTGAGGCAATATTGCAGCAACAACTCAAACGTGTAAAAAAATTATGGCGCGAAAACTCTGACTGGCTCAGTATTTCTATTCCAAGCCCATTGGGTAATTCGAGTAAAAATAAGTGCGTAAATTATTTAGAACGGGTATGTAAAGAAGAAGAATAATGAGCCCTCAAAAAATCTCATTAAAAATTCCGGCCTTTGTGTCATTTGAAAAAACTTCATAAGACGCACAAGAAGCCGGAATTTTTACAATATTCCAAGGTGGTAAAGATGTGTGAAAAAATTGTAAAATCATGATACAATCAACTCGCCCCATGTTGTATGTTATTACACATGGGGACCCCTAATAAAAAAGATATAACGCCAATGGAAAAATGATATGAATAATAATGTTCAAGCAATTATTTTAGCTGCGGGAAAGTCAACTCGTTTTAACACAGACAAAACAAAACTCGCTGAAACAATCTGCGGCCAGGCAATGATTCTGTATCCAACCAAACTTCTTGCACAACTGAACATTGCAACCACTGTTGTTGTTGGATACCAACAAGAAATAATACGTAACATTATCACACAACATCACACCGAACCGATTGAATTTGTTGTACAAGAAAAACAAAATGGTACCGGACATGCACTTGCATGTACTGCATCATCGTGGAAAAACAATCACGTTTTGGTGCTTAATGGCGATGTTCCGCTCATCACAACAGAGCTCATTACTTCGCTCTACGAACAACATATGCAAAGTAATGCTGCAATTAGTTTTATAACGGCATGTAACACAGATACCAAAAGTGCATATGGCCGAGTGGTAAAACATGGTAACCACATTGCTATTATTGAAGCAAAAGATTTTTCTGGCGATATCAATGAGCATTGTTGCATTAATGCTGGTATTTATCTCATCAATAAACATTTTCTAGAAAATTATATTGCAACACTCAATGATAACAACGCAAGTAACGAATTTTATATAACTGATCTTGTTCACATTGCAAGCGAAAATAATCTGACCGTTATCACGGTCAATGCCCCATTTGATACCATTCGCGGTATTAATACATTTCAAGAGCTACATGCAGTAGAACAAATAAAACGCTCTGAACTGATTACCTATTGGATGGATAATGGCGTACGTTTTTTGCAGCCAGAGTTGGTGCATCTTGATCTTGATGTTGTCATTGGAGCATGTTCAATTATCAATGGAAGCGTTCATTTGCGAGGCAATACCATTATTGGAAAAAATTGCACAATTGATGCTTTTTCTTGCCTAGACAATACTATTCTTGAAGATGATGTTACAGTATTGCCTCATAGCATCATTACCAATGCTTTTATACAATCTAGCGCCAAAGTTGGGCCATTTGCGCACATACGCACCAACAGTACCATCGGCACACACAGCACAATTGGTAACTTTGTCGAAGTAAAAAATAGTACAATTGCAGCACACTCAAAAGCAAAACATCTGGCATATATCGGCGATGCAACCGTTGGTTCACACGTCAATATTGGCGCAGGCACCATTACGTGTAATTATGATGGCATCAATAAACACAAAACAGTCATTGAGGACCATGCATTTATTGGTAGCAACAACACACTCGTTGCACCAATTACCATTGGCCACAATGCATTCACGGCTGCAGGATCAACGCTAACTGCAGATGTTCCCGACAATGCGCTGGCAATTGCACGCACACATCAAACCACTAAGCCTGATTATGCGCAAAAGCTGAAAAATAAATCTACTTCCAATAAAACGATCATTAAGGATGATCCTAATGAGTTTTCATTTATTGGAGCGCGCTTGATACACCCTGATGCTTCAGCAGATGAACAATAATTTTAGCCCAGTCTTTAACCCCAATTTCGTTTCTCTTCATTGGGGACCCTATACAAAGAATGAGGATGGGGTATAACAGGGCACCCATATAAAGAATTAAAAAAGAGTTTATGCCATTATTAGGATTGTCATTATGCCGCAGGTTATAAAATTTATTCACACCGCAGACATTCACTTTGGCATGGAAAATTATGGCAAAATAGATGCCAAAACCGGAATACATACACGCTTGCTTGATTTTGAAAAAGCACTCAATAGTTGTATTGATGTTGCAATAAAAGAAAACGTAGATTTTTTCTTATTTGCTGGCGATGCCTATAAAACACATAACCCAAGCCAGACACAGCAAAAACTACTATTCAAATGTTTTTTGCGTCTTTATAGCGCAGGCATTCCTATTGTGATTGTTATTGGCAATCATGATCATCCACTCAGTTTTGGTAAAGCACATGCACTTGATATGCTCGGAGAGATTCCTCTTGAAGGTTTTTATGTTTTTTCCAAACCTGGATCAATAGTATTAAACACAAAAAATGGCCCTATCACCATTGTTGGCGTTCCTTGGCCAACACGCAATTCCATAGCTATTGCCGATAAACATCTGGATAAATCAAACTCACAACTGACGGAATATATATCAAAAGCTGTTGCACACATTATTACTGATTATGCACAAAAAATTGATCAAACAATTCCTGCAGTACTTGCAAGCCATATCACCGTCAATACGGGAATTTTTTCTGGATCAGAAAAACGTGCAATTTATGGTAATGATCCAATGTTAATGCCTTCGCAGTTGGCTATAAAACCATTTGATTATGTTGCTCTTGGACATTTGCACAGACACCAAAATCTCAACGAATCTGGATATCCTGCAGTCGTGTACTCAGGATCAATTGAACGCATTGATTTTGGTGAACGTAAAGAAGATAAAGGTTTTTGCTTGGTAAGCATTCCAGAAAAACACAAAGCAACGTATGAATTTATTCCTGTTCCGACCCGACCATTCATTCAGATTGATGTAAATCTTATTTCAGGAATACCTCAAACGGAACAAATTATTGAAGCAATTAAAAAACATACACTCACAGATGCGATTGTTAAAATCATTTATCACGTACCTGCTGGCAAAAAAGATCAGGTTGATTTAAAAATAATTGAATACGCATGCAAAGATGCGCTTGATTTGATCGGAGTTATTCCTGTCCACAGCTTTGAATCGCGCGAAAAAAGAAGTTGCGCTCTTAAAGTGAATATGGATCTGCCTACACTGCTTGGCAGCTATTTTGCAACAAAACCAGAACTGAACGAAAAGCAAGATGACTTGATAGAGAAAGCTCTTATTCTTTGGCAAAACCATCTTGATCAACAGGAAGAACAAAGTTAAAAAGCAAAAACTGAGATTAGCTTATGAAAGCAGCAAAAACAATCGTCGCTCTTTTGTGCATATTGATGAGCACTATTGTTTTGCAAGCAACCCCACGCTACATAAGCGATCTCAAAACCTATTTTTACCACATCAAATGTTTAGCCGAATCGACCTATTTTTTCTCTCTACTCGATGAACAAAACTATTGCTATACACCGTGTAACTGCACTAATCAAGATGAATGCGTTCAGATTGATTCAACTCGTTTTTTTGATCGTAAAATTACCTCATGCATCCAAAAAATGCGTCTTACTCAATCGTTGCAACCAATGGTACTCTTACTCCAAGAAGTAAAAAACCACTACTATGATCAAAACGCTCTGTTTTTTCGTGAACTTTTTTTGCTGGTATTTACTGTTCACAAGCAAATCATTTTCCGCGAGTGTGAAGAAAAACATCATCAACTAAAAAAAACAACGCTCGATACTATCATCATCGTAACTGAAAGAATTAATCAATTACCCATAGCAGAAGTACTGAATGCAATAGATATGCTCATAACAGAATTGCCACCTTTTCTAGAAAAGTATGAATTTAATTCAAAACTATCATGGAAAAGTTGGCTCAAAAAATATTGGTGGGTGCCTCCAGTTTTTGGAGGATGGTTTGCTCTTAAAGTTTTACTGAGCTTACAACGGCATCAGTTCTATTATTCATCATACTCACCGTACTCACCAAAACCACAGGTACAATTATCGCCAATTATCACCTCTGATCCGGCGCTATTGGAGATTACTCGTGAGCGTGAATAAGAAACATAATTTCTTCACATGGGATCCCCTGCGTCCTTCGACCCTCTTTCGCTAAAGCTTCAGCGGGCAGGCAGGAATCCGACATAGCCTTGGCGACGTCGGATCAGGATGAGCGGAAAAAAGGGAGCTCAACCCCCATATTTCACCACGTTCCAAAATGGGGTCCCCAGCTTAGAGAAACGTAGCTGGGGTTAAAAATACACTACCGATGTGTTTTTAGAAAGCATCTGGTTATATTTTTCCATCAACTCTTCATATTTTGGACGGCGTAAAATATCTGTAATTTCGCGATATGATTCTTCTAATGTTTTCACCGTTTGTGGTGTTTTTTCTACTAACCTAAACAGTTCAAACCCACCATTCACCAAATGCGGCAATGATATTTGACCTGGTTCCATCATATAAATAAATTGTTTGCTTTCTGCAATATCAGAATGATTAATTGTAAAAGGTTCACTCCACACAACCCCAGCTACACCTTTACCCGTTTCAGAATATCTAACCAATACAGTATATTGCTTGTCAGAAGATACTTTGGTAGATTGCGGAACAAAAGCACGTTCTAATGAGTACGTTGCTTCTATTATTGTAGGATTGTTTCTGTAATATTCTTCAACTTCTCTGCGTGGAACAATCAAGTTTGAACGGATTTTAACATCAAGCATCATATTGATTGTTTGCATCATTTGCAGCTGCTCACGCCCTTCTTCAATCGTGTACCCAGAACTGGTGAATATCTGTTCTAATTCTTCTGCTGATAGATTATGTTCACGTTGTATTTGTGCAAGATATGCATCAATTGATTCTTCATCTTGAGGAAGGTTATGTTTTTTTGCATCAAGCAATACTTCTCGTTCAAAAACAAGATCTTCTTTTGTACGGAATCCGCCACCAAGGCTTGGACGGTCTATATCTGATTTGGTAATTATTTCTACGTCTTGTCCGTAGACTACAACTTCAATCTGATCGAGTAAAATAAGGTTCGACGTATCAAAAACTTCAACTTCTTCCGCTACAAGAACTGATGATGCAATTAAAAAGAATACTAATATGCGTGTTTTCATACTGTTTCCATCGTTGTTTAAATTATCTTCATTACGCATATTAGTATAGCTCATTTACGACATCTCATAAACAGTGAGTTTATTTGAAATAACTTTCATCAACTTCAACATTGTATTCTTTTTTGAGCTCGTCTATTTTTTCATCTACATATTTTGGAAGTTTTATTTTCTTTATATAACTTTCAATGTCGTGCCTGCGCTCCTCATACGACCCGTCAGCATCAGAACATCTTTCTTGATAGAAAGCTTTCATTTCATCTTCTGATACAGGAATCTCTACACTTTCACGAAAAATCTCTCTGTGCAACCTATGCATAGCTCGATCTAATCGTTTTTGGTATTCAATTGGTTCACGCATCTTATAAGACAGTGCATATTCTTCAACAACTTTATCCATAATTAGACCTTTCATGCAATTGCGCACAAAAGCTTCTGAATCAAAATATTCACGATCAGTTTCAGATCCCAACTGAGGATCTTTATACCACTCTTCTTTTTCTTTGGTAAGATCTTCGACCGTGATGACCGGCTTACCTTTGAGTGTAACTAAAACTTTATTCTTCATGTTGTTTTACCTAAAATGAGTTTCATCCACAACCACGTCATATTCTTTTTTAAGCACATCAATCTTTTTTGCAAAAAATTCAATGCGTTTATTTTCTTCTAATTCGTCTTTGAGTCTGTCTTTAATATCGTCATAAGGAACGTATTTTGAATCTTGTGGGCCAGTGATTTGATCTTGTGGCACATGCAATGCCGGTATTGCATCTTTGTGTTCTTCGTAGAAAGATTTTACTTCATCATCTGATAGAGTAATTGCTTGGCCTTCTCTAAAAAAATCTGCCTGAGTTATGTTGTGATCAGCAATATATTGTGCAACAAGTTTTTGACTAATCAAACCTTCCAAAATATTGCGATCAATTTCTTGTGCATTCATATATGCCAAAGCTTGCCTCAAGCGTGGATTTTCTGATAAAAATTTTTCTCTTTCTACAATCAAATCTCCAACCGTAATTATTGGATTGCCTTTGAGTGTGACTAAAACTTTATTATCCATTCAAATTCCTTTGTTACTAAAAAAAGGGGAGCATACGCTCCCCCTATTCACGATTATGTTATTCTATTATTATGCAAGTCGCTTTTCTTGGGCATCTTGTACAGGTGCAGCGCTCGCCATAGCACCGGTTGGCATTGCTCCTTGTTCCGGAGCTTCTTCAAGTTTAAAGTAATCTTCGTTTACTTCAACTCCGTATTGCGATCTGAGAGCATTGATTTCTTTTTCAAAAATTTCAACGCGCTTATTTTGCTCTAATTCTTGTTTAAGTTTATCTTTGATTTGTTCATATGGAATAAACTTCGGCTCTTCTTTTGCTGTAGCATTAATAACCCAGAATGTTCCATTGGCATCCACCAACTCAACTGAAGGTACCGTTTTGATGGCAGCAATCTTATCGCGTAACACTTCATCAATACCGATACTTTGATTATTTACCAACTTAAAGTCTCTAATCTTTGCAGTAAGACCGTCATCTTGTGCTACTTTTTTAAATCCGCCTGGTGCTGTTTTTACTCGTGCAACAAATGCACGTGCTGCTGCACCATCTCCAAATTCAATACCAGTTGCTGCAACACCACCTTGTGATATCATAACACCGCGTAACTTGTCTTTATTTGCATCATAAAATGCTCTTACTTCTGAATCTGGCACAGAAACTGCTTTTTGTTCGCTGAAGAATTTTGAGTTAAGCATGCGCTCCATTGATTCGCACAAATCTTTTAATTCAGCTTTGTACGCTGCACTTGCGTTAATACCATTGGAAACAATGTATTCATCAACAATCTTTTGGTGAATCAAACCTTCCAACATATTACGATCAAATGCTTTAGGATCCATAAAGGCTAAGGCTTGTTTGATTTGAGGATTTGCTTTGAGAAATTTTTCTTTTTCTAGTTCCAAACTATCTGTAGTAATGGCAGGAGCACCTTTCATGGTCACCAAAACCTCACCAGTCATTGGTACTCTATTTGCAGTACTGCTATTTTCAGTTTGGTTTTGGGCACTACCGCCCTTAAACATATCTGTACACCCTGGTAAAAATGAAAGTGTTGCAATAACA
>Ga0207695_10002484_pt1 | contig 27149 bp, 21 predicted proteins | sample KBSC54metaG_FD_184354 | JGI IMG/M metagenome (GOLD analysis project Ga0207695, IMG submission 184354) | Corn rhizosphere microbial communities from Kellogg Biological Station, Michigan, USA - KBS C5-4 metaG (SPAdes) (version 2) | ecosystem: Host-associated > Plants > Roots > Rhizosphere > Soil...
GCGAGAAGCCGCGGATCTGCGGGACGCCGAAGGGGCTGCCCTTCAGGAGATAGCCGGTCACGGTCTGCTTGCCGCCGCCGCCCACCGCCACCGGCGCGGCCAGCGGCAGGCCCAGCGAGCGGGCGATCGCAAGGTCGATGACCGCGTACTTGTCGCCGGTGTCGAGCACGAACCACAGCGGCCGGCCCGAAACGGTCACGCGGATGAAGATCGTCCGGTTCACCGATTGGAAGGGCAGCACCACGTCGCCCCGCCGGGCCTCGGCGGCGTGGGCGCCGGAGGCGATCGCCGCCAGCGCCAGCGCCAGGGCGCAGGCGGCCCGTCGCAACGGAGCCATGGATTGCCGCATGACGACGCCCTCCCGGTCTTGCCCCCACAGATACCGAGGCGGCGCGAAAGGGTTACAGGCCCGCTAGCCGAGGATTTCGGTGCGCACCCGGCGGCTGAGGCGGAAATAGAAGACCCAGGCCACGACGGCGAGCAGCAGCACGGCGGCGACCACCTGCGCCTGCCCGGGAAGGCTGAGCCAGTGGACGCGGACGCGCCCGCCGCCGACCTCGAAGCTGAAGCCCACGGAAACCGCGTTCAGCGTCAGCGTCGAGGCGATGGCGAGCAGGACCCGCTGCCAGGCCAGCACCGCCTTCGCGCGCCCGAGCGCCGCCTTCTCGCCGCCCGGCTCCGGCCGCGGCGCGACCGCCGCCTCGAAGGCCTGCAGCGCCGCGGCGTCACGCCGCGCGGCGGCCTCGAAGCCCGGGTGGGCGCCGAAGTAGGCGTCCACGAGCGCGTGGGTGTCGCGGCTGGCCTCGCCGGAGAAGTAGGCCGGGAGCAGGTCCCTGACGACATCCTCGGTGATGTTCATGGTTCCTCCGTTCGGGTCGTTTCGCCCGGGGCGTCCAGGGCCCGCAGCAGCCTCAGCCGGGCGCGGTGCACCTTGACCTTGGCCGCGCCGACCGACAGGCCGAGCGCCTGTGAAATCTGCTCGTAGGACATCTGGTCGTGCGCCCGCATGAGCAGGGCCGTCCGGTCGCCCTCGGACAGCCGCCGCATGGCGGTCAGGGCGAGATCGAGGCTGGAGCGGTCCTCCGCCTGCCGCTCGGGCGAGGCGCGGGTGTCGGCGATGTCCTCGCCGAGCGGGTCGTCGCGGCGGGTCCGCCGCCGCCAGTCCCGATGCAGGTTCCGCGCGATGGTGAACAGGTAGGCCTTGACGGTGTCCTGGCGGATGCGGCCGTGCGCCGTCCAGGCGCGGGCGAAGGTCTCCGACGTCAGGTCCTCGGCCACGAAGGGGTCGGCGCAGAGACCGAGCGCGAAACGCCGCACATCGGGCGCATAGCGGTCGTAGAGTTCGCGGAACTCGGTGGCGCCCGGCGTCATGGGGCTAGATAGCCGCCTGGTCATGAAAAGTTACAGCGGCCCGCCGTCGCGTTGCCTCCTCACGCGGCCCGTGTAGTGTCTCGGCTCCTGTCGGATGGAGGGTGGGTCTTGAGCGTGAAGAATTGGGTCCTGGCGAGCGCGGCGGCGGCGGCGATCGCGGGCATGTCGCAACCGGCCATGGCGGCCGGCGCGGGCAAGGCCAGGTTCGGCGCCTGGGGCTACGACACCGCCTCCATGGACGCCTCGGTCAAGCCGGGCGACGACTTCTTCAAATATGTGAACGGCGGCTGGGACAAGCGCGTCCAGATCGCCCCGGACAAGACCTCCGCGGGCGTGGACGACATCCTGGCCGACGAGGCCGAGCGCCAGGTCCGCGACATCGTCGAGCGGCTGGCCAAGGACCCGGCCAAGGCGGGCCCGGCCGGCCAGCGGGTCGGCGACTTCTACGCCGCCTGGATGGACGAAAAGGCCCTCGAGGCGAAGGGCGTGGCGCCGCTGAAGCCCTATCTGGCGAAGATCGCGGCGGTGAAGGACAAGGCCGGCGTCGCGCGGCTGTTCGCCGAGACCGGCTATGAGAGCCCGGTCAATGTCGGCATCAATCCCGACCTGGACGATCCGACGCGCTATGTGGTGGGCGTCGGCCAGAGCGGCCTGGGCATGCCCAACCGCGACTTCTACCTGCGCGAGGGCCCCAAGTTCGACGCCTACCGCAAGGCCTATCGCGACTATGTCATCAAGATCCAGACCCTGGCCGGCATCAGGAACGCCGCCGCCAAGGCCGACGCGATCATCGCCCTCGAACACCGGATCGCCGAGGCGCACTGGGCGCCCGAGCGGACCCGCGACATCGAGCAGATCAACAATCCGATGACGGTGGCCAAGCTGCAGGCGCTCTCGCCGCAGTTGCCGTGGCCGGCGATGCTGGCCCACGCCGGCCTGGGCGCGCCCGCCAAGGTGCTGGTCATCGAGCCCAGCGAGGTGAAGGCGGCCGGCGAACTGCTGGCCTCGACGCCGCTCGCGGTGTGGAAGGACTATCTGGCCTACCACTTCATCCGCACCCACGCGGCCTACCTGCCGCACGCCTTCGACCAGGCGAACTTCGACTTCTTCTCGCACACCCTGCGCGACGTGCCCCAGCAGCGCGACCGCTGGAAGCGCGGCGTCCAGCTGGTCAACCGCAACCTGGGCGAGGAGGTCGGCAAGATCTATGTGGCCGAGCACTTCCCGCCGGAAGCCGAGACCCAGACCGCCGAGCTGATCGCCAACCTGACGGCGGCCTACGGCGACCGGTTCGCCAAGGCCCAGTGGATGGACGATCCGACCCGCAAGGCGGCGCTGGTGAAGCTGTCGACCTTCGATCCGCGGCTCGGCCACCCGAAGAAGTACATCGACTACTCGGCCCTGAAGGTCGACCGGCATGACCTGTTGGGCAACGCCGTGCGGGCCGAGAAATTCCAGTGGAACCTGGAGCTGTCGCGCTATCCGAAGCCGGTGGACCGGGGCCTGTGGAACATGGTCCCGCAGGAGGTCAACGCCTACTACAACCCGCTGGCCAACCAGATCACCTTCCCGGCCGCGATCCTGCAGCCGCCCTATTTCGACCCCAACGCCGATCCGGCCGCCAACTACGGCGGCGAGGGCGCGGTGATCGGCCACGAGATGGGTCACGGCTTCGACGACCAGGGCCGCCATTTCGACGAGAAGGGCAAGGTCCGCGACTGGTGGACCGCCGATGCGGCCAAGGCCTTCGGGGCGCGCGCCGCGGTGCTGGGCGCGCAGTTCGACACCTACGAGCCGGTGCCGGGCACCCACATCAACGGCAAGCTGACCATGGGCGAGAACCTGGGCGACCTGGGCGGGCTGGAAGCCGCCTACGCCGCCTGGCGGCGCTATGTGGCCAAGCACGGCGAGCCGGCGGTGATCGACGGCATGACCGGCGACCAGCGCTTCTTCATCGCCTACGCCCAGTCCTGGCAGAACAAGGTGCGCGAAGGGGCGCTGCGCCAGCAGCTCTTGTCCAACCCGCACAGCCCGGCCGAGTACCGGGTGAACGGCATCGTGCGCAACGTCGACGCCTGGTACGCCGCCTTCAACGTCCAGCCCGGCGACAAGCTCTACCTGCCGCCGGAGAAGCGCGTCCACATCTGGTGAAAAACTCCTCTCCCGACCCTCTCCCGACCCTCTCCCGACCCTCTCCCTCTCGAGCTCCGCTCGGGGGAGAGGGGGACTAGGTTGGTGACTCAATTATTTGGCCCGTCATTCCCGGCCTTGTGCCGGGAACCCATGATCGCAGTCGGTGCAGACAGATCAGGGGCGCCGCCGCGGCTTCCAAGTCATCACGGAGTTCATGGGTTCCCGGCACAAGGCCGGGAATGCCGAAGAAAAAGTACTAAAATTACAATGCGATGGTTGGGTTTTCACCCTACGCCTGCCGGCCCAGCAGCGGGTCGCTGAGGCTGGGCTTGCCGTCCTCGCCGTGGCCGGCGAAGCGGCGCTGGAAGCTGGGGGCTTCGGCGCAGGTGACGATCAGGTCGTACCAGTTGTGACTGGCCCCGATGTCCCAGACGTCGATGACCGCCGCGCCAGGGGCAAGGCGATGCAGGCGCGGCGGAGTGTTCAGGTAAGCGGCCGGTGAAACCTCCAGGGTCAAAGGGGTCGCTCCCTCGTTGTGAAGCGCAACGCGCAGGCCGCCGTGGCTCGCTTCGAACCAGGCGTTCGCCTCCGGGACATGGGCCTGCTCCGGATGCCACTCGCCGCGAAACTGGCGCAGGTACCCGTTCGGTCCATAGATCGCGAACGCGTAGGGTCCGGAATCCATCTTGAGGAGATCGGTCAGATATCCGCCGGGGCCGACGGTGTAGAACATCGGCTCTCCCCCGCCGGGACGGTAGAGATGGAGAACCACGCCGGCGCCGCCATAGCTTGCCGCGGTGAGTTCCATTCCCTCGGGGCGCCGATGGGTATTGACCTGGAACTGATAGGGCAGCGCCCGCGCCGGGCGCTGGCCGGGCTCCTGGCGGGGCAGGGGCTCGGCGGCCGGCGGCGCCTTGGGGAAGGGCAGCGCCTTGGCCTTCTGGGCGCGGGCCGGCAGGGCCTGGGCGTCGGGCAGGGGCGGGGCCTTGGCGTTGGGGGTCTTGAAGTCGAAGACGCTGGTCAGGTCGCCGCAGACGGCGCGGCGCCAGGGCGTGATGTGCGGCTCCATCACCCCGAAGCGGGCCTCCAGGAAGCGGATCACCGAGGTGTGGTCGAAGACTTCCGAATTGACGAAGCCGCCCTTGGTCCAGGGCGAGATCACGATCATCGGCACGCGGGGACCCAGGCCCACGGGCTCGCCATGGTAGTCCTCGCCGGTGGTGGGCGCCGTGCTCTTGCCCAGGGCCGCGCCGACCGGGGGGATGGGCGGCGGGACGTGGTCGAAGAAGCCGTCGTTCTCGTCGTAGTTCAGGATGAACACCGTCTTGGCCCAGACCTTGGGATTGGACGCCAGCGCCGCGACCAGCCGGGCGATCAGATAGGCGCCGTCCGACGGCGTCGCGCTGGGATGCTCGGAGAGCTGGTAGGACGGCACGATCCAGGAGACCTGCGGCAGCCGGTCGGCGGCCACGTCCTTGGCGAACTCGGCGACCAGGTGCTCGCCCTTGGAGGTCTTGGCGTTGGCGGCGTCGGCGCCCGGGACCCAGGCGCGGCCGCGCTGGTAGAGCACCGAGTCCGGGCCGATGCCGCGGAAGGCCTTGAAGTAGGCCAGGCCGTTGTCGCCGTAGTTGTCGTACTCCTGGTAGACGCGCCAGGAGACGCCGGCCGCCTGCAGCCGCTCGGCGTAGGTGGGCCAGGCCAGCCCCTTGAACTCCGGGGAATCCTCGGCCGGATTGGCGTTGTTGTTCTTCTCCTCCGGGGGGTTGTCGACGACGATCTTCGAGCTGTCCCCGGCCGCCAGCCCGCTGGTGCCGCTGAACAGGAACAGCCGGTTCGGATTGGTCTGGGAGAAGATCGAGCAGTGGTAGGCGTCGCAGACCGTGAAGGCGTCGGCGAGCGCGTAGTAGAACGGCAGGTCGGCGCGGGTGAAGTAGCCCATGGTCAGCGGCGTCTTGGCCGGGATCCAGGCGTCGTGATGCTTCCAGCGCGCGTGGCTGCCCTTCCAGCTATGGTCCAGGCTGAACATGGTCTCGGCGCGGGTGGCGCTGGTGTCGAGATGGAACGGGCTGACGGTGGCGACCCCGTCCTTGGCCGGCTGGCGCCAGACCGGCTGGCCGCTGGGCAGGTCGATGGGCCGGGGATCGCCATAGCCCCGGACGCCCCGCAGGGTCCCGAAATAATGGTCGAACGAGCGGTTCTCCTGCATCAGGATGACCACGTGCTCGACGTCGCGGATCGTGCCGGTGACCCGGTTGGCGGGGAGCGCCAGCGCCCGGGCCACGTCCGGCGGCAGGGCCGCGGCGCCCAGCGCGGCGCCCGCGGCCAACTGCAGGAAGGCCCTGCGATCGCTCGGTGTCCTGGTCATGCCGCCTCTGCGCCCCCTGCGCTTCACCGCCGCCGACAATAGCCGAACTCCGGCCGGGCGCCGAAAAACTCGCAAGCCATACCCTATCGATCCAATAGGATTTCGACGGGCGAGCGTTGGGCTGGCCTCTCGTTATGTAGTTGAGCTACATAACGCTGCGAGCGGACGAACGACGGGGCTATGGACATGCGCATGGAGTCGCGGGCGGGGCGCCGCCTGTTGCTGGCCACAGTCAGCCTGAGCCTGATATGCACGGCGGCGGCGGCCAGGCCGCGGCACGCCAAGGCCGCGCCGGATCCGCGCGACGCCGAGATCCAGGCGTTGAAGGATCAGGTGCAGGCGCTGTCCGCCAAGGTCGACAGCCTGGCGGCCCGCGCCGCCGAGCCTGCGCCACCCGCGTCGGCGCCCGCGCCGCCGCCTCCGCCGCCCGCCCCGGTGGCGGTGATCCAGACCCCGGCGCCGGCGTCCTTCCCCACGGCCGGCGGCGCCACGATCGTGGCCGGCAAGCCTTCCATCCAGAGCGCCGACGGCCGCTTCACCGCCAACCTGCACGGCGTCATGCAGTTCGACGCCGCCGACTACCAGCAGCGCACGCCGGGCCCGATCACCGCCGACTTCCGCCGGGGCGCGGCGCCCGCCGACACCGCACATGCGCGGGACCTGAACTCCGGCACCAATTTCCGCCGCGCCCGGCTGGGCGTCGACGGCAAGGCGTTCGGCGACTGGGACTACAACATCCTGTGGGAGTTCGGCGGGGCGGGCGAGGAAGACGCGGGGCACATCCAGGAACTGTGGATCCAGTACTCGGGCCTGAAGCCCTTCCACGCCCGGATCGGCGCCTTCGCGCCCTCCGTCGGCCTGCAGGACCAGGGCTCGACCAACGGCATGCTGTTCCTGGAGCGCGCGGCCTCGGCCGACATCGCCCGCGGCCTGGCGGGCGGCGACTTCCGCGAAGGCGCCGAGATCTGGGCCGCCACCGACTGGTGGTACGCCAACGCCGCGGTCACCGGCCGCGTGGTGGGCGTGGTCAACTCCCAGGCCACCGGCGTCAGCCAGCCCTTCGACAGCCAGCTGGGCTTCATCGGCCGCCTCGGGTTCCTGCCGATCAAGACCGACGACGCCATGCTCGAGGTGGGCGTGCACGGCAGCTACGTCGACCGGCCGGCCGATGCGCTGGGCCCCGACGCCGCGGCGGGCGCCGCGCGCTATGCGATCACCCTGCAGGAGCGGCCGGAGCTGCGCGTCGACGGCACGCGGCTGATCTCCACGGCCGGCATCAACGCCCGCCACGCCATCCACTGGGGCTTCGAGGCCTCCGGCGAGATCGGCGCGCTGTTCGTGCAGTCGGAATACGACCACTACGAGATCGAGCGCATGGGCGCGGCGCCCGGCGTGGGCGACCCGGACTTCCACGGCTACTACGTGGAAGGCTCCTACATCCTGACCGGCGAGAAACACCGCTTCAACGCCGCCAACTGGGCCTGGGACGCGCCCGGCGTGAACCACCCCTTCAGCCTCGCCGACGGGACGTGGGGGGCGTTCGAGCTCGCCGGCCGCTACTCCGACGTGGACCTGAACTATCACGCGGGCCCGCCCGGAACGGCCCCGGCCGCCGACGCCGTGCGCGGCGGCGAGCAGAAGATCTGGTCGGGCGGGGTCAACTGGTACCCCAACACCTTCGTGCGCTTCATGCTCGACTATCAGGACGTGAAGATCGAGCGCCTGTCGCCGTCGGCCGCCACCTTCTCCACACCCACGGGTGTGGAGATCGGCCAGCACTACCACGTGATCGAACTGCGCTCGCAATTCGCCTTCTGACCGGAGCCCGATCCCGATGATCACCCGACGCGCGCAGCTCATCGGCCAGGCGCTGGCCGCCCTCCTGGGCCCCCGCGCGGCGCTCGCGGGCGAGACCCAGGTGGCGGTGGCCGCGAACTTCACCGAGCCCGCCAAGGAGATCGCCGCGGCGTTCAAGGCCGCGACCGGCCATAGCGCCAGCTTAAGCTTCGGCTCGTCGGGCCAGTTCTACGCCCAGATGGCGCACGGGGCGCCCTACGAGGTCTTCCTCTCCGCCGACGCCGACCGGCCGGCCGCCGCCGAGCGCGACGGTCTGGGGGTCGCCGGCACGCGGTTCACCTATGCGGTCGGCCGGCTGGTCCTCTACTCCAGGACGCCGGGCCTGGTGGACGGGGCGGGCGCGGTGCTGGGCGGCGGAAAATTCAGCAAGCTGGCGATCGCCGATCCGGCCGCGGCGCCCTACGGCGCAGCCGCCGTGCAGACCCTGCAGAAGCTCGGCGTCTATGGCGCGGTGAAGCCGAAGATCGTCATGGGCGGGTCGATCACCCAGGCCTTCCAGTTCGTCGACACCGGGGCGGCGGAGCTGGGCTTCGTGGCCTATTCGCAGGTGATCAACCTCAGCGGCGGCTCGCGCTGGCTGGTCCCGGCCGCGGATCATGCGCCGATCAACCAGCAGGCGGTGCTGCTCTATCCCGGCGCCAGCAACCCGGCGGCCAAGGCGTTCCTGGCGTTCCTGAAGGGGCCGGCCGCCGTCGCGATCATCAAGACGTACGGCTACGAGGTGCGATAGGGCGTGGGCGAGGTTGTCTGGACCACACTGCGGCTGGCCGGCCTGACGACGGCGCTGCTGCTGATCCTGGCCACCCCCATCGCCTGGTGGCTGGCGCGGCGGCGCGCCTGGTGGAAGGAGATCGTGGCGGCCGTCACCACCCTGCCGATCATCCTGCCGCCCTCGGTGCTGGGCTTCTACCTCTTGATCGCCATCGCCCCGCAGAGTCCGCTGATGACGGCGCTGCATCCGTTCGGCGTCCGGACGCTGGCCTTCACCTTCCAGGGCCTGGTGATCGGCTCCATGGTCTATTCCCTGCCCTTCGCGGTGCAGCCGATCCGCAACGCCTTCGAGGCCATGGGCCCCCGTCCCATGGAGGTGGCCGCGACGCTTAGGGCTACGCCGTTGGACGCCTTCTTCACCGTCGCCCTGCCGCTGGCCCGGCGCGGCTTCCTGACCGCCGCCATCCTGGTCTTCGCCCACACCATCGGCGAGTTCGGCGTGGTGCTGATGATCGGCGGATCGATCCCCGGCAAGACCGAGGTGATCTCGGTGCGCATCTACCAGCTGGTGGAGAGCCTGCAGTACGGCGAAGCCCACAAGCTGGCGGCGGGCGTGGCGGCCTTCTCGTTCCTGGCGCTGCTCGGCCTCCTGCTGGTCGATCGGCGGACCGACGAGGCCGTGCGATGAGCGTGTCCGTCACCGCAGGTGTCGGGGGCCAGTTCTGCGGAACGATCGGCGGCTTCGCGCTGGACGCAGAGTTCAGCCTCGCGCCCAGCGGCGTCACGGCGCTGAGCGGGCCGTCGGGCTCCGGCAAGACCACCCTGCTCCGTTGCATCGCCGGCCTGACGCGGCTGCCCGGAAGTCTCCATGTCGGCGACGAGGTCTGGCAGGACCCGGCCAGGTTCCTGGCGCCGCACCGCCGCGCCGTCGGCGTGGTGTTCCAGGAGGCGAGCCTGCTGGCCCACCTGTCGGTGCGCGGCAACCTGACCTATGGGGCCAGGCGGACCCCCGCCAGGGCGGAGGTCGGCTTCGACGACACGGTGGACCTGCTGGGCCTCGCGCCGCTCCTCACCCGGTCGGTCGCCAACCTTTCCGGGGGCGAGCGGCAACGCGTGGCGCTCGGCCGGGCGCTGCTCTCGCAGCCCCGCCTGCTGCTGATGGACGAGCCGCTCTCCAGCCTGGACGCCGGCGCCAAGGCCGAGATCCTGCCCTACCTGGACCGGCTGCACCGGGCCCTGGCGATCCCGGCGCTCTACATCAGCCATGACGCCGGCGAGATCGCCCGCCTGGCCGACCATGTGCTCTACATGCGCGAGGGACGGATCGTCGCCGATCCCGGCGAGCCGCGGACGGTGACGCTGGAGGGGCTCGACGCCGCCTCGCGGGACGGGCTGGCGCTCGCCGCCCTGCGCGCCGGCTTGCGCCCGCTCGCCTGACCGCGAGCGTTTTCCGCAAGCCTGAGGTCAACCAAGGTGGAGCTGCCGCGTTGGGCAGCGATGACCCTGTCCCAGGCCTCACGATCCGCCCCCCGATCCGCCCTTCGGCCCGCCCCTCGGCCCGCGCGACGCGCCGCCGCGATGGGCGCCGCCCTCGCAACCCTGTTGCTCGGCGCCTGCCAGCGCCAGGCCCTGCCCGACGGCGCGATCGGCAGCCGCGACGTGCAATATGCGCTGAAGGTCCTGGGCGACGCGCCGGCCCAGGGCTTCGCGCCGGGATCCTTCGGCGAGCCGCGGGTGAGCGGGCTCTGGACCGCCAAGGGGCGCGCCGACCCGACCCGCGACCGCCAGCTGCACGACGCCCTGATCGCCTATGCCCTGGCCGAGCACGGCCTGCGCATCCCGCGCCGCGCCTTCCTGCCGGAGTGGGGCCTGAAGCCGGCCGCCTATGACGCCGAGGGGACGCTGCGCCAGGCGATCCAGGCCGGGCGGTTCCGCGAATGGCTGGACAGCCAGGCGCCGACCTCGGACCGCTACCGCGCCCTGCAGGCCGGCTATGCGCGCTATCTCCAGCTCGCGGCGGCGGGCGGCTGGCCGCGCCTGGCGGCCGGACCGGCGCTGAGGCCCGGCGCCCGCGGCCCGCAGGTCGCGCTGCTGCGCCAGCGGCTGGCCGCCGAAGACCCGCAGGTCGGCGACGCCGCGGGCGGGACCTACGATGCGCCGCTGGCCGCCGCGGTCTCGCGCTTCCAGGCCGCCCACGGCCTGCCGCCCACCGGCGCGGTGGACGCGGCCACTCTGCAGGAGCTGAACGTGCCGGCCGACGCCCGCGCCGCGCAGATCCGCGCCGACCTGGAGCGGCTGCGCTGGCTGCCGCGCGACGAGCCGGCGACCCGCGTCGACGTCAACACCGCCGCGGCGACCTTCGACTATTTCGTCGAGGGCAGGCCCGCGATGCACATGCTGGCCGCCGCCGGCAAGCCGGGCGACGAGACGCCGATCCTGACCTCGGCGATCGATTCGGTGGTCCTGAACCCGCCCTGGAACGTGCCCGACACCATCGCCAAGGACGAGCTGATGCCGAAGGAGGCGGCCCAGCCCGGCTATCTCGCGGCCCACGGCTTCACCCAGGCCGACGACGGCCAGGGCGGCCTGCGGCTGGTGCAGCAACCGAGCGGCGAGAGTGCGCTCGGGCTCGTGAAGTTCAACTTCCCCAATTCCTATTCGGTCTACCTGCACGACACCCCGTCGAAGGCCGCCTTCGAGCGCAGCCGGCGCGCGGTGAGCCACGGCTGCGTGCGCCTGGAACAGGCGGTCGCCTTCGCCAAGGTGCTGCTGTCGGCCGAGGCGGGCTGGTCGGCCGACCGCGTCGACCAGGCCATCGCCTCGGGGCAGACGATCGAGGTGAAGCTGACGCGGAAGGTCCCGGTCAGGCTGCTCTATCTGACGGCCTATCCGGAGGGCGGGCGGATCGCCTTCCGGCCGGATGTCTACGGCTGGGACCGGAAGGTGCTGCAGCTGCTGGACGCGCCGCCGCGCGCCGGAACGGTCGCCCAGGCGCAGGCGCCGAGCGATGGCTAGGGACTGGCCGCGGCGGCGGCGTCCTCGGGACCCACGGTGACGAACCTGTGGCTGAGCCGCGCGCCCAGCAGCAGCATGATCAGCCCGCCCGCCATGACCACGCCGGCGTGCAGGGCCCAGAACTGGCTGGCGGTGAGGGTCTCGTAGAGCGAGCCCATGCGGCCGCTGATGGTGCTGCCGAGGAATATCGAAAGCGAGTAGACGCCGATCATCGTGGCGTTCACCGGCGCCGGCGCGGCGCGGGAGAACAGCGCCGTCATGGTGGGGGCGAAATAGAGCCAGCCGAGGTTGGAGGCGAAGTGGAAGGCCACGGCCCACAGGATCGGCGTGCGGCCGTGGGCGTCGAGGACGAGCGGAGCGGCCGCCAGCCAGAGCGTCGAGACGCCGAAGATGAAGCAGCCGATGGCCGCCTTGATGAACTCGTTGGGCTCGTGGCCGCGCGAGGCCTGCCAGCGCCAGAACAGCAGCATCGGCGGCAGGCAGACGAAGGGCGACAGGCCGTCCAGCGCCTGCAGCCAGGGCACCGGGATGGTGAAGGTCCCGACCTGCAGCTCGACGTGGTCGCGGACCCAGAGGTTGTAGGTGTTCCAGACCTGGCTCTGGGCGACCCAGAAGCCGGCGGCCACCGGCACCAGGAGCAGCAGCCGCCCCACCAGGCGCCGCTCGGCCGGGCGCAGAGCCGCGCGTGCGGCGCGGGCGGCGCGCGGGACCTCCGGCGCGAGCTGGCCCTGGCCCAGCAGGTAGATGACCAGGCCTAGCAGCATGCCGAAGCCCGCGAAGGCGAAGGCCACGTGCCAGCCGAACGCCTTGCCCAGGGCCCCGGTCGCCACCGGCGCGATGAAGGCGCCCAGGTTGATCATCGAGGCGTAGAGCTGGAAGGCCACGACCCGGCGGCGGTCGGCCGGCGGATAGAGCTCGCCCACCTGCGGCTGGAGGTTGCCGCGGAAGCAGCCGGCGCCGGCGATGAGGAACAGCATGGCCAGCAGGAACGACTGGTCGAAGGCCATGCAGAAGTGGCCGGCGGTCATCGAAAGCGCGCCCAGCGCCACGGTGCGCCGCCGTCCCAGCACCCGGTCGCCCAGCCAGCCGCCGATCACCGGGGTGACGTAGACGAAGCCGATGTAGAGCCCGAACACCTGGGTCGCCAGGCCCTGGGTGGTGAGCCGTCCGAAGACGCTCTCGACCACCGTGCGGAAGCCCGCGAAGCCGACGATCTTCTCGACGTGGCCCGGGAGGAAGAGCTGGCCCACCATGTAGAGGGTCAGCAGCGCCTGCATCCCATGGAAGGAGATGCGCTCCCAAAGCTCGGTGCCCGCCAGCACGACGAGGCCGCGCGGATGGCCGAAGACCTCGCCGTTTGGCGTGGTCGCATGGTCGCCCGTCGTTGTGGTCATGCGGCCCCCGCGGAAGCCCGGAGCCTAGGCAGGCTCCGGCGGCGGTGGCAACCGCGGAACTGACGCGCGCCTGCGCGGCGTCAGACCTCCAGCCGGTCGTCCGGGCGGGCGGCGATGGCGTAGAGGGCGGGCATCAGGAAGACGCTGATCAGGAGGCGGGTGAACAGGCCCGCGACGATGACCAGGGCGAACGGCCGCTGGGAGTCGGTGCCGACCCCGGTCGCCAGAGCGGCCGGGAGCAGGCCCACCGCCGCCACCAGGGCCGTCATCATGATCGGGCGGAGCCTCAGGATGGCGCCCTCGCGAATGGCCTCGGCCACGGGGACGCCGTCGCGGCGCAGCTCGTTGACGTAGGAGATGTAGACCACCGCGGTCTGCACCGAGACCCCGAACAGGGCGAGGAACCCGATGCCCGAGGACACCGAGAACGGCGTGCCGGTAAGCCAGAGCGCCAGGATGCCGCCCACCGGCGCCGACAGGATCACGCCGGCGAGCGTGATGAACGGGAACTTGAAGTTCGCATAGAGCGTGAAGAGCAGCATGAAGATCAGGAAGAGGGTCAGCGGCAGGATCAGCTTCAGCTGGTCGCGCGAGGCGGTGTACTCGGTGTAGTCGCCGCCCCAGTCGGCGCGATAGCCGCGCGGCAGGACGACCTTCTGATCGACCTGATGCATGGCGTCCTCCACCGCGGCCGCGAGGCTGCGGCCCTCGACGGAGAACTGGACGCCGATGTAGCGGGAGTTGTCCTCGCGGTAGATGAAGGCCGCGCCGCTGGTCACCCCGATGTCGGCGAATTCCTTCAGCGGGATCTGCTGGCCCCCCGGGGTGGCGACCAGGATGGCGCCGATCTTCTCAGGGGTGTCGCGGTACTGCTCCTCGAGGCGCACGACCAGGTCGAACTGTTTCTCGCGCTGCACCACCTGGGTGGCGACGTCGCCGCCGATGGCGGCCTGCACGAGCGCATTGATGTCGGCGACGTTGACGCCGTAACGGGCGATCCTGGCGCGGTCGACCTTGATGGTCAGGCTGGGCTGGCCGAGCTCCTGGACCAGGGTCACGTCCTTGACGCCCCGCACATGGCCAAGGACCTGCTTGATCGCCTTGCCCTTGGTCTCCAGCGTCTTGAGATCGGGACCGAAGACCTTCACGGCGAGCGCGCTCTTCAGGCCCGTCTCGGCCTCGTCGACGGCGTCCTGCGCGGGCTGGGTGTAGTTGAAAGTGATGCCCGGGAAGGCCTCCAGCTTCTTGTTGATGGCCGCGATCAGCTGGGCCTTGTCGTGGTAGGGACCCCGCCACTGCGCATAGGGCTTCAGCCCCACGAAGAACTCGACGTTGAAGAAGCCGGTGGGATCGGCGCCGTCGTCCGGCCGGCCGAGCTCGGAGGCGACCGTCGTCACCTCCGGGAAGGTCTTCAGGATCGCGCGCACCTTGGGCGCCACCTTGGCGGCCTCGTCGAAGGAGATGGTGTAGGGCATGGTCGCCCGGACCCAGAGCGCGCCCTCGTCGAGCTGCGGCATGAACTCGGCGCCGACCAGGGGGGTGATCAGGAGGGTGACGGCCAGGATGGCGGCCGAAACCCAGACCGTCCCCCAGCGGTGTTTCAGGCAGAAATCGAGGCCTCTGGCGTAGCGGGCCTTCAGCCATTCGAAGGGCCGGTTGGTCCGCTCGCGCACATTGCGGCGCATCAGCCAGGCGCAGAGCACCGGCAGCAGCAGGAGCGTCACCAGCAGCGCGCCGATCAGGCCGAAGATCATGGTGTCGGCCATGGGCCGGAAGAGGGCGCCGGAGGGGCCCGACAGGACGTAGATCGGCAGGAAGCTGACCACGATCACCGCCACCGCATAGACCAGCGGACGGTCCACTTCCGCCGCGGCGTCGCGGATGATCTCGTAGAGGGTCGCGGGCTCGCCTTTGCGCAGCGCGATCTGGCGGAAGATGTTCTCGACCATGAAGATCGCGCCGTCGACGAGGATGCCGAAGTCGATCGCCCCGATGGACAGCAGGTTGGCCGACGCCTTCTGGATGTTGAGGCAGGTGAAGGCGAAGAGCAGCGAGAGCGGGATCGTCACCGCCACGATCAACCCGGCGCGGAAGTCGTAGAGGAAGAAGATCAGCATCACGACCACCAGGATCATGCCGCGCAGGAGGTTGCCCTCGACCACCCCGGTGGTGAACCTGATGAGGTCCGTGCGGTCGTAGAACGGCACGATCTTCACGTCCCTGGGCAGGACATGGGTGTTGAGGTCGCGGACCTTGGCCTGGACGCCCTTCAGCACGTCCTGGGTCTTCTCGCCGGTGCGCAGCAGGATCACGCCCTCGACGGCGTCGTCCTGGGTCTCGAACCCGAATTCGCCCAGGCGGGGCGCGATGCCGATGGCCACGCGGCCGACATCCTTGATCAGCACCGGCGCGCCGTTGTGGACGGCCAGGACGACGTTGCCGATGTCCTCGAGCGTCTCCAGGCGCCCGACGCCGCGCACGTAGTAGAACTGCCCGCCCTGGGAATAGAAGCCGCCGCCGGCGTTGGCGTTGTTAGCGGCGAGCGCGGATTCCACCTGGCTGACGGTGAGGCCCACGCCGGCCAGCCTGTTGGGATCGAACAGCACCTGGTACTGCATCTCGCCACCGCCGAAGCCGGAGTCGTCGGCCACCCCGGGGACGGACTTCAGGGCGGGCTCCACCACCCAGTCCTCGAAGGTCTTCAGCTCCATGGGCGAGCGGTCGGTGCTCTGCAGCACGTAGCGGTAGATCAGCCCCGACGGCGAGGTGAGCGGCGAGACCGACGGCTTGACTCCATCGGGCAAGCTCAGGTCGGAGAGGCGGTTGAACACCTCCTGGCGCGCCGCATTGCGGTCGGCGCCGTCGTGATAGGTGATCACCAGGTCCGACAGGCCGTAGAGCGAGATCGAGCGGGTCACCGTTGCGCCCGGCAGGCCGTTCATCTCGATCTCGAAGGGCACGGTGATCAGCCGCTCGACCTCTTCGGAGGTGTGCCCCGGCCACTGGGTGATCAGCTCGACCATCGGCGGCGAGAGGTCCGGGTAGGCGTCCACCGGCAACCGCTGCAGCGACCAGACGCCGACCCCGATCAGGATCACGGTCATGAGCGCCACGAGCCACGGCTGGCGCAGGCCGGCGGTCACCACCCGGTTCATCACCGAGCGGCGCGGCGGCGTGGGCGCGACCGGGGGCGCGACGGGCGGAGCCGCTTCGCTCACTGGCTCTGCATGAACTGCACGAAGAGCCCGCCGTCAGCGACGACGCGGTCGCCGGCCTGCAGGCCGCTGGGGATTTCGAACTGGTCGCCGGTGCGGTCGCCGAGCGTCACCCGCCGGCGCGCGAAGCCGCCGCCAGCCTGGGCCACATAGACGAAGGGCAGGTTCTCGTCGTCGCGCAGGATCGACGACACCGGCGCCAGCAGGCCGCTGCTGGCCTGCCGCGCGTGCAGGCGGACCCGCACGTACATCTGCTTCTTCAGGAGGCCGCCGGGGTTGGCCACGACCACGCGGGCGGAGACCGCGCGGGTGTCGGGGTTCACCAGGGCGGCGATGTTGTCCACCACGCCGGTCAGGCTGGGGGACCCGACGCCGGTCTCGATCTCCGCCGGGTCGCCGACCCTGACCGAGGCCAGGTCCGAGCCGGAAACCTGGGCCATCACCCAGACCTTCGACAGGTTGGCGACGGTGAAGGCCGGGGTGGTCCCGGCCTGCAGGAGTTGTCCCGGGGTGATCAGCTTTTCGACCACGGTGCCGGCGATGGGCGCGCGGATGGCCCCTTCGATGTGGCTGATCGGCCGGCCGGCCTGGATGTCGCGGATCGCCTTGGGGTCGAGCTTCAGGGCCTGCAGGGCCTGCAGCGCGGCGTCGCGGTCGGCGGCGGCGTTGATCGCGTCGGTCTCGGCCTGCTGGGCCTCGCGGGCCGAGACGCCGTTGTGCTGCGCCAGGTCCTTGTCGGCGTCGGCGAGCTGGCGGGTCGTGCGCGCGGTGGCGAGCGCCTTGGCGTAGGCGCTGGTGGCCTGGGCGAAGTCCGAGGAATCGACCATGGCCAGGGCCTGGCCGGCCGCGACCTGCTGGCCGGGCGACACCAGGAGGCGGGTGACCAGGCCCGAGATCGGCGAGGCCACGGCGGTGGACTGGTCGTTGTCGAAATCCACGACGCCGGCCGCCTCGACGGTCTTGTGGAAGTCGGCCCGCGCCACCGTGACGAGGCGGATGTGCTGCAGCTGCGCGGCGGTGAGGGTGACGTTGCGCGGCGTGGCGTCCGCCGCCGGGGCGGCGTCGGGCCTGGAGCCGCAGCCGGCGAGCGCGCCGAGCGCCGTCGCCAGCAGGGCGGCCGCCAAGGTGCGGGAGAACGATCTAGTTCGCATCTATGTCCCTGGCGAGGTCGGCCTTGGCGAGGTCGGGGCGGCGCCACCAGCCGCCGCCCAGCGCCTGGTAGAGGGCGACGGTGTCGGCGAAGCGGGCGGCCTGGGCCTGCACGAGGCCGATGCGGGCCTGCTGATAGGCCTGCTCGGCGCTCAGCAGCGACAGGTAGCTGGCGTAGCCGGCGCGGTACTGCCGCTCGGACAGGTCGAGCGTGGTCCTGGCCGCGTCGGCGGCGGCGGCGGCGGCCTTCAGCCCCTCGGCGTCCTGCTCGATGGCCGCCAGCGTGTCGGCGACGTTCTGGACGGCGGTGAGCACCGCGCCGCGGTACTGCTCCGCCGACTGCTGGTAGGCGGCCTTGGCGGCGCGTTCCTGGTGCAGCAGCGCGCCGCCCTGGAAGATCGGCGCGGTCACCGCCGCGCCCAGGTCCCAGAAGCCCGTGCCCGAGTGGAACACGCGACTGATGGTCAGGGCGGACGAGCCGATGTCGCCGGTGAGCTGGAAGTTCGGCAGCCGATTGGCCTCGGCGACGCCGATGGCGGCGCTGGCGGCGTGCAGGTTGGCCTCAGCCTGCCGGACGTCCGGGCGCTGGGTCACCAGGGCCGAGGGCAGGCTGAGCGGCAGGTCGGCCGGCAGCGTCAGGCTCTCCAGGGTGAAGCGGCGCTCCGGCGCCTCGACCGGGAAGCGGCCGGTCAGGACGGCGATCAGGTCATGCTGCTGCGCGGACTGCTTGAGCAGCGGCGGCAGCGCGGCCTTGGCCTGGGCGAGCTGGCTTTCCTGGGCGGCGAGTTCGAGGCCGCTGGCGTAGCCCTTCGACAGCTGCAGGCGCAGGACCTCGATCATCTTGCCGTTGATGTCGATGAGCTGGCGCGTGGCGTCGATCTGGGCGTTGATCGAGGCGTCCTGGATGGCGGCGTTGGCGACGTTGGTGGTGAGCGTCAGGTCGGCGGCCAGCATCTGGAAGCGCGAAGCCTGCTCCTGGGCCCGGGCGCCTTCGACGGTCCGCCGGGTCAGGCCGAAGACGTCGGGAGCGTAGGAGACGCTGACCTGCGGCGTGAAGAGGCTGTACTGCAGCGCGTTGGTGGCCGGCGTCGGCGCGAGGTCGCCCGACTGCCGGAACCGGGTCGCCGAAAACCCGGCCGTGACGCTGGGGAAGAAGGCGCCGCGCTGGGCGAGCGCGGTCTCGTGGGCCTGGCGCAGCGCCGCCTCGGCCGCCTTCAGGTCGGGATTGGCCTTCAGCGCCTGGGCGATCAGGTCGTTCAGTGGCTGGGAGTGGAACAGCGTCCACCAGTCGCCGGGCAGGTCCGCGCCGGCGGCGAACCGCTGCGCCTGGCCGCCGGCGATCCCCGGGACCGAGGCCGTGGCGGAAGGCGCGCGCGCGGCATAGGCGCCGACGGACGGCGGCGCGGGCGTCTTGAAGTCCGGTCCGACCGCGCAGGCGCCGAGCGCCAGCGCGGCCAGGGCGGCCAGCGCCGGCGACACGTTCCGGGAAGGGGATTCGCAGCCGGCGCGCACTAGGCTCGCGGCGCCTCGCCGGCGACGGCTCTTGTCATGGTCTCACCCGCCCAATCCGAAGCGTGTTGTTATATTATAGCAGCAAAAGCTCAAACGCCTTTCGCGCGGCGGTATGGCCACAAAGAGGTGGCCCGGTTTCAGTCTGCAACAGTGGGCCACGGGCGATTTGACTTAGGTCCGGCGGACCCCGATCTAGGGGCCATGATCGACGACCTCTATTCGGCGAAACTGCTGAAGCTGGCGGCCAACATGCCGCGCGCCGGAAGGCTCGCCGCGCCGGACGCCAGCGCCGAGAAGGTGGCCAAGCTGTGCGGCAGCCGGGTGATCGTCGACGTGGTCGTGGACGGCGACCGGGTGGCCGATTTCGCCCAGGAGGTGAAGGCCTGCGCGCTGGGCCAGGCGGCGGCCTCGGTGCTGGGCGCGAACGTGGTGGGCTCGAGCCTCGCCGAGCTGGAGGCCGCGCACGGTGAGCTTCGCGCCATGCTGAAGGCGGGCGGGCCCGCGCCCGGCGGCCGGTTCGCCGACCTCGCGCTCCTGGAGCCGGTCCGCGACTATCCGGCGCGCCACGCCTCGACCATGCTGGCCTTCGAGGCGGTCACCGACGCGGTGCGGCGCGCGATCGCCGGCTGAACCCTTTTCCGGGGGGCCGATGGCCGGCCGGAAGGTTTCGCTTAACCCCCGATCGTGTTAAGTGGCCGCCCATGTTGACGCCGGCTGACCATCATCGCGCCGCCCCAGCCTCCGCGTTCCACGCGCCGTTCTGCGCGCTTGGGGCCGCGACCGTGCGGGCGGGCGGGCGAACTACGCCCGCCGGCGCGGCTTGATCCACCGCTAGGCGCAGCGTAATCGCTGGGCCCATCCCCGAGATCCCCGTAGCCGGCATGACTCTCTACGAACGCTGCGTCAGAGGCGCGCTCCGCGCCTACAAGCTGACGCTTTCGCCGCTGATCGGGCGGCAGTGCCGGTTCGTTCCGACCTGTTCGGAATACGCCGCCGACGCCCTGATCGGCCATGGCCCGTGGCGCGGGACTGCTCTCGCCGCTCGCAGGCTGTGCCGTTGTCATCCCTGGGGCGGCGGTTCGGGTTTCGACCCGGTCCCGCCCCCGCGCCCAAGGCCCCGCAAGGACATGGACGGCCCGGCGCGCAAGTGGACCTGTGAAACATGATCGACCTGATTTTCCCCGATGGCTCGAAACGCCAGTTCGACGACGGCGTGACGGGCCGGGCGGTGGCCGCCTCCATCGCCCCCTCGCTCGCCAAGCGCGCGGCGCTGATCAAGCTCGACGGCCAGCTCTATGACGTCGAGCGGCCCCTGCCGCACGGCGGCCACTTCGAGATCCTGTCGCGCGACAGCCGCGAAGCGCTGGAGACCCTGCGCCACGACGCCAGCCACATCATGGCCGAGGCCGTGCAGGAGCTGTTCCCCGGCACGCAGGTGACCATCGGCCCCTCGATCGAGGACGGCTTCTACTACGACTTCGCCCGCGACGAGCCGTTCAGCCTCGACGACCTCGGCAAGATCGAGCAGCGGATGAAGGAGATCGTCGACCGCGACGAGCCGATCACGCGCGAGGTCTGGAGCCGCGACGAGGCGATCGCCCACTTCAAGTCGATCGGCGAGCACTACAAGGCCGAGATCATCGAGGGCATCCCGGCCGGCGAGGACGTCAGCGTCTATCGCCAGGGCGCCTGGAAGGACCTCTGCCGCGGGCCGCACCTGCCGTCGACCAAGGCGGTCGGCAAGGCGTTCAAGCTGACCAAGCTGGCCGGCGCCTACTGGCGCGGCGACCACCGCAACGCCCAGCTGCAGCGCATCTACGGCACGGCCTGGGCCAGCGAGGCGGACCTGGAGGCCTATCTCCACCGCATCGAGGAGGCCGAGAAGCGCGACCACCGCAAGATCGGCAAGGCCATGGACCTCTTCCACCTGCAGGAAGAGGCCAAGGGGATGATCTTCTGGCACCCCAAGGGCTGGACGCTCTACCGCACGGTCGAGGCCTATATGCGCCGCCGGCTCGACGACGACGGCTATGTGGAGGTCAAGGCCCCGCAGCTGATGGACCGGGAGCTCTGGGAGAAGTCCGGCCACTGGCAGAAGTTCGGCCACGCCATGTTCACCTGCGAGACGGACGAGGGCGAGGTCCTGGCGGTCAAGCCGATGAACTGCCCGGGCCACGTGCAGATCTTCAACCACGGCCAGAAGTCCTACCGCGACCTGCCGCTGCGCATGGCCGAGTTCGGGGCCTGCCACCGGTTCGAGCCGTCGGGCGCGCTGCACGGCATCTTCCGCCTGCGCGCCTTCACCCAGGACGACGCGCACATCTTCTGCCGCGAGGACCAGATCGAGGACGAATCGACGAAGTTCGTCCGCCTGCTGGAGAGCGTCTACCGCGACTGCGGCATGGAACTGCACGCGGTGAAGCTGGCGCTGCGGCCGGAGCTGCGGTTCGGCTCGGACGAGGTCTGGGACATCGCCGAGCAGAAGCTGGAGCGGGCCGCGAAGAACGCGGGCATCGCCGAGGTCGAGATGCTGCCGGGCGAAGGGGCGTTCTACGGGCCCAAGCTGGAATTCCACCTGCGCGACGCCATCGGCCGGACCTGGCAGTGCGGCACGCTGCAGCTCGACTATGTGCTGCCCGAGCGGCTGGACGCGGAGTACGTGGCCGAGGACGGCTCCAAGCAGCGGCCGGTGATGCTGCACCGGGCGATCTGCGGCTCGGTGGAGCGCTTCCTGGGGGTGATGATCGAAAACTACGTCGGCGCGTTTCCGCTCTGGCTGGCGCCAGTGCAGGTTGTGGTCGCCACAATTACGTCAGACGGCGACGACTATGCTCGGCGGGTGGCGGCCGAGCTGAAGGCCAAGGGGCTGCGCGTGGAACTCGATCTCCGCAACGAGAAGATCAACCTGAAGGTGCGCGAGCACAGTCTGGCCAAGGTCCCCGTGCTGGCGGTGGTCGGGCGCCGCGAGGCGGAGCTCGGCCAGGTCGCGCTGCGCCGCCTGGGCTCCGACGGCCAGGAGATCCTCGATCTCGGCGCCGCGGCGAACGCACTTGCCTTGCAGGCCAACCCGCCTGATGTTGCGGTCAGTGCGGGGGACGCTGAATCGCCATCGTCAGGCGGTCGGTAAGGAAGGCTGGATGAACGGCATCGCCACACCGATCGTCGCTGCGGAGCTTGCGCCCATCCAGGAATTCCTGGAGTCGCGGGCCAGCGTGTCGGTGGTCATCGTCGTCTACATGACCGGGCCCGCGCTCGAAGAGAGCGTGGCCTGCGCGCTACGCGATCCCCTGGTCGACGAACTGGTGATCGTCGACAACGGCTCGACGGACGCGGACGCCGCGACGCTGCGCACGCTCGCCGATCGGGACGAGCGCGTGGTGCTGCTGGCCGGCCACGGCAACATCGGCTTCGCCCGCGGCGCCAACCTCGGCGCGCACACCGCCAAGGGCGAGATCCTGATCTTCCTCAACCCGGACGCCTTCCTGCAGCCGGGTTGCGTCGGCGAACTCGCCCGCGAGATCGTCGGCCGGCCGGTGCCCTGCATCGTCGGCGGACGGGTGCTGAACGCCGATCGCACCGAACAGCGCGGCGCCCGGCGTGGCGACATCACCCCGATGAGCGCGCTGTTGTCGCTGAGCCGGCTGGCCGAGCGGGTGCCCGCCTGGCGCCGCTACGAGGTGCACTGGGAGGGCGACGTCTCGCCCGACCGTCCGGCCGCGGTGCCGACCATCTCCGGCGCCTGCTTCTGCATGCGCCGCGAGGATTTCGACCGCGTCCAGGGCTTCGACGAGAAGTACTTCATGCACGTGGAGGACGTCGACCTGTGCTGGCGGGTGCGGCGCGCAGGCGGCCTGGTGCTGTTCCATCCCAAGGCCGAGGTCGTCCACCTGGGCCATACCAGCCTGACCAGCCCGATCCGCGTGGAGTTCCACAAGGGCGTCGGCCTGGCGCGCTATTTCCGCAAGCGGGCGGTGGGGATCACCCAGCGGGTGACGGCCTGGCTGCTGTCGCCGATCGTCGTCGTCGCCGCGATCGTGCGCCCCCTCTTGTGGCGCTTCCGGGGTCGCGCCGGCTAACGGCTCGTCCGGGCCGGGGGGTCCCATGGCGCCGCGCATCGTCCGACAGCTCGCCAGCCTCGCCCCATCGTCGGTCCGCCGCACGGTGGCCGGCGCCTTGCTCGATCTGAAGAGCCTGCCCGCCCGCCTGGCCGACCCGGCGCGGCGGGCCGAGCCCTGGGCCTTCGTGCACAACGTCGGCGACGGAGACTTCGTGGCGGTCGGCGCGCAGCTCGCCGGTCAGCTGCGCGATCATGCGCAGCTGACCGGCTCAGACCGGGTGCTGGATATCGGCTGCGGCAACGGCCGGGTCGCCAAGCACCTCGCGCCCCTGCTGCGCGACGGCGGCGGCTACATCGGCTTCGACATCTCGCGCGGGGGGATCCGGGTCTGCCGGCGGCGGTTCGCAGGTCAGCCGCACATGCGCTTCGAGCACATCGACGTCTGGAACGGCGAATACAACGCCTCCGGCCGCATCGCCGAGATCGAGACCGTGTTCCCGGCGGCGGAGGGGTCCATCGACCTGGCCTTCGCGACCTCGGTCTTCACCCACATGCGGATGCCGGCGGTGCGGCGCTATCTCGCCGAGAGCGCGCGGGTGCTGAAGCGCGGCGGGCGGCTGGCGTTCACGGTCTTCGCCCTGGAGCCGGCGCGCGCGGCGTCGGCGATGTTCGACTTCCAGCCCTTCGACGAAACCTCGGCGGTCATGGACCGGCGCTATCCGGAGCGGGCCATCGCCCACAGTCGCGAGGCGCTGGAGGCGGCCGTCGCCGCAGCCGGCCTACAGACCCGGCAGGTGCTGCACGGCGCCTGGGCGCCGCCGGCCGCCTATGACGGCGGCCAGGACCTGTTCGTGGCGGTCAGGGTCTAGGCTCGCATCGGGAACACGCCCGCCCGGCTGACCGAGGCGGCGGGCGGCTTGCCCAGGACGCCGGCCATCCACTGGGCGGTGTCGATCAGGGCGGGCAGGTCGTAGCCGGTCTCGATGCCGGCCCGTTCCAGCATGTAGACCAGGTCTTCGGTGCCGATGTTGCCGGTGGCGTCCGGCGCGAAGGGACAGCCGCCCAGGCCGCCGCAGCTGGCGTCGAGCACGTCGACGCCCGCCTCGACGCTGGCGTAGGCGTTGGCGAGGCCGGTGTTGCGGGTGTCGTGGAAATGCATGCGCAGGCGCTGGCCGGGCGCGGCGGCCTTCGTCGCCTCGACCCGCCTGCGGACCAGCCAGGGATCGGCGACGCCGATGGTGTCGGCCAGCGCGATCTCGGCGACGCCGGCGTCCGCCGCGGCGCGCACGATGCGGATCACCTGCGCCTCGGAGACCTCGCCGTCGAAGGGGCAGCCGAAGGCCACCGAGATGGTCACGGTGATCGGCGGCCCGCCCTCGGCCTTCTGGCGCGCGGCGATGGCCTGCATGGCGGCGGTCTGCTCGGCGGCCGAGGCGCCCTGGTTGCGGATGCCGAAGCCGTCGGTGGCGCAGACCACGACGTTGGCCTCGTCGCAGCCGGCCGCGACGCAGCGGTCCCAGCCGCGCTCGTTCAGCACCAGGCCGATGCGCGAGCGGCCGGCGGCGTGCGGCAGGGCCGCGGAGATCTCCTCGGCGCCGGCCATCTGCGGCACGCGCTTGGGATTGACGAAGGAGACGGTCTCGATCCGCCGCGCGCCGGCGGCCTCCAGCCGGGCGATGAAGTCGAGCTTCTGATCGACCTCCAGCAGGGCCTTCTCGTTCTGCAGGCCGTCGCGCGGGCCGACTTCGACGATCTCGATCGCCCGGCTCATGGCGTCGGGCTCCGGGGGGCGGCAGCCGCCGCTTCGTAGACACGCAGGGTCATCTTCTTGCCGTCCGAATAGTCGAGGCCTTTCACGGTCCCTACCAGATGGGCCTGCGCGGGGTAGGCCGCCAGGGCCTTCTCGAATTCCGCCTCTTCCCGCTGTTCGACCACGGCCGGGCGGTTCTCCTGGATCGCCTGGGCGGCGTCCTGCGGTCCGGCGAGCTCGGTGGGGGTGCCGAGCGCGAAGACCAGGCTCGGTTCGGCGTAGCCGGCGACGGTGACGGGCGCATCGGCGATCCCCTGCTCGGGCAGGAGCTGGGCCCTGGCCATGACCCGCTCGACCCGCGAGGAGAGCCAGAGCGGGTTCAGGCGCGGGGCGAGGCCGGCGGCCAGCGCCGCGTGGCCGGCCAGCCCCAGGCCCAGGGCGGCGGCCAGCGCGGCCGGCGGGGTGCGGCGCACCAGCAGGTAGCCGCCGACGAGGCCCGCGCCCGCCAGCAGCAGCGCGGTGAGGATCACGACCGGCAGGTCCGAGGCGTCGCCATAGGTCTTCAGCAGATAGAAGGTCCCGCCGGCCAGCAGGACGCCGAAGACGGCGGCCAGGGCCGCGCCGCTCCAGCGGCTGCGGGTCCCGATCGGCGCGGCCAGGGCCGCCGCCGCCAGCCAGGCGACCGCGCCATAGGCGGGCAGGGTATAGTGGACGAGCTTGGTGGGCAGCGCCTCGAAGACCAGCCAGGTGGGGATCAGCCAGGCCAGCGCGAACCGGATCCCGGGCTCGCGCCAGCGGGTCCAGGCGGTGACCGCCGCGGCGGGCAGCATGAGCGTCATGGGGAACATCAGGATCGGGGCCAGCAGGGTGTGGTAGCCGGGCGGCGCGCCGTGCGTTTCCTGCCCGCCGGCCAGCTTCGGCGCGAGGTCGCCGCCCAGGGCGGCGCTCCAGAAGCCGCCGTCGGTGGCCACGGTCACCGCGCCCGCCCAGGGCCCGACGATGGCGACCAGGATGATCACGCCCCAGATCCAGTTCAGCCGCCGAAGCCAGGCCGCCCGGCGGTCCACGGCGCACAGGGCGACGATGGCCAGCGCCGCGACCATCGGCGCCACCGGGCCCTTCACCAGGGCGCCCAGCGAGACGCCGATCCAGAACAGCAGCCAGGCGCGCTTGCCGGCCGGCGGGCCGTCGCGCGCCTCGGCGTAGATCCGCGCCAGGGCGGCCATCGCCAGGGTGGTGGTCCCGCAGAGCACCGCGTCGGTCTTGGCGATCAGGGCCTCGGTGGAGAGCAGGAAGGTGGTCCCCAGCATGGCGCCCGCAAGGAGGCCGGCCGGCTGGCCGAAGAAGGCCGCGGCGCCCCAGGCGCAGGCGGCGGCGGCGAGCATGGCCCCCAGCAGGCTCGGGATGCGATAGGCCCAGATCTCCCGGGCCTCAGGGCTGGAGACCAGGGAGACGCTGGCGGCCTGCAGCCAATGGATGCCCACCGGCTTCTTGAAGCGCGGCTCCTCCTGGTAGCGGATGACCACGAAGTCGCCGCTCTCCAGCATCTGGGCGGTGGCCTGGGCGAATCGCGATTCGTCGCGGTCGAGGGGCGGCACGGCCAGGAGGCCGGGCAAGCCGGCCAGGAAGGCGACAAGGGCCGCGAGCGCAGGCCCCCGCCAGCCGCGGCTCCAGCGCGCCAAGTCTGCGTCGAGCGTCATCGACGCGGTGATAGCACGATCCTTCCCAACGCCCGCTTTTCCGCTATGGGAGGCCGATGGCCCGTCGATCCGCCTCCTCCACGCCCGACATCTCCGTCGTGGTTCCGGTCTTCGACGAGGAAGGCGCGGCGCCCGCGCTCGCCCGCGAGATCGCCGCGGCCTTCAAGGGGCGAAACTACGAGATGATCTTCGTCGACGACGCCAGCCGCGACGGGACGCGCGCGGCGCTGAAGGCGCTCTCGGCCGAAATCCCCGAGCTGCGGGTGCTGGCCCACCGCAGCAACTCCGGCCAGAGCCGGTCGATCCGGTCGGGCATATTGGCCGCTCGGGGCCCGATCATCGTCACCCTGGACGGCGACGGCCAGAACGACCCGGCCGACGGGCCGGGCCTCGCCGACGCGCTCGCGGCCGGGCCGCCCGAGCTGGCCCTGGTGGGCGGCGAGCGGGTGAAACGCCAGGACAGCGCCGCCAAGAAGGTCGCCTCGCGGATCGGCAACGGCGTGCGCAAGCGTCTGCTCAGGGACACCGCCAACGACACCGGCTGCGGCCTGAAGGCCTTCCGCCGCGAGGCCTTCCTGCGGCTTCCCTACTTCGACCACATCCACCGCTACCTGCCGGCGCTGATGCAGCGGGAGGGATATCTGACCGCGTTCCGCCCGGTGAACCACCGCCACCGCCAGACCGGCGCTTCCAAGTACACCAACCTCGGCCGGCTCTGGGCCTCGCTGTCGGACCTCTTCGGCGTGATCTGGCTGCAGTCGCGGGCCCGCCAGCCCGGCGGGGTGGACGAGGTCTGAGGTCTTTCCCTCCCCCTACGGAGCAGGGCTATCGCATATGAACAGGCTTCGCGGGCTGCGCGCCGCAGGCGCTGTCTTTTGACACCAAGACCACCAAGCACACCAAGACCACGAAGGCGCCTT